>Ga0163144_10008140_pt1 | contig 22741 bp, 19 predicted proteins | sample OliLak19BULKMAT1_FD_123175 | JGI IMG/M metagenome (GOLD analysis project Ga0163144, IMG submission 123175) | Freshwater microbial mat bacterial communities from Lake Vanda, McMurdo Dry Valleys, Antarctica - Oligotrophic Lake LV.19.BULKMAT1 | ecosystem: Environmental > Aquatic > Freshwater >...
GATCGTTCAAACCGCCCAAAAAACAGAATCCCGCCTTAGAACGCTGCCTTGCTTCGCAAGCTCGCGAAGCCCCGTACTGTAACTGGATACTTGCCCAGCCTCACTGCGATTGCCCGCCGAACGCGGTGAAGACGAACATGGGCCGTCTTCGCGGACGCTCCTTGTGCGGCACACGGCTGAAGGCGGCCGCGCCGTTCGGGAAACGGGGCACACAGACGTTCATTGCGGGCCTGCGCTGCGGTGAGCTCACCGCGCCCTGGATCATCGAAGGCGCCATGATCCGGACCGCCTTCGATACCTGTATCGAACACGTCCTCGCACCGACACTCTCACCCGGCGACGTTGTCATCCTCGACAATCTCAGCGTCCATCACAGCCAGAACGCCGCCGACGCCCTCGCAAGGCGGGGCGCCTGGTTTCTCTACCTGCCAAAGTACTCGCCCGATCTGAACCCGGTCGAGATGGCCTTCTCGAAGCTCAAAGCACATCTGAGGGCGGCTTCCGCCAGAACCTTCGAAGATCTCATAACGCTATCGGTGACATCTGCGCGCTCTTCACGCCCAATGAAGGCTGGAACTTCTTCAAGGCCGCAAACTATGTTGCAGAATAATGGCCCGGTGATCTAACATGAACTTGTGTTCTGGTGGCTCACAGGGTCGGCGCCCGCCTGGCGCATCCAGACCGCTGATTGCAGCCCGCCAGATTTTGTCAGGTGTTGACCTCAGCCAACCGCTCTTGCCAGATTTTTCGCGCAGCAAGGACCTTCACATTGCCGGAAGTGCTTTGCGCGAGGTGCGCGGCCAATGCTGCGCAAAGCGTGTCGACCGCGTTCATTGCTGCCGCTACCGGCATTCCCATCGTGGCGGCCGCGCGCAGGAAGTCGGACTTGCGCAAGCGATTGCGCTTGCCATTCAGCGTAAGCGCCATCGAGTCGTGCTCAAGACCGGGAAATATCCGTGTTGTGACGATGTCATATGCCGGAGCCAGGCGAACCGATGCGAAATGGTCAGCCCGGGGAGGTGCGAGGCGAAGGATCGCCATGTTCTTCAGGTGCAGATCGCCGTCCGCAACCAGCCAGGCGAACAAGGCGCGCCGCAGAAGTACAACGCTGTCTGCCCCCCAGTCAGTTGTGACAGGCCTCAAGGCCCGCCCAACCTGCTCAATGGATCCTTCGTATTTATCTTCCGCCGGAACGCCCCTTAGCGATGCCATGTCTTCCATCGCAAGGCGGCTTTCATCCGCCTCGTCGCGGCGGATGTCGAAGCGTTCGACCAGGAGCGCATCCGGCAAATCGCCCGGCATCGCAACCAGGGCATGTGCCGGCACCATCAGACCGCAAGCGGCCGCAGCTGAGAGACATGCGTGCTCGACAAGGGGGAGCGCTTCAAAACCCGCCCCGGGCGAAGGTTTCAGGATATGGGTAAATGCGCTTTCGGCGGCGCCCTGCAATTTGCCTTCACGGGTCAAAGTCATCGGGGCCTTGATCTGCACGCCTGAAAGGCGCGGCGCGGCGGCCGTGGCATACATGGCGGCCATTCGTTGTTCGAGCGTCTCATCGAACAACGGGGCCGGGCCGCTATACTGGCCGGTAAAGCGGCCTTCGCGGCTCCATTGGGAAAGGCGCCCCTGAAGAGTATCCCGTGGAAAGTCCTGAGGGCTGTCTCCCGCCGCAAGGATGGTTATGTTGGACAGGTAGCGTTTGCCTCCGGCAACACGCTCGCGCGGGTTCTTCGCGTTCAGCACACGGTCCAGCCAGCCCTCGGGCAGAAGACTTTCGATGAACGGCGGCAATGCGCCGGGAGTGCCTGCACGCACGGGGTTTGGCTGCGCGCCAGGGTCAGGTCGCCAGCGCCAACCGGTGCCGTCATGGCTTAGCATACCGACCGGGTTTGCATGCCAACACACTGTCAGGTCCCGGGCGGGCGGGGCGGGCACATGTATTGGGCCTTCTAGAAAGCGCTCTGCCTTTCCGGCTTCGGGTCGCCAGCCGCTGGTCTCTGCCAGTCGCCACAAGGCGGCTACAAGCTCACCTCTCCCACCCGCCTCTTCAACAAGACGGTCAACCAGACGGAGCTTTGTTTCTTCATTGATGGCAGAACCAGCCTCGTTTCGGGCGCGAAAGGACTCCAGAAACCGGAAGCGCGCTGTGGCGCGCCGGACCGTAAGGTCGCCAAGACTGTCTGCGAGCGTGACCGGTTCTGTTTCCGGCCGAAGCGGTGCCCGCGTCTGAACGATCTCAAGGCTTCGCAGGCGTGTGCGTTGGCCGCGGTTGCCTGACAGGAACAGCCGTCCGTCGAGTGTTGGCGCGAGCCGTTCCGCGCTGATACCTGAGAGGTAGGTCTGCGGATAGAGATAGTGCGCAATACGAACTGCATGGGCCAGAATGACAGCGTCGGCATTGTCCGCCGCCTCGACGAGGACGCCGCGCATTATCTGGACCAGCCTGCCCTGCTCGACCGCATAGCGGGCGCGGTGCTTGTCGATCGTTTCACCAACGAGTTCGAGCATTTTTACTACCTTCTCGTGCCCATTGCACGAATAAGTAGTAAAATTGACCGCAAGTGTCAAGACAATTCCGACTTTCCCGTCGTTTGCGCACGACAAAGTAGGAATTAGACGCAGGCCTGGCCGAGCGAGCCCGCAGAGGTCACCACCCCGCAGCATGCAGAGGACATGCGAGGTCCGGCGGAACGTCGCTCGAATTGACCTGCTCTGATCCCGGCCCGCGACTGCGTCAGGTCAGACCTCACAGCCTAGGCGCCGCCTCGCCGGGCATTGCAGCGACCGGGACAATCAAGCCTGAACAAGGCCTTCCCGCCATCACCGCAGCACAGGATGCTGGGTCTGACAGGTCATTGCACCAGCCTGGTTTCTTCCGGGAGCGCTATTCTGCTTCCTGGTAGCGCTGCGGTCTTCTGCGGTTTTCCCGCGACATCACGCTCTTCCAGCAGACAGCCGGATACGCGCCGGTACACTGCGCTGGCGAGGACCAAGGCATGAGGTCAAGCGCCCTCGCGCTCGCGCACCCGGCGAGGTCTGGGAAATATCATGCGAATGTCTGTACCGGGACAATCCCGGCACGGGACGCCGGGCACGGCGCAAAGAGAGGAACACAAAGATGGCCTTCCGCCGCGCCGGCGCCCATTACGGGGAAAGCCCCTACCCGGAAACACCCTACCAGAAGGCGGGGCAGGTCTGGGATGAGCGGTTAGGTTCGGCCCGGGTCCAGGCCCGCAACTGGCGGCTGATGGCGCTCGGCCTCCTCGCCGCTCTGATGGCGACCTCCGGCGCCCTCGTCTGGCGCAGCCTCCAGTCTGCCGTTACCCCCTATGTGATCGAGGTGGATGCGTCCGGCGCCGTGCGCGCGGCCGGGCCGGCGCTCGGGACCTATGATCCGAGCGATGCCCAGATCGCCCACCAGGTGGCAGAATTCATCTGGAATGTCCGCAGCCTGTCGATCGATCCGGTCGTGGTGCGCCAGAACTGGATGCAGGCCTACGAGATGGTGACCGACAGGGCGGCCGCGACCCTCAGCGACTATGCCCGCGACAATGATCCGTTTGCCGATATCGGCCGGCGCTCGCGCGCCGTCGAGGTGATCTCCGTCGTCCGCGTGACCGAGACCTCCTTCCAGGCCCGCTGGCTCGAGAAGACCTATGAAAACGGCGCCCTGACCGGCGCGCACCGGTTCACCGGGCACTTCACCCTCGTGCGCAACACGCCGCGCGATGCCGCGACGCTCCAGGCCAATCCCCTCGGCCTCTACATCCACAGCCTCAACTGGGGCGAAGACCTTGTCACTGGAGACCGCCCCTGATGCGCCAGCTTCTCGCCCTCCCCGCCCTTGTGCTTGCCGCGGCCTGCGCCGGCCTGCCCGCCGGCCCGCCCCGCCCCATCGCAGGCGCCGCTGCGCCTTATGGCTATACCGAAGCGGTCCTGTCGGATGCAGCGCCGCCGCGCGCCGTCGAAATCGTCGAGACGCCTGTCCCGCTGCCCCTGCCGGGCCAGCTCAAACCGCTCCCGGACCTCTCTGCGCCGCCGGGGGCGGCCTCGCCCAAGCCGGTCTCGCCAGTGGAGGCGATCACCGAAGGGGCGAGTGCGGCCCGGATCGAGCCGACGGCGAATGCTTATGTCAACGCTGTACAGGTCTATCCGTATACGGAAGGCGCGCTCTACCAGCTTTATGCGAGCCCCGGCCAGGTCACCGATATCGCGCTCCAGCCCGGCGAGGAGCTGGTCTCGGTCTCGGCCGGCGACACGGTGCGCTGGGTAGTGGGCGATACGCTGTCCGGCTCCGGGGCCAGCGCCCGCGTCCACGTCCTCGTCAAGCCGGTCGCCGCAGGCCTCGCCACCAACCTCATGATCGCGACCGACCGGCGCACCTACCATCTCGAACTGACGAGCCTCGAGAAAACCTATATGGCGGCGCTCTCCTGGCGCTACCCGGCCGACTCACTGGCGAGCCTTGCCAGTACCAACGCGCGTGGGCTGGAGCGCGAAGCTGCCGCAGCGGCGCCGGAGGTGCGTCTCGAGGACCTCAATTTCAACTACCGTATTGACGGCGACCGGCCTGACTGGCGCCCCGTGAGAGTGTTCGACGACGGCCGCCAGGTGTTCATCCAGATGCCGGCGGGCCTTGCCGCAACCGACGCCCCGCCCCTGTTCGTGCTCGGCGCGGGCGGGCGCGCCGAACTGGTCAATTACCGTGTCCGCGGCAGCTACTACATCGTCGATCATTTGTTCACCGCTGCCGAACTCCGCCTCGGTCAGCGCCCGCAGACGGTCGTGCGGATCCGGCGCGGCAAGGCCTCTGGCGCGCGATGAGTGATCCGGCCCCCTTCCCGAAGCAGGCGGCCAGCCTGCGCCTGCGGGGCCGGATCCAGCCGGTGACCCGCATCAACCGTAAAGTCCTCGCCGCGGGCGGCGCGCTCGCCGCGCTCGGCCTGTTTGCCGCCTTCACCGCTGCGCTCGCCCCGCCCAGGGCGGCGTCCGGCCCGGGCGCGCCGGAAGCCTTCAATACCGGCGCAGGCCGCACGCCGGACGGCCTCGCCCGCCTGCCCGCCGCATATGACAGCCCCGACATCCCGCGCCTCGGGGCGCCGCTGGCCGGCGACCTCGGCGGCACGCTCGTCGCCGAAGAGCGCGCCTGGGGGCTGGAGCCGGACTGGGACGTGCCGCCAACAGAGGATTTTCGTCCCTCGGCGTTCGACGAAGCGGTCCGCGCGCGCCGTCTGGCCGAGGCAAAGCTCGCAGACGAAGCGGCGCGGGCCGGACTGTTCTTCACCACGGCGCCGCGGACCAGCCCTGCAGACGTCCCAGGCGAGGCGGAGCCGGCGACGGGCCTTGGCGCCGAACTGCTGGCTCTGGCCGGGCGTGCCTCCGGCGCGCCCGGCAGCGACGCAAATCTCCAGGACCGCAAGCTCGCCTTTACCCAGAGCCGGCCGCCCGAAAATGTCCTCAACCCGCATACCCTCATTGACCCGCAATCGCCCTATCAGGTGATGGCTGGCTCGGTGATCGCGGCGGCGCTCCTGACCGGCGTTCAGTCCGACCTGCCCGGGACGGTCACAGCGCAGATAACCCAACCGGTCCATGATACGTTCACCGGTAAGCATCTGCTCGTGCCGCAGGGCGCCCGTCTCATCGGGCGCTACCAGTCGGAAATCTCGTTCGGCCAGGGACGCGTGCTGGTCGTCTGGGAGCGGATCGTGTTTCCGGACGGCGTGTCCCTCCAGATCTCCGAGCCCGCAGCCGATCCCTCCGGCGCAGCAGGGCTTGCCGGGCGTACCGACAATCACTGGGGCCGGGTGTTCGCCGCCGCCGGTCTTGCAACTCTCCTCGGCATCGGCGCCGAACTCGGCGAGGACGGCGACAGCGAAACCTTGCGCGCCGTCCGCCGCGGCTTTTCAGGCAGCATCGCGCAATCGGGCGAACGCATTGTAGACCGCAGCCTCTCCATTCAGCCGACGATCAGGATCGCGCCCGGCGCGCCTGTCCGCGTACTGGTCACGCGTGATCTCGTCCTGCGTCCGTATACGGAGGGGCAAGTTCCATGACACTGCGCAGAGACAGCTACCAGGCACACGAGGCTCTTTCCCGTTTCCAACCCCATGACAGCAGAGGAGAATGCAAATGGCAATCATCGGGACGTTCAGTCTGAAGAATGGCAAATGGAGCGGTACAATCCGTACCCTGACGATCAATGTGAAGGCCGAGTTCGTGCCCGTGGCGGACAAGCCGGACGGAGCGCCTGATTTTCGGGTATTCGCTGGCGGCGCGGAGATCGGCGCGGCCTGGTGCGAGGAGAGCCGGGACGGCGAGACACCCTATCTCGCCGTCAGGCTCGACGATCCGGCTATGCCCGCGCCGCTCAGGGCCGCCTTCTTCGAAAACGAAGACGGCGCCTCGGGGTTCCTTGTCTGGAGCCGGACAAAAGCCGGTTGAAGCGCGCCGCGCCGATCGCCGTCAGGAGGGGCGCTTGATCTCGTTGCCGGGGCCAAGGAGCACGACAGTGGGTGCATGCTGGCGCGCTTCGGCGGCATCGACGCCGCAGAAGGCGGCGATGATCACATTGTCACCGACGGCGAAGTGGCGGGCCGCGGCGCCGTTGACACCGATGGTGCGCGATCCGCGCGGCGCCTCAAGCGCGTACGTCTGGATCCGGGCGCCGTTGGTCACGTTCCAGATATCCACCTTCTCATGCGGCAGGATTCCGGATGCATCGAGCAGGTCCTGGTCGATCGAGACCGAGCCTTCATAATAAAGGTCGCACTGGGTAACGGTGGCCGCGTGCAATTTGGCCTTCAACATCGTGAGCAACAAGGGAGGACACTCCGGTGTTCGACATGAGCACTTTTGCTCACACTGAGAATATGGGGACGCTGCGGCAGGCAGCAAGGGCCTTCTGCCTTGCAAGGACCAAGCCGTAAAGGCGCGGTATGTAAACATTTGCGACCCGCGCGGTCAGAACCGGGCGGCGCCCGCCGCGGGCGGGAGCTGGATTTGCCAGACAATCACCTCTCGCGCCGCAGCGCCTGCGATGTTACCGTTTCGTTAACTGCAACCGGAACGTCGGGGAGGACGAGGATGCTTACGTACAAGCAAGCCGCCAGCATACTATTGTCGGGGGCTGCATTTGCGGCGCTCGCCGCCTGCGCCACGGCGCCGGATGCGCCGTCGCCGGCGCCCATGACACCTCCACCTCCACCTCCACCTCCTCCGCCCCCTCCACCGCCGCCACCGCCGCCCATGGCAGAAGAACTCCCGATCGACCGCGGCGCAGGCGCCTATCCCGACGAATACCTCGAACTCGAGGACGAACTCGAAAGCCTGCCGCCTGTCGGCTCGGGCCGGCCGAGCCCCAGCCTGGCGGCCTCGCGCACGGCGTTCAGGGATGCCAGCCGTCCTGCAACCCCGGTCCAGGACTACCTGCCCTATATCGATGTGGCGATCGAACAGGACATCCTGGTCGCCGGCAACGGCCCGGGTCTGCAAGACCGCTACACCCGTATCCAGATCGTCACCCTTGATCCCGACAGCTATGACGTCGCCGGCGTCGCCGGTGACGGACGCAAGGCCAAGAAAGATACGCGCGACTATGACAAGGAAAGCCGCGGGTGGCTGTCGCGCACCCTGATGGGCTCGCGCAATGTCACGCGGACCCTGATTGCGGATTTCGACATTTCGAACCCCGACATCAAGACGACCAAGGCGCTCTTCTCGTCGACCTTCCGGTCCGACAACAGCAAGGGCGAGGCCTGGGCGACCAACGAGAGCATATCGGTCTATGCAACGCCCTACTTCAAGGTCAGCCCCAATACGATGATCGAGGGCCGGTTCCGGATGCAACTCTCGGACGAGCGCTCCTCCTCTGCCGGCGCAAACGTGATGAACGCGCTGCAGACGGCTGCCAACCTGATCGCGCCGACTTCGGCGCTGGTGACCTTCTTCAACGCCCCGGCGATGCTGCAGGCCTCCAACTTCCTCAACACCCAGTCGACCTCACTGTTCGGCCAGTCGATCACGGAAGAATCGACTGGCGCGTTCGCGATCAAATCCTGGACCCCGAATCCCATCCTGGTGATCCGCGCCGAACTTCCGCCCACCGGCAATATCAAGAACACCCAGAAGAAGGAGGGTATCGGCAAATGGGTCGTCTATCTCGAGCCGCCGATCCCGTCGGTGTTCACCGCCAATACGTTCGGCGGAGATGACGGCGCGCCGGACTTCGAAGGGGTGAGCGCCGCCGATATCCTCTCGTTCAATGTCGGCACGGACCTGCGGGTCTATGACTACATTTTTTCGCGGCTGGAACTCAGCGACCAGATCAGCAACCTCAACGAGACAGGCGACTTGAACACGGCTCGGCTGATCTGCTCGCGCATTTCCCGCGGGCTTTCGGCGGTCGGCTTCACGACCTTCGATGCGGCGGCCGGCGTCTGGGCGGCCTCGGAATCCGACCAGTTCACACAAGCCGCGCGAAGCGCGCTCCAGGCCCCGGATACCTGCGGCGCGATGCAACTCTGGACAGACATGACGCAGTAAGGGGACTTGCCCGGTTGCCCGCCAGCGCCCTATTGAGCAAAGCGCGTCCTGGGAGCCGAACCGTTTGCAAACCGCCCCCGATTTCTCGGTGCTGATCGTCAATTTCAATGGCGGCGCCTATGTTCAGGGCGCGCTCGATTCGCTGAAGCGACAGACACACCGCGCGTTCGAAGTGATCCTGCTCGACAATGCTTCCGGGGACGGATCGGTCGATGCGCTGGACACCAGCGGGCTGCCCGCGTTCCGGCTGATGCGCGAGGGCGAGAACCACGGCTTTGCGCGCGGCAACAATCTTGCGGCGGCGCAGGCCTCCGGCACATGGCTGGCGCTCCTGAACCCGGACGCGGCCGCCAGGCCCGACTGGCTGGCGCAAGTGCTGGCAGGCACTATGCGCCATCCCGGTGTCACAAGTTTTGCAAGCGCGCAGCTCTGGATGCCCGACGAGACCAGACTCGACGGCGCCGGTGACAACTATCTCGTTTTCGGCATTCCCTGGCGCGGCGGCTACCACCGACCGGTCTCAGACCTTCCCGCGGAAGGCACCTGTTTTTCCCCTTGCGGGGCAAGCGCAGTCTATCTGCGTGAAACCTTCGTCGCCGCGGGCGGATTTGACGAGCGGCTGTTCTGTTTCTGCGAGGACGTCGATCTCGGCTTCCGCCTTCGCCTCGAGGGCGGAGAGTGCGTATTCCTGCCCGGCGCGGTCGTCTCCCACGCGGGTGGAGGGCTGTCGGAAAAGGTCTCGGGCTTTGCCGTGCGCCATGGAACGCGCAACCGGCTATGGGTCTATCTCAAATGTATGCCGATGCCGCTGCTGATCCTCACGCTGCCGGGCCACCTGGCGCTGACGGCGCTGATCCTTCTGCGCGGGATGATGACCGGCCGATTCCCGGATGTGGCCGCCGGCCTGGTAGAGGCGCTGCGCGGCATCGGCCCGGTCTGGGCCGATCGCCGTGTCGTGCAGGCGCTGCGCTCGGCGCCGCTGAGCGCGCTTTTGCGGGCAATGATCTGGAACCCCTGGAGCATGAGCCAGAGGCAGGTCCAAGTCCGCACGGCCGTCTGAGCCTGTCTCTCTGGGCAGCATCGCGCTCGAATAAACAGACCGCTACCTAATCTTGACCCATGCTCAGAACCCGGCGCAGGTAATCGCCGTACTCGTTTTTGTAACCGGCCGCGAGGCGCTCGAGTTCCGCATCTGCGATATATCCGCAACGCCATGCGACTTCTTCCGGGCATGCAATCTTCAGGCCCTGGCGTTTCTCGATCGTCTGCACAAACTGGGAGGCCTGAATCAGGCCGTCGAAGGTTCCTGCGTCCAGCCAGGCGGTGCCCCGCGCGAGACGATTGACGCGCAATTTGCCAGCCTGAAGATAGGCATCGTTGATCGACGTGATTTCGATCTCGCCGCGTGCAGAGGGTTTTACAGACTTTGCGATCCCGACGACATCCTCGTCATAGAAGTAGAGCCCGGTGACCGCCCAGTTGCTCTTCGGATTTTCGGGCTTTTCTTCGATGGAGAGGGCCCGGCCCAGGGAGTCGATCTCCACGATACCGAACTCGCTCGGGTTCTGAACCTGGAATGCAAAAACTTCTGCGCCCTTTGTAAGGGCTCCGGCCTTCTGCAGGTCGCCGCGCAGGCCCGCGCCGTAGAACATGTTATCGCCGAGCGCCAGAGCGCTGGGCCCCTGCCCGACAAAGTCCGCGCCGATTATGAACGCTTCGGCAAGGCCGTTCGCCTCTGGCTGAACCGCGTATTCGAAATGCATGCCCCACTCGGCGCCAGTTCCAAGAAGACGTTGATAGGCTTCGACAGAGTCCGGCATTGCGATGATGAGTATCTCGCGAATACCAGCCAGCATCAGTGTAGTGACCGGGTGAAAGATCATCGGCTTGTCATAGACCGGCAGAAGCTGTTTCGAGACGCCGCGCGTGATCGGGTAAAGGCGTGTGCCCTTGCCACCGGCGAGTATGATGCCCTTCATGCGCTCGATTCCCCGGTTTCGATGATTTTTTTGACGCAAGCTCGCGCACTCTCAGGCCAAGGCGGAAGGGTGATGCCATAACTCTCCGCAAGCTGTGCACAGTCAAGCTGCGAGTTTGCGGGCCGCTTGACCGGCGTTGGATATTCGGCGGTCGTGATGCGTCGGACGCGCGCCGCGGGCCCGCCAAAGCTGGCACTCGACTCGAAAATGAACTCGGCAAACTCTGCCCAGGTCGCGGCGCCCGTTCCAGCCAGATGGAAGAGCCCCCTGGGCGCTTCGTCCGGCGATGTGTGCAATCGGTGTGCGATCTGCAGCGCGGCTGCGGCGATATCGTCGGCGCTGGTCGGGTTCCCGATCTGATCGTGAACAACCCCCACCTCTTCGCGCGTTTCAGCAAGCCGAAGCATCGTCTTCACGAAGTTCTTCCCAACGGCGCTGTATACCCAGGACGTCCGCAGGATGATGTGACCGGCCCCAGGGTTTGCAACCCGCTGCTCGCCCGCCAGTTTCGACTTGCCATACGCACCGGCCGGCCCCGTCGGGTCCAGTTCGGTATAGGCGCCCGTCTTCAATCCATCGAACACATAGTCTGTAGACAGATGAATAAGCGGGATCCCGTGGCTGCTCGCCGCATCTGCCAGCAGGCCGGGCCCCTCGGCATTGACCGCAAAGGCAAGTGCGGTCTCAGTCTCCGCAAGGTCGACTGCCGTATAGGCGGCAGCATTTATGACAACATCCGGACGAATGGCCAGTATGGCGCGCTCGATACTCTCCCTGTCCGTCAGGTCGAGATCCGGCCGGCCGAGGGTGGTCAAGCGGTCAGCCGGCCCCAGAGACGCAAGTGACCGGGCGACCTGCCCGCTCGCCCCTGCCACAAGCAATCTTGGTCCGGCCATTTCGCGCAACATCCGCCAAAACAAAGGTATGGTAGACGGACAAGACCGCCGGGCGACGCTGCGCACTAGCTGATCTTTATCAGAGCTTCAATCGAAAATCGGCCTGATTGAATTTAAGTCATACTCAGGGCCCGCGGGCCGGAGCGGTTGCGGACGGTTGCGTCCCTGCAACCTTTTGGGCAAACACCTTGCGAGCGACCCATCGAGGGGACTGATGGCATGAGCGACGCGAACGGACAAAGCGAGCCCGTGGCCCGGTCAAGGCGCGTCGCCTGGATTGCCGGCAGTACCGATTTCGGCGTCGCTAGCATCCGGTATCGCCTGATTTATCCCGCTGCCATGCTCCAGAAACTTGGCTGGGAAAATATCGTCACCGCCGCCCCGGATTCCCTGGTGGCGAAGCTGTCCGAGCTCGACGCCATCGTGATCGTCAAGCGCCTCGATCCCTCCATCATCCGGATCGTCTGCGAGGCCAATGACGCCGGCGTGCCCGTCTTTCTAGACCTGTGCGATGATGTGCTGGACGCAGATTACCGCGTCACCGGCCATGACCTGTTCCGGGTCGTTTTCGACGCCATCGCGCCGCGCCTTTCAGGCCTGGTCACTACAGGCTCCTACCTGAAACACCGCTTCGAGCAGTATGGATTCCAGGGTCCGATCTTCGTCGTTCCGGACTGTATCGAGACGGCCGCCCTGGCCACCCTCGGCCAGAGTTTCTTGAAGAAACATGTCGTGCAGAGCCCGGCGGCAGCCATCGCCCCGCCGAAAGAGGCTGTCCGGCAGCTGAAGGCGAGCCGCGATCTTGTCCACCGCCTCTACGACGCAGTGCGTCACCCGCGTCGCTCGGCGCTCGACCTGCGCCATACGCTCCGGACGATCCTGCGCGGGGATGGCAGCGCCAACGCCCTCGACGCCAGCGCGTCGCAGAGCGATCCGTACTTCCTGGAAGCCCTGAACGACAAACGCCGCTCGCTGATCTGGTTCGGCAACCATGGCGGACCGCACAGCGATTTCGGCATGGCAACGCTCCTGCGCGTCGGGGCGGAACTTCGCGAAGCCCATGCTCGCTCGCCTTTCGTCCTGTTCGTGGTCAGTAATGATCACGAGAAGTGGAAGCATCTGATCCAGCCGATCGGCATTCCCACGCGGTTCGTCCCGTGGAGCCACGAAGGCACGCAGGTCCTGCTCAAGAAATCGCGTGCCTTCATCATGCCGACAGGCGAAGACAGCTTTTCCCTAGGCAAGTCTGCCAACCGCGTGACGCTGTCCCTGGAACAGAATACGCCGGTCATTGCGGAGGCTCTCGACAGCCTCGACTGGATGCACAAGGGCGTCTACCGCGAAGGCCTTGCCGACGCGGTTGTCGCCTGCCTCGAGGACCGGGCCGGCGCGCTGGCAACGGCGAGCGAGCTGCGCGCCGCCGCGCAGGAGCGATTTGCGATCAACCTGATTGCCCGGCAGTGGCAGGAGGTTGTCCTCGCCGCAAAACCCCGCCGGACACCGCGCGGCCAATACGGCGAACTCAAGCTGCCCGAAAAGCTGCTCGTCCTCGTCAACAATGCGACCGACCGCCCGATCGCGATGGCGATGATCGACGCGGCCACGCGGCAGCGCCTCGAGACCGGCGTGATCGTCTCGCAGGAAGCCTGCTTCCGCAATCCGCAGCTCATCGAAGACCTGATCGCGCGCCGGATCGCACCCACCTTCATCCAGCGCCGCGATGCGCGGCGTACGGACTATCGCTGGCTGCGCAATGCCTCGGCGCTGTTCTGCCCCTCGGAGTCGAGCCTGCCTGCGCACGCCGTACCGCACTGGCTGACGAAGCTCGCCAACCAGGCGGGTGTGCGCACCTATACGGCGCAGCACGGCCTTGTGAACATCGGCTTGACCGACCCGTCCGCGTCAGAAGCCCGGTTGGCGTCCGGCACGGTGTTCACGTGGAACGATCCGGCCCGCCTGCCCGGCTGGGTCGCGCCGGACCTGCGCGCGCGCTGCATCGCCACCGGGCGGATCACCGATCCGCTGACTTGGACATTACGCCATACCCGTGCACTGGACGGCGCGCCGCAGCGGATCGGGATTTTCGAGAACCTGCACTGGCAGGCCTACCCGGACAGTTTCCGCGACATGTTCAAGGCTATGGTGGTCGCACTGGCCGAGCGCCATCCGGAGTGCCAGTTCGCGATCCTGCCCCATCCGGCGGGCTTGTGGAGCGTGAAATTCATCAAGACGACAGGGCTGCCGGCAAACCTGTCGATCATCAATCCGGCCAGCCGCGAAGCCGTGGGGCAGACAGGCCTTGCAGCGCTGGCGTCAATAGACCGGGTGCTGACGACACCGTCCAGCGTTGCGGTGGACGCGGCCCAGGTCGGATTACCTACGATCATCATCGCCCCCCCGGAATTGGACGTCTCGAGCTATCAGGGGCTGAAGGTCGTTCACTCTGCCGAGGACGCTGCCTCAGCATTGTTCGACACCCAGCCTGCTGAACTGATGGCCGGCGCGAAGGCCTTCCTCGCCTCCTCCATGCTGGAAGGCGCCGACGCGGCCGAACGGGCGCTGAAGGTCATGTTTCCTGGCCCAGTTCCCGCTATTGCCAGAACGGGAAAAAAACCCTTGCAGGTCAATTGATAAACAGGCCGGGAAGACATCTCGCACGAACCGGGTTGGCCGAACCTGCCACGGTTGAGAGACATCGGCTCGGCGCATATTGCCGGGGCGCCTTGCGGTCCGATATAAATCCGTAAAGGGGTCGGCAACCTTTCGGCTGACATGGAGACGCGGCATGATCATCGATCAGACCAAAGCAATTGGCTCCGTGCGAGCGGGCTCGGTTGTGGAGACGCCGTCGCCGCACATGATCGTGCCCGGTTTCCTGCCGGACGCCTGCTACACTGACCTGCTCGCCGCCATGCCGTCCACGGGTTCGATGACGCGTTATGACGCCCCCCACGAGTTCAGATATTTCTTCATGCTCGACAGGGCCGGCATTGCCGCCCTTGCGCCGGATATCCGTCCGGCATGGACGGCGATCGCACGCCTGTTCCAGAGCAGTGAACTGATCGCCGCCCTCCACGAGAAATTTGCCGATACAATTCGCGACCAGACCCGGCATCGCCGGAGGCTGATCGAAAAACTCACCGACGGCTCCGGCGTACTCGAAACACCTCGCTTGATGATCACGTCGGATTGCCAGGATTTCCTGCTGAAGCCGCATACCGATAGCGGCCCGAAAGTCGTCACTGTACTGTATTATCTTGCGGAGGCCGGACAGCCGGAAGAATGGGGTACGGAGTTCTACGAACCCAATGACCCCGATTTCCGCTCCTTTCCCTCCGAGCACTGGGAGCGGGAGAATTTCAGGCTGGTCGCGCGCGCGCCCTTCCGGCCGAATACGCTCGTTGCCTTCGTCAAGACAGACGCCTCTTTCCACGGCGTTCACGCCGTCGGGCTTCACGGCAAACGACGCAACATGATCGTGTTGAATATCGAACTCGGCGAGCGGGATGATTTCGACGTCCGGATGCGGGTCGATCGCGATTATTTCGTCAGGGACCCAGTTGCGGCCGGCGCAACGGGGTCGAACGTATAACCGAACCGGTCCGCAGTTTTCTCCACGACCGCCCAGGCGCGTTCGAGTTGGCCGGCCTCGAACACATCGTTGTATGAAGCTGATTTTCCGCGATTGAAGAAGTGCGCGCCGCTGTCGGCGGCCCGCAATCGTTCGGGCGTGGAATACCGCCCCACCTGCTGGCCCGCGCTGCGCGCGGAGGCGATCTCCGCCTGCTCGAACGCCCTCAGCTGATCGAAGGCCGTGGCCTTTGCACACTCGGCCGCTATGCTTTCATCGATGCCGCGCCCGAGCGCGGCGGCAATCCGCTGGATGCTGCCCGCAGCGTCGGCGATCAGGTCCTCGTACCGGACGAACAGGGTGGGTATCGGCGGCGAGAAAAACCAGCCCTCCGCGTTGGAACTCCATGATCCCGTTGCAAAATCGGCACTGAACCAGAGCGGGTTGCCACCGTTCGCGATGAACCTTTCCGTCCAGTCAATTCCCTCATCGGAAGGATCAATCTCACCGGTCAGGCGCGCATAGTTCAGCGCGGACTGCATGACATCGAGCGGATGGCGCACGATGTATATCGCCTGCCTGTTGCGCGCACCGAGTTGCGCCACCGCTCCTGCAGACGCGTGCGTCTTGCAGTAGACCGGCGCGTCGATGTCTTTGTCGGCTTCCCGCGGACGGATCGAGCGGCAGAAGTCGGGCGCCCCGGCGACATAGGCGGGAAGACGGCTGGAGGCAAAAGCATCAAGCTCCGGGGAACTGTGCGGCAGTCGGCGGTGATGCAGCCAGAAAATGACAAACCTCAGCCACGTGTTGCCCGACTTGGGATAACTGACAATCCACGTGATGTGAGGTTGCATCAAAGCCGGCCGTCGCGCGCGTATGTGTCTTTCGCCCAGTCGGCGAGAGCAGCGAGTCCGGCTTCCAGACTGACCTTCGGTGTCCAGTCGAGCAATGTCTGCGCACGCGAGATATCCGCGACCGCGTAGCGGATATCGCCAGGCCGGAACTTTCCGGACACTGAATAATTGGACCGTGACGATCCGAGACGCTCAAGCAGCGTTTCGGCAACTTCGCGGATAGTTGCAGGATAGCCGCTGCCGACATTGACCGGTCCGGCGGGCACAGTCACTGAAAGGCCCGCGGCGACAAGCGACGCGACCACATCATCGACATAGACGAAGTCCCGGGCGATTTCGCCGTCTTCGTAAATCTCCAGCGATTTGCCCGACAGGACCTGCGCCGAGAAGATGGACAGCACGCCCGTGTATGGATTGCGAAGACTCTGTCCGGGACCATACACGTTCTGGAACCGCAGGATGGCAACTTCGAAGTCCCCCTCTGCGCCGCATTGCTCAAGCAGGTATTCCTGCATCAGCTTGGTCGAGGCGTAGACAGAAGCCGGTGCTGGCGCGAGCGACTCCGGTGTCGGGCACGGCGTCAGGGCGCCGAGGCCCGGAATGGATGGCAGGTAGCGCCCCGCTGCAAGGTCTTCCGGGGTGCGGACCGGGCCCGCCACCAGCCGGCCATCCGGTGCGCGGTACGCGCCTTCCCCATACACCGCCCGCGAACCGGCCAGCACGATACGGCAGCGCGGCAAGCCTGCCGCGCGCGCCTTGCGCAGCGCTTCGATCAGGTAGGCCGTTCCCATGACATTGACGCTGTTGTAGCGCGCCGGCTCGTCATAGCTCTGGCCGGTGCCGGTCTCGGCAGCCAGATGGAACACCAGCGCCGGCGAGGCGGCCTGAACAGCCGCGGTAAGAGCATCCGGGTCAGTGACATCGCCGAAAACAAACCGCGTCTTCGGACCGAACTGCGGCGGCGTCGCTGCCGGGCCATGGACCTGTGGATGAAGGCTGTCGAACACCACAATCTGGTCCACATGCGGCTCCAGCGCCACGGCAAGGCGGCTGCCGATAAAACCGGCACCACCCGTGATGAAAGCTGCTGTTCCGGACATCAGGTGGTGTCTCCCTCTGCGGACCGGCCGCGTCTGGCGGCCTGATTAGCGGATAGTGCGGATGGGGCAAGTGCCCGACTGACAGACGGCGGATTCAGGACGGGCTGAGCATTCTTTTCAGGGCGCGCCCCAATCGTCCGCGAAGGCCCGGATGGCCGGGACCTGCCAATGCGGCATGCGCAGTGAAGCCAGCCTTCCGGTCCAGAGCCAGATGCTGAGCCAGGACCTGAGCGGTCAGCGGTCCGTCCAGCGCGAGGTCCAGTTCACGAACGATCGATGGACGCAGATAGCCCGCCAGAACTTCCTCCTGGACAAATTCCATCGCGATGTCGCCGTCGCGAACAAGGTCACGCAATTCCCGCGTCCATAGCCAGCCGTTCGGATTGGCCGCATGGACCCAGGGTTGCTTCATCATGTCTGTATAATGGATCAGGCAGGTCGACGCGTCGGCGAATTCCAGGCTGTTCCAGCGCGTCGGCACGCCATGGCTGATCTCATCATCGGCCAGAATGCAGAGATCCCCGAGCAGCGCGTCGTAGGTATAGGCAGCGCCCAGGCCAGCGATGATGTTCGCCGCATCCCAGTCGAGGCGCGCGCAATCGAGCAGCATGACCGAACACTGCTTCCTGCGCCGCGCTCCCGCAACCGGAGCTGCGCGGGCGATCCGGTCGGGCAACTCTTCCTGGCAGGCGACCTTGGCGCCGCCGAGCGGCAGATTCCACAGCTCTGCGATATCCTGCAGGACCAGCATGTCGGCATCGAGATAGATGGCCCGGCCCGCGCGCCCCGCTAGTTCTGGAATCGCGAAGCGCGCGAAGGAGAAACCCGTCCGCGCGCGGTGGGCAGGGTCCGGCGGCTCCGGCAGGTCCAGCCCGGCCAGCGAGTTCACCTCCACCGCTAGCCGCGTCCGGCGACGAATTGATGCGCCGAGGACACGCAAAGCTATCTCCTGCGACCGGTCGGTCCCGACATAGATGCGGACGGGGCCGGCAGCCGGGCTCGGCGGCAGCGGAACAGGGGCGTTCAACGGGAAACCCTTTGCAGCAAGCAGACGCCCTTTTATCCCCGCAATTGCGGTCTGGAACAAGCACGCAGCGCCGTTTGCGTCGCGCACCACGGCATGAAACTTGGAGCGTACTCGGCCATTCAACGGGTGTCGGCCCGTTGGGGCGGCGCAGTTCGGCGTCCCTCGCCGAGCCCCAGCTGTGCGGGCGAGAGCCTTTTTGCCCCCGGGAGAAACGGGTACGGAATGCAGTGCAAGATACAGGTCGCCGCCAGTTTCGCATGCGGCCTCGCCGGCCGCGGCCATGAGGGCTGGAACAGGGATTCCAAACTACAATGAAGGGATGACGAGCCGAATGGGTCTCGCCGGTTGCAATGCACTGTGGGATAGGGTTGCACTCAGCCTGCGATCACGCGATGCGCGACGAAGATGTCGAGGGGTAGCCATGAACCTGAATTATCTTGTGGACGTAAAGCACTGGGCCATCGAGATGTCCGAAGGCGTGGAGCCGATGCGCATGAAGCTGAACGGCGAAGTGGCGCTCGGGGTGCGCTTCCCCGCCTCGAAACAGGCGCGTCTTGCCATCAAGGGCGGAGCGCGCGCCCCGCACATCAAGAGTGGTGCGGACGATATCGGCTGGTCCGCGATCCTCGAATCCAGCCTGCCGATCGGCCGCAACGCGGAGCTGGAAGTCAGCCTGACCGATGGCAGCAGCCGATCGTCGCGGACAGTCAAGCTCGAGCCCGGTAGGATGACGCCCATCCTGCTTCCCTCAGCCATGGACCTGGACAACCCGTTCGCCGCCAGCGACCTGATCATCGAGTGCCGCTCGCCCGGCGCGCCGGTGTCCCTGATCACCAGCCGACGTGTGGACCGCGCCCCACTCTACAAGCTGGCCAGGGGAACAGGCATCGAGATCGGCCCCGGGCCGCGCCCGCAGATCCACAACGGCCCGGGCGTCTCGGTGCAGTATGTGGAAGAAAAAGGCGCCGACGACTGGCTGAAAACCTACAAGCCCGATGTATCGGACGCCGCATGGAGCGCGGAGAACTATATCCTCGGCAAGGCAAGCAACCTGCCGGTCGATGACGCGTCGCTTGATTTCATCTTTTCCAGCCATGTGCTCGAACACCTCTACAACCCGCTCGGCCACCTCGCACACTGGCGCCGGAAACTGCGCGCGGGCGGCGTGGTGCTTGGAGTGGTGCCCTGCCTCGACGGCACCAAGGACTTCGTGCTTCCGCCCACGACGCTGAACAAGCTGATGGCCGAGTACGCGACCGGCACGTTTGAGACCCCGCCCGCCGCATTCCACCACTGGACGAGCGCCCACCGACCGCACGAGAAAAACCCGGCACTGGTGGCTGAAAAGCTTATGGACCAGGCGTTCTCGATCCACGTCCACGTCTATGACAACGTGCTCGCCACCACGCTGCTGCGCCACTGCGTCGAGCAGCTGGGCTTCAGCGACTATGTGATGTTCTACAAGCGCAACTCGAAGGATTTCGCCTTCGCGCTCAAGGCCTGACCCGTCCAGCCGGAGTGGGCGAGATCAGACCTAGGCCTTCACCGCCAGGGGGGGCACGTAGTCCTTCAGGAACTGCTCGAAATAGCGGTCGTAGAAGTCGTCCTTGTAGAAGATGTAGTTGAGGCCGCCCTTCTTCTTGGCGCGCATCCGCTTGATCTCGTCTTCCGTGAAGATCACCTTGCGGTTCGTGCGCAACTGGGCAAGCGAATAGCGCCAGCCGTCCGCCAGCATTTCGTCAATGATGGCGGCGCATTTCTCATGCTGGAAATCGATCTCGATGAGCACGGATTTCAGCTCCGGCGCGCGCAGCACCTGCCGCATGCCGGCAAATACCCGGTCCTCGAGGCCGTCGACATCGATCTTGATGTGGTTCGGCTGCGGCAGCCCGTGTTTGGTCACAAGGTCGTCGATTGGCAGGGAGACGCAGCCCTGATGGAGACGCTCGCTGATCTTGGTGCTCTTGTCGCCGAAAAAGTGATCCTCAGCCCACGTACTTTCGTTGAAGTCGTGGTGCGAATAGGAATAGCCGAAGGCCCCGAGGAACAACTCGCCCACGCGGACTTCATTGCTGATCGCGATGTTGTAGGCGGTCACCCGGCTGTGCAGGCGGTTGATGAAGATGTTCTTGTTCAGTTCGCCATAGTTCAGCGCCTCGGGCTCGAATCCGTAAGTGCGGCACCCGGTCACGGCCGAGGCAAAGATCGAGTACATGCCCACATTGGCGCCGATGTCGAAGAACACGTCATCCTGCGTGAAAGTTTCCAGCCAGGGGATCGTCGTCGGCTCCTTCGTCATCAGCGAGTGCACGCGCTTGGCGGCGAGGCGATTGGACGCCACGTACCGGACAACCTTTTTCTCGAACTCGAAATCGAGGCAGTCGACCGAGAAGAAATCGCTTTCGAACTTGGCGTTCCGGACCTTGCCGAGGCCGTTCAGGTTGGCACCGGACCGCGGCGCCTGGCCCCATTTCGTTTCGTACGTCATTTGAGTTCCAGTTCAGTCGATTGGAAGAAACGGTTCAGTCAGTCGGGGTATCAGGCAGGACAGAGTAGTTCCTGCCGTCTGGCATCGGTCCGGGCGAGGTAGTGACGCGCCGGATCCGCCATGTTCTGGCGCTCCACGACGCTTTCGCTGGAGACCGCCTGGCGGCCATAAAAGATCTGGTGTGCTACTGTCCGGCTATCCACGAACCAGACTTCTCCGGGTTCGAAGAACGCCACGTGGCGCGGTTGTTTCAGATCTTCGTAGAAGCCGGACCGGCCGCCGAAAACATGGAAATTGAGAGCCTTGTTCAGGTCGCCGGCCTTCAGCGTCTCCAGTTGCTTGCGCGGGAGTTCCGCCAGTCTCGTCTCCAGAATGTCGGACAGGCGCCAACTGGTGTGCCAGATCCGGTGGGCGCTATCGAGATTGACGAAGACACGAAAATGGTGGGTCGGGATCTCTTCCTTGTAGACGTCGATATGCAGGTTCTCGTTGAAGGTGGCCGATCCGCGATACGTGATGCCGTGCCGCGCAATTTTATAGGCGCCGCCAGCCTCGTTCAGCAGGGTCTCGACCTGGCGAAGGATCGAGGCAAGCTGGTCGCGCAGGTAAGCTGCCCGCTTCTTGTCGCCGCCGAAACAGTCCACTGCCAGCGACGGATAGAGATCATGACCCTTCGCAAATTCCTCGACATACTTGAAAGCCTTGAACTTCTTGTAGTCCCGCGTGCCAGGTAGCTGGAACGAAGCGAAGAATGAAGGATCGAATTCGATCCGCCGATTGCGGAGCAGAATGACTTTTTCGTCCTCGTAGAGCGGGATCAGCGACTTGAGGGCGCTTGGGGCCGAGCAATCCAGTTCCTCGAAGTAATCGGGTAGATTCGGATCACGAAAAACCTTGGCCATGTCGCCCCCGTCGTATCAGGCACCAACTTCCGAATGCTTAGTTCGCCTGCCCCCCGTTCGCAACCCTGCCGTTCCATCGGCGTCACGGCCGGCGCGCCGACGGAAATCAGCGAGGGGGTTGGCGGCGAGGAGGCAATGTTTTACCAGATCGGCAACGTCGCCTGCTGAATGCAGGCCCCGTGAGTGTCGGGGGGCGCAGTGGTTTTTTCCAGTCTCTCATTCCTCACGATCTTCCTGCCAATCGTCATCATTCTGACCCTCTGCGCGCATGCGATCGGACGTACAGCCGCAGCAAACCTCGTGCTGCTGGCGGCGAGCTTCGTTTTCTATATCTGGGGCATCGGCGCCTCTTTCATCTGGATCCTGCTGGCCGTCATCGGGGTAAATTACGTCTTCGGTTTGTGGGTCGATGCGAATGTCGCGAACGCGAGGCGATCACGGATCGCCATCGCGACGTCCATTCTCTGCAATGTGGGCGTTCTGGGCTACTTCAAGTATGCCAACTTTTTCGTTGCTGAAACAGACGGCCTGAGGCTCGCGCTCGGACTCGAGCCGTGGATCTGGACAAATGTGATCCTGCCCATCGGCATTTCGTTTTTCACGTTTCACTGCATGAGTTACGTTTTCGACGTAGCGGCAGGACGCGCCCGTGCCCTGAAAAACCCCTTCACGTTCGCGCTTTACATCGTCTTGTTTCCGCAGCTGATCGCTGGACCGATCGTCCGCTACGGCCTGGTCGCAGGGCAGTTGCGCCAGCGATCGATCACATCGGTGGATCTGACCGATGGCGCCGTTCGTTTTGTTCACGGTCTCGTCAAGAAAGTTGTGATCGCCGACAGCGCCGGGGCTGTCGCCGACAGCATTTTCGCCCTGCCCCCTGGTGAGATTACGACAGCCGCGGCCTGGCTCGGCGCGGTAGCCTATACCGTGCAGATCTATTTTGATTTTTCGGGTTACTCCGACATGGCCATCGGTTTGGCTCGGATGTTCGGCTTCAGGTTTCCGGAGAACTTCGACCGGCCCTATCGCGCGATTTCGATCACGGATTTCTGGCGCCGGTGGCACATGACCTTGTCCAACTGGTTTCGCGATTACGTCTACATTCCTCTGAGCGGCTCGAAATCCGGACCGGTGCGGACCTATGTGAACCTGACGACGATCTTCCTGCTGACCGGCGTCTGGCATGGCGCGAACTGGACATTTATCCTTTGGGGAATCTACCATGGTTTTCTCCTTGTGCTTGAGCGCATTGCGGGCCTTAGAGGTAGCGACGGGACCGACCAGCCCATGCTCCTGCTAGCCGGCCGCCGCTTGATCGTCTTCGGGCTCGTGCTTTTTGGGTGGGTTGTCTTCCGGTCCCCGGATATCGGTTATGCCACA
>Ga0163144_10008142_pt1 | contig 22737 bp, 19 predicted proteins | sample OliLak19BULKMAT1_FD_123175 | JGI IMG/M metagenome (GOLD analysis project Ga0163144, IMG submission 123175) | Freshwater microbial mat bacterial communities from Lake Vanda, McMurdo Dry Valleys, Antarctica - Oligotrophic Lake LV.19.BULKMAT1 | ecosystem: Environmental > Aquatic > Freshwater >...
CGGCGCGACGACGCCCGCCACGACGTCGGGGAGCGGCGGCGCGGGGGGTGGCACCGGCGGCGACGACGAAGGGATCACGCCCGGCGGCGGCTGCGCCTGCGAAGTGGCTCGCACCCACTCGCCCGGCAGCGTCCCCGGCAGCGCGTTCTTCGCACCCCTGGCCGGCCTCGCAGCGCTCGTTCTCCGCCGCCGCGCGAAGAGGTGAGCCGCGCCCGGCGGCGCCGTCTGCGCCACCACCACGGGCGTACCGGCGGCCCCGTCGCATGACACGGAAGTCAGTCGTGACGCCGCCGAAGCGGCGCTTTGCTCGTCGGCGAGCAGCCGCGGCAGCAGAAGCTCACGGATCTGCTGCTCGCGCTGCGGGAAGGCCGGCCCTGAGCGCTCGCGGCCTCCCCGAATAGCTTCGGGACGGAGGCAACCACCCAAATCGGAATCGGCTACATGCGCTATACTCGGTAAGCCGCGCCCGGCGGCGAAACGACCACAGGAGCGCGCCATGGACATGAGCCAAGTCTACGAACAATACGTGCGGCCTCTCCCCCTGGCCGATCGCCTTCGCCTCGCCGAGCGCATCGTCGCGCAGGCTGCTGCAGAGGCAGCGGAAGCGCAGGGCACGGCGCCGGCCGAGCCGCTCGACCGCCGTCTACGCGCGATCCGCGCGCGCATCGAGCAGGCGGGCGAGCCCCTCCTCGACGAAGACGCGATGAGAAGCGAGCTTGCCGCGCGCCGGGGCGGTGCCGAGGCGTGGGAGCAAGCCGGTCATGAGAACCTTCGTTGACGCAGGTGTCCTCATCCTCGGGGCTCGCGGCCACGCCGACCTGTCGGAGCGCGCCCTCGCCGTCCTGGGAGATCCTCGACGTACCTTCGTCGCCAGCCCGTTCTTGCAGTTGGAAGTGATCCCCAAGCCGTCCTACTTCCGGCGCGCCGACGAGCTTCTCTTCTACGAGACGTTCTTCGGCGCCGTGTCGGTCTGGATTCCCCCTTCCATCGAGCTCGTCGATAGCGCCCTGCGCATAGCGAGCACGTACGGGCTGCGTGATTGTCGCTCTCCTCCGGCTTGGATTCGGGTGTGATACGCTCGCCGTATGTCAGGCGTCCCGGTGCTGAAGCTGCTCGATCCGTGCGCCCCCAATGATCCCGCGGTCGAGGCAGCCTTCCAGGCCGTCCCGTCCACGATGGTCGCGGAGATCCTCGACGGCGAGCTCCACACGATGCCGCGGCCGGGTCGACGGCACACAAATACGTCATCGTTGCTCGGCGGCGAGCTTCACGGTCCGTTCCGGCGCGGCACCGGCGGGCCCGGCGGGTGGATCATCCTGGACGAGCCCGAGATTCACCTCGGTCCCAAGCCGGACAAGGTGGTCCCCGACCTCGCGGGCTGGCGCAACGAGCGCATGCCCGCCGAGATGGTCAATGACGACAACGTACCTCATTATGAAGTCGCGCCCGACTGGGTATGCGAGATCCTGTCGCCCAGCACCGAGGCCGTCGACCGCGGCAAGAAGATGCGGATTTACCGGCGCGAGGGCGTCGGCCATGTCTGGCTGATCAACCCCCTGGCAAAGACGCTGGAAGTCTATCGCCTCGAGACGGGGCGCTGGATCCTGCTCGACACGTTCGAGGAAGACGCCGTCGTGCGGGCCGAGCCGTTCGACGCCGTGGAGCTTTCGCTGAGCGTCCTCTGGGGTGATCCCGTCCCTCAATGAGATCTGGCCGCTCGGCGGCGCATCCGCGAACGATCGACTCGCCCCGCCATCTACCCCCCCACATCGCGTTCTGTCATCAAAGAGCCTTCGTTCATGCCCATCAAGAAGTCCGAGCTTTACTCCTCCCTCTGGAAGTCCTGCGACGAGCTGCGCGGCGGCATGGATGCCTCGCAATACAAGGACTACGTCCTCGTGCTCTTGTTCGTGAAGTACGTCTCGGACAAGGCCAAAAGCCAGAAGAACTACGAGGTCGCCGTTCCAAAGGGGGGCAGCTTCGCCGATATGGTCGCGCTCAAGGGCGCCCCGGACATCGGCGACAAGATGAACAAGATCATCTCCAACCTCGCCGCCGCCAACGAGCTGAAGGGCGTGATCGACGTCGCCGACTGGAACGAAGGGGACAAGCTCGGCAAAGCCAAGGAGATGGTCGACCGCCTCTCGAAGCTCGTCGGCATCTTCGAGACCCTCGATTTTGGCAGCAATCGCGCCGAGGGCGACGATCTGCTCGGCGACGCCTACGAATACCTGATGCGCCACTTCGCCACCGAGAGTGGCAAGAGCAAGGGCCAGTTCTACACGCCGGGCGAGGTCTCGCGCATCATGGCCAAGGTCATCGGCGTCGCGAGCGCGAAGAGCGGCAACCAGACCATCCACGACCCGACCTGTGGCTCCGGCTCGCTGCTCCTCAAGGCGCACGACGAGGCCAAGGGCGCGACCGGGCTCGACCTCACTCTGTACGGCCAGGAGATGGACAATGCCACCAAGGCATTGGCGCGCATGAACCTGATCCTCCACGACTGCGCCACCGGCGAGATCTGGCAGGACAACACGCTCTCCTCGCCGCACTTCAAAGATCCAAAGACCGGCGCGCTCAAGACCTTCGACTTCGTCGTTGCCAATCCGCCCTTCTCGACCAAGGCGTGGACGAGCGGCTTCGACCCGGCCAATGACCTCTACGGCCGCTTCGCGCTCGGCGTCCCGCCGCAAAAGAACGGCGACTACGCCTTCCTGCTCCACATGCTCGCCTGCCTCAAGAGCACCGGCAAAGGCGCGGTGATTCTGCCCCACGGCGTGCTCTTTCGCGGCAACGCCGAGGCCGACATCCGCCGCGAGATCGTGAAGCGCGGCTATGTCAAAGGCATCATCGGCCTGCCCGCCAACCTCTTCTACGGCACCGGCATCCCCGCCTGCGTCATCGTCCTCGACAAGGAAGGCGCCGCCGCCCGCCAGGGCATCTTCATGATCGACGCCTCCAAGGGCTTCCTCAAGGACGGCAACAAGAACCGCCTGCGCGCCCAGGACATCCACAAGATCGTCGACGCCTTCACCCGCCAGGCCGAGATTCCCCGCTTCTCGCGCATGGTCCCGGTCACCGAGATCAGCGATCCGAAGAACGCCTTCAACCTCAACCTCCCGCGCTACATCGACAGCGGCGAGCCCGAAGACCTCCAGGACATCGACGCTCATCTGCACGGCGGCCTGCCAAACCGCGACATCGACGCGCTCGACCCCTACTGGCAGGTGTTCCCCGGCGTCCGTGCGGCCCTGTTCAAGAAAGCCGACCGCCGCGGCTACAGCCAGCTCCGCGTCGCCGCGGCGGAGACAAGGAGCACCATCTTCGGCCACCCCGAGTTCACGGCCTGGAACGCCCAGGCGACGAAGCTCTTCGCTACCTGGCGGGCGAGGAGCGCGACCAAGCTCCGCGCCGTCGCCACGGGCGACAAGCCCAAGCTGCTCATCGAAACGCTCGCCGAGGACCTGCTGGCCACCTTCGAGAAGGCGCCTCTCCTCGACGCCTACGACGTCTATCAACACCTCATGGACTACTGGTCCGACACCATGCAGGACGACCTCTACCTGCTCGTGAGCGAAGGCTGGCGCGAGGCCGCCAAGCCGCGCCTGATCGTCGAGGACAAGGACAAGAAGAGCAAAGACAAGCCGGACTTCACGGTGGGCAGGCAAAAGTTCAAGGCCGAGCTCATCCCGCCCGCCCTGGTCATCACGCGCTACTTCGCTTCCGAACAGGCCGCCATCGACGCGCACGAGTCCGAAGCCGCGACCATCGCGCAAGCGATCGAGGAGCTGACCGAGGAGCACGGCGGCGACGACGGCCTGCTGGAAGAAGCGAAGAACGACAAGGGCAAGGTTACCAAGCTGTCCGTCGTCGCGCGGCTCAAGGACATCAAGACCGACCGTACGGCCGTGGACGAGCGCAAGGTGCTGGACCAATATCTCGCCCTCGTCGAGCAAGAGGCGGCCACGAGCGCCAGGGCAAAGGCCGCCCAGGACGCCCTCACGGCAATGCTCGCCGCCCGCTACGGCAAGCTGACCGAGGAGGAAATCAAGAAGCTCGTCGTCGAAGACAAGTGGCTCGCGACCATTGCGGTGTCCGTCCAGGCCGAGCTCGACCGCGTCTCGCAAACCCTCACCGGCCGCATCCGCGAGCTCGCCGAACGCTACGCCGCGCCGCTGCCGCAGCTCACCACCGAAGTCGCGACGCTCGCCGCCCGCGTGAGCGCCCACCTTGAAAAAATGGGGTTTGCACAATGACGGACCTGCCCGTTCCCGACGACTACACGCGCTGGTTATCCAACCTGAAATCCGAGATTCAAGGGGCACGGGCGCGAGCCGTGCTGGCCGTGAATCAGCAAATGGTGCGGCTCTATCACCGCATCGGCATGGAAATTCTGGAGCGCCAGCGCCGGCAGGCATGGGGAGCCAAGGTCATCGACCGCGTGTCGCGTGACCTTCGGGAGGCCTTCCCGGACATGAAGGGGCTGTCCAGCACAAACCTAAAATATATGAAGGTTTTCGCTGAATTATGCCAGGATCGGCAAATTGGTCAGCAGCCTGCTGACCAATTGCCGTGGTTCCACATCGTGACCCTGCTCACCAAGGTTCCGGGGGCGATCGAGCGTGAGTGGTACGCGGCCCGTGTCATCGAGCATGCATGGTCGCGCGCCACGCTGGAGGCTCATCTCAAGAGCCGGCTTTACGCGCGCCAGGGCGCCGCCCTCACCAACTTCGAGCAACGCCTGCCCGCGCCGCACGCGCAGCTGGCGCTCGAGGCCCTCAAGGACCCCTACCACTTCGATTTTCTGGGCCTGGGCGACGAGGCGCACGAGCACGACATCGAGAGCGCCCTGGTCCGTCACATCACCAGCTTCCTGCTGGAGCTCGGCGCCGGGTTCGCCTTCGTCGGCCGCCAGCACCGCATCGAGGTCGGCGGCGACGAGTTCTTCATCGACCTGCTTTTCTACCACACGCGGCTCAAGTGCTACGTCGTGGTGGAGCTCAAGGCCGCGGCATTCAAGCCCGACCACGCCGGACAGTTGAACTTCTATCTCTCCGCCGTGGACGCGCAGATCAAAGCCCCCGACGACAAGCCGACCATCGGCCTCCTCCTCTGCAAGACAAAGAATCAGGTCGTCGCCGAGTACGCGCTCTCGGGAATTGCCAAGCCCATGGGCGTAGCCGAGTACCAACTCGTCCGCGCCCTCCCGGAGCCACTCGACACCAAGCTGCCGACGATTGAGCAGCTCGAACAGGAGCTGAGCGCGCTCCTCGGGGAAGGAGAGGGAGATGCGTGACGAGACATCGGGCTTCCGGTCACAGCCGACAGACGCGGCGCGTGCCTGCGAACAGGGCGAGTGCTTCGTCACGCTAATGCCCAAGATCACGCGCAAAGTGGCGACGCTTATGGGTAGCGTGCACGTGCACTTAAAGAAGGTGGGTGCGCTATGGGAATGACGGCGGGCTACAGGCAGACGGAGATAGGTCCGATTCCCGTCGATTGGCTATACACTACCGTATCAGCCACGGCAGCCTTAAGTTTGAACGCAATCGTCGGCGGACCGTTCGGCTCTGACCTTGTCTCCCGAGACTACGTTTCTGACGGAGTGCCGGTGATCCGTGGTCAAAACATGGGCCAGCGTCTAGTCGAACCACCGTTCGTGTTCGTCACCCTTGCGAAGGCGTCATCGCTCGCGGCCAATCTCGCTCGCCCAGGAGACGTCGTGTTTACGCAACGAGGCACACTCGGCCAAGTGGCTCTCGTCCCAAACGAGCCCTACGACCGGTATCTAATTTCGCAGAGCCAGATGAAGGTCACCCTCAACCGCGGCATCGTTGACTCGCAGTTCTTCCATTTTCTTTTTTCCGGGCCGATCCACCAGAGACTGATCAGCGCAAACACCATTCAAACTGGTGTTCCGCACATTAATCTTGGTGTTCTTAGGCGAATTCCCATCCAGCTTCCGCCCGTCTCCGAGCAACGCGCCATCGCCGCCGCACTCTCGGATGTCGACGCGCTGATCGGCTCGCTCGACCGGCTCATCACCAAGAAGCGCGATCTCAAGAAGGCAACCATGCAACAGCTCCTCACCGGCCAGACCCGCCTGTCGGGGTTTGCCAAGAAACTGGGATGCAAGCAGACCGAGGTGGGCGTGATCCCCGCGGACTGGGAGGTGCGACCGCTGCTTGCCGCTCTCAGGATCGCCACCGGTCAGGTGGATCCCAGGACTGAGCCGTACAAATCCATGACACTGGTCGCGCCTGACCACATCGAAAGCGCAACTGGGCGCTTGCTTGCTCGACAAACTGCAGCGGAGCAGAAGGCCATCAGCGGAAAGTATTTGTTCGCAAAAGGCGACGTGATTTACAGCAAGATTCGTCCGTACCTAAGAAAGGCCATTCTCGCAGAGTTTGATGGGCTCTGTAGTGCCGACATGTACCCGCTGAAGCCGATTGGTGACGTATCGGCAGGGTTCATGCTGGCAGTCCTTCTGGGGCACCGCTTCTCGATTTTTGCTGAGTCCGTCTCCGTCCGCAGCGGGATGCCGAAGATCAACCGAACCGAGATCGCTGAGTATAGCCTTGCTCTCCCCCCCTCTTCCGAGCAAGCCGCCATCGCCGCCGTCCTCTCCGACATGGACACCGAGCTCGCCGCCCTCGAACAGCGACGAGACAAGACCCGCCTGCTCAAGCAGGGAATGATGCAAGAGCTCCTGACCGGAAGGACACGTCTCGTATGAGCGCCATCGGAGAGGCCGAGAGAAAGACCCAGCGCCGCGTCGTCGAGCTGTTCTGCGAAGACCTGGGCTACGATTTTCTCGACGATCTGAGCGAGAGTGATAGCCAGAACATCATCGAGGGGCACCTGGAGCACTTCCTCCTCGCGTACCAGGGCTACGCCGAGAAGGAGGACGGCGACGACCTCGTGCGTCGCGCGATCGCCGAGGTCGTCAAGGTCGCGGGCAACACGAGCCTCAGCCTGTACGACCGCAACAAGGCCGTCTATGGGCTGCTCCGCTACGGCGTCCCGGTCAAGGCCGACGTCGGCGCGCTCAACGAAACCGTCTGGCTCATCGACTGGAAGCACCCCGAGCGCAATCGCTTTGCCATCGCCGAGGAGGTCGCGGTGAAGGCCCCCAACCCCAAAGCGCACGGCAAGCGTCCGGACATCGTTCTCTACGTCAACGGCATCGCGCTCGGTGTGCTGGAGCTGAAGCGCTCGACCGTCTCGGTGTCCGAGGGGATTCGACAGAACCTCGACAACCAGAAGAAGGAGTTCATCGAGCCCTTCTTTTCGACCATGCAGTACGTCATGGCGGGCAACGACCCGCAGGGCCTTCGCTACGGCACGATCGAGACGAAGGAGAAGTATTACCTCACCTGGGAAGAAGAACGCCCAAGCTGGCGCCCAGGCGACCCGGAGGATCACAAATACCTGGCCGAGGGAGACTACCACGCGCGCCACCACAGTCCGCTCGACCGCGCGCTCTTGCAGTTGTGCAGCAAGGCGCGCTTTCTCGATCTGATTCACAACTTCATCGTCTTCGACGCCGGCACCAAGAAGCTCTGCCGTCACAATCAATACTTCGGGGTACGCGCCGCCGAGGCCCACGTGGCGCGGCGCGACGGCGGCATCATCTGGCATACGCAGGGGTCGGGAAAGAGCCTCACCATGGTGTGGCTCGCCAAGTGGATCCGCGAGAACGTCACCAACTCGCGCGTCCTCATCATCACCGACCGTACCGAGCTCGACCAGCAGATCGCCAAGGTGTTCAACGGAGTCAACGAGGAGATCTACCGGACCAAGTCCGGCGCCGACCTCATTGGCCAGCTCGACGCCGCGCAGCCGTGGCTGCTCTGCTCGCTCATTCACAAGTTCGGCGGCAAGGAGGGCGGCGAGGACGTCGGCGACGTCAAGGGGTTCGTCGAAGAGGTCAAGAAGGCGCTCCCCAAGGACTGGAAGCCCAAGGGCGATCTCTACGTCTTCGTGGACGAGTGCCACCGCACCCAGTCCGGGGATCTCCACGACGCCATGAAGGCCATTCTCCCGGGCGCCGTCTTCATTGGCTTCACCGGCACGCCGCTGCTCAAGGCCGACAAGAAGAAGAGCATCGAGATCTTCGGCCGTTATATTCACACCTACAAGTTCGACGAGGCGGTGAAGGACGGTGTCGTCCTCGATCTGCGCTACGAGGCGCGCGACATCGATCAGAGCATTACCTCGCCCAAGAAGATCGACCAGTGGTTCGAGGCCAAGACCAAGGGTCTGACGCCGCTCGCCAAGGCGCAGCTCAAGGCGCGCTGGGGCACCCTGCAAAAGGTGCTGTCCAGTCAGTCGCGGCTGCAAAAGATCGTCGCGGACATCCTGCTCGACATGGAGATGCGCGACAGGCTCAAGAGCGGCAGGGGCAACGCCATGCTCGTCGCCGGGAGCATCTTCGAGGCGTGCAAGCTCTACGAGCTGTTCTCCAAGACACCGCTGGCCGGCAAGTGCGCCATCGTCACCTCGTACGCCCCGCGGACCGGTGACATCAAGGGCGAGGCGAGCGGCGAAGGCGCCACCGACGCCATCGAGAAGTACACCATCTACCGGCAAATGCTCGCCGAGTGGTTCAACGAGCCGGCGGAGACCGCCATGAGCAAGGTCGACGCGTTCGAGACGGCGGTGAAAAAGAAGTTCATCGACGAGCCCGGGCAGATGAAGCTTGTCATCGTCGTGGACAAGCTGCTCACCGGGTTCGACGCGCCGCCCGCCACGTTCCTCTACATCGACAAGCAGATGCGCGATCACGGCCTCTTCCAGGCCATCTGCCGCGTGAACAGGCTCGACGGCGACGACAAGGAGTTCGGTTACATCGTCGATTACAAGGACCTGTTCAAGAGCCTCGAAGGCGCGGTCGAGGACTACACGTCCGGCGCGCTCGACGGCTACGCCAAGGAGGACGTGGCCGGCCTGCTCGAAGACCGCCTCCAGAAGGCGACGGAGCGGCTCGACGAAACGCTCGAAGCCGTGCGGGCGCTTTGCGAGCCCGTCGAGGCGCCGCGCGACGATCAAGCCTTCTATCGTTACTTCTCGTCCAGGGAGCACGGCAACGCCGCGCAGTTGAAGGCGAACGAGCCGCAACGCCTCGCGCTCTACCAGCTCACCTCGGCGCTCGTTCGGGCCTACGCGAATCTCGCGAGCGAAATGACGCAGGCGGGCTATACCGACGCCGAGGCCGCCGCCATCAAGGCCGAGGTCACCTTTTACGAGAACGTGCGCAATCAGGTGAAGCTCCACAGCGGCGATGCCATCGACCTCAAGCAATACGAGCCCGCGATGCGCCACCTCATCGACACGTACATTCGTGCCGAAGACAGCGAGACGGTCTCGGAGTTCGACGACCTGTCCCTGGTGCAGCTCATCGTCCAGCGCGGCGCCGACGCGGTGAAGGCGCTGCCGGCGCCCATTCGCAAAAACCCCAAGGCCGCGGCCGAGACCATCGAGAACAACGTCCGCAAGCTCATCATCGACGAGTCGCCGATCAACCCGAAGTACTACGAGAAGATGTCGGAGCTGCTCGACGCCTTGATCGAGCAGCGCAAGAAGGACGCCGTCAGCTACCAGGAGTACCTGCAAAAGATCGTCGAGCTGACGCGCCAGGCGACGAGCGGCCCGAAAGCGGGAGCCTATCCAAAATCGCTCGACTCCAAGGCCAAGCGAGCCCTCTTCGACAACCTGGGCAACGACGAAGGGCTGGCCCTGAAGGTGGACGAGAAGGTCCGAGCGAGCACCCAGGATGGCTGGCGCAGCAACGTCATGAAGACGCGCCGGGTGCGCCTGGCGATCGCCGCCGTGCTCGGAGACGACGACGAGGAGCGCGTCGACCGAACCCTGGAGCTGGTGAAGAGCCAGAATGACTACTGAGGCCCACAGCCTGACGGTCAGCGGCGTGCGGGTCGCTGTCGTCCGAAAGGCGATCAAGAACCTTCACCTCGGCGTCTATCCCCCGGATGGGCGCGTGCGAGTGGCGGTCCCCCTGGCGGTGTCCGACGCGGCCGTGCGCGTCGCGGTGATCGGCAAGCTGCGCTGGATCCGGCGCCAGCAGGCCGCGTTCGAGCAGCAGGAGCGCGAGTCCGAGCGGGAGATGGTCAGCGGCGAGAGCCACTCCTTCCTCGGCCGGCGCTACCGCCTCGCCCTCGTCGAGACCCGCGGCAAGACCGGCGCCGTGCTCCGCAACCGCAGAGTCCTGGAGCTCCACGTCCGCCCCGAGCACACCCCCGAACAGCGCAAGCGCCTGCTACAGCGCTGGTACCGAGAACGCCTTCACGAGCTGGTCCCGCCCCTCCTCGCGAAGTGGCAAGCAGCGCTCGGCGTCGAGGTCGCCGAGTGGGGCATCAAGAAGATGAAGACCAAGTGGGGCTCGTGCAACGCGAAAGCCCGCCGCATCTGGTTGAACCTCGAGCTGGCAAAGAAGCCGCCAGAATGCCTGGAGTACCTCATCGTCCACGAGCTTTCGCACCTCCTCGTGCGCCATCACGACGATCGCTTTCACGCCCTGATGGACCGCCACCTGCCGAAGTGGCGCCTGGTTCGGAAGCTGCTCAACACAGCCCCTCTGGCGAACGAAACCTGGGAGCACTGAGCCGCGTCCGAGCCGCCCAGACGGAAGGTCAGCCCGCGGTCTCCCCGAACACCTTCAGGTAGGCCAGGTCCACCGCGAGCTCACACCCGACCGATTCGAGGACGACCCGCTCGCCCGCTCCGACAGTTCGGAGCACCCACGTCCCGTCGGCCTGTTTGCGGAAGTGCTCGATCCGCACCTTCTTCTGCGACACGAGCACGTAGTCTCGGAGCGACGCGATGGCTTGGTATTGCTCGAACTTGTCGCCGCGGTCGTACTTCTCGGTCGAGTCGGACAGCACCTCGACAATGACGACTGGATTGATCACCGTGTCGCGTACATCATCGGTGAACACGGGCTCACCGCACACCACCATCGCGTCGGCATAGGTGTACCGGCCGGTGGACGGAATATGGATACGCATGTCCGAGCCATGTGCCGTGCACCGCTGCTCGCGCAGCGCGGACCTCAGCTCGCCGTTGATGTTGCTCGCGATGAGGCTGTGCTCCCACGTCCCGCCCGACATGGCGAAGATCTCGCCGTCGGCGTACTCGTGCCGCTCTTCGGCGGCGCGCTCGAACGCGAGGTAGTCCTGCTCCGAGAGCCCGGTGCGTAGCGCGGCCTGTCCCATGGCGGGCAGCCTACAACCTCGCGCCCGCCATCGCGAGCGGCGGGATTCGCTTCGCTACCCCCACGAGCCGTCTGGGAGCTCCCCGAGACCTTCGCCACGCTGCGGAGGGCGTTTGCCGGCGTCCCGGGGTTTCCGCCACGGTCACGACGTCTTCGCCACCGTCCAGAGCCCTTCCGCCACGCGAACGAAGCTTCCGCCACGGGGAATGTCGCCAAAACGGCGGGAAAATCGCCCCCAGGAAAGGCGCTTGCGGCCTCCGGAGCGTGGCGGAGGCTGTTTTTGTGGGGAATGAGGCCTTCCGGCCCGTGGCGGAAGCCATCGGGGCGTGGCGGAAGGCGCACGGGGCGGGATTTCGCGGTGAATCGAGCGGGCGGCGCTATGCCGGCGGGGTCGGGGGCCCGTTCTTCTTGGACTTGCGGCTGGCGAGCCCCATGCGAATCAAGTAAACGCGCTTTTTCACGACCGTGCGCGCGGTCGCGGCCCACTCTTCGTACCAGTCCTTGAGCGCGGTGAGCACGGCTTCCCGCTTGGCGGCGCGCGCGAGCTGGGTCTCGTCCACCGGGCCGAGCGTGGTCGTGGGCTTGAGAGCCACGCTCACGAGGTCGGCCAGGCGCGCGCGCTCCTTCTTGTCGAGGCCGCGAGTCGCCAGCAGCTCCACGGCCTTCTTGTCGTCTTTCTTGCTGTCGGCCCGGGCCGGGTCAGTGGCCTTGTCGAGCGCGTCGACGCGGGTCAGGAACGTGGCCACCCCGACGACGGCCTCTGCCCCGGTCGAGGCCACGAGATTGTGAAACACATAAGCTCCCGCGCTCGGGAAGTGGCGCCGCAGCGTCGCGCCGAAGCGCGTGAAGTTGGGCTCGTCCCACTGGTCCAGCTCGGCTGTGGCCGCGCGCTGTTGACGGGCCTCTTCCGTGTCTTTCTGCGCGCCCGGCGATGGGAGCTGCCCCAGGCACGCGAGCAAAAGCTGCCCGCCTTCGATGATGTGCTCGTCGGTCATCCCGCCCTGGAGCATCAAGGTCCGGATCACCGGCTCGGCGCCAATGGCATTGAGCAGCTTGGCTGCTCGCGGGACCGCCTCTTCCAGGACCTGCTTTGAATACTTCGGTGATTCGCTATCAGCCATGAACCCTCCAACGGGTTGTCCGTCGAGATGACACGGGAGAGCACAGCGCCCCCCGGGTGATGAACCACGGCGAAGCTACAAAGAAATCTCGCTTGGCATCAAGAGCTTTTTTAGGGCTCCGTTGATTTTGTTCGTGCACCCACCGAGGGTTTTCGGCGCTGCGCGGGCGCCTCGGCCACCAAGTCGCGCTCAGGGGGCGCCGAGCTCGCGGCAGCACAGCGTGACGGTCTTGTTGACCTGGACGTCGAACATGGTCCGCTGGTCGATGTAGTCGTCGTTGATCGGACAGCCGCCCTCTTCGTCGTCGTGGTGGATGCAGACGTGGTAGTCGGGTCGGGGGGAAGGGACGCAGGTCTGGCCCTGGTCCTCGCACAGGTCGATCTCGGTAATGCGGCACTCGCGGGCGAACAGCGGCAGCTTGGGGTCTTCGAGGTAGCCCTGGAGACCTTGATAGGGAGTCTCGACGGGACAGGCAGGGACCAGCTCGGGGTGACCCCACCAGAAGAGGGACGGGCCTGTGTACGTGGCCGGGGGCGTTTTAACGCAGTCCCCCGGACAATACAGGACGCCCGGGGGGTCGGTGATTTCTTCGTCCGTCTCGGTCTCGGTGACAGGGAAATCTTGGAAGCGTGCGTGCGTCTCACACCCGCAGGTGGCCAGGCAGAACCAACAGGCCAGAAGCATCATTATCCACCGCATGGCTACTTCGCTCCTTCTTCGCCGAACCTCACCACCAAGCCCAACCCGAAGAACCCAGACACGTTGGGGCTCGTCCACTCGCGCTCCTTGGGATAGTGCTGGCGCACTCCAGGCGCCGCGTACAGCACCTCGCCCCAGGCGCGCGCGCCGAACATGCTGTCGCCGAACGGCACTTCCACCCCGAGGCGGGCGCCGACTGTCAGAATGCCATCGATCGTGGCGGGCGCACCAACGCCGAACGCGTCCGAATCGTGGTGGATCTGCCCTGCCACGCCCGCGACGACGCAGCCGAAAACGTAGCTGTATCTCCCGCACGGCGTGACCAATGCCACCATCTGGCTCACGTCGAAGTCGTACGGCCCCAGGTTCACCGCCGAGGGAAACACCCCTCGCAGCTCCAGCCCCAACGACAGCGGCCCGTAGCGGCCTTCACCGGCCACCCACGCCCCCGCCCCGACATTGCTCGTCAGGTTCACGGTCATGAGCGCGCCTGTCGAGACCACATAGGTCCAGTCCATCTTATCCTTCAATCTTTCCAGCTCGGCCTTGAGCTCCGCGTTCTGCCGCTCCAGACGGGCCATCTTCGCGTCCTGCTCTTCATTCTTTTCCTCGACGGCGTCCAGCCTACGCTCCATCCTCGCGCGGTCGGCGCACGGATCGCAGGCCAGGGCTGGGGCCTTTGGCGGGGCCGGCGGGGCCGGCGGCGGGAGGACGGCGAGCTTCACGCGGTGCGCGAGCGTCCACACCAACGCATCGCAGTCGTCGTGGACCTCCGCGGAGCTGGCCAGCACGGCCCCGCCGTCGTCCACGATGCTGATCGTGGCGCGATAGCCCTTCGCGCCGCGCGCGACCTCGATGCGCAAGTGCGACGTCGCGCCGCTCCCCGCAGCGACGAACGGATCGCGGAAGTCGAAGGTGTCGGCGGCGCGCTCACGCAGCGCCCCCTCGCCGGGACACCCCTTGGCGGCAGGATCGACAAGGTACTCCAGCGTCACATCCCCAGCCACGGGCGCTGGGGGCCCCGCCCCAAGACACAGGAGCGCCACCACTGCTGCCCCGAAACGCCCCCTGCCGGTCTCCTCACCCACCATGACTCCCTCGCCGCCCGGATAGGCCGAGCGTTCCAACTATCCCTCGAGATGGCGGCGTGGGGATACCGGAAACTCAGCAGGGTGCGGCTCTTCTACGACGAAGCCCGAGGAGCCCGAGCGCGCACGCCTTGCCCTCTCCGCGGTGGAGTCAAAATCTGCCGATGGCGCAAGGCGCGCAGCACGCAGGTCTTGCCCATACCGGCCTCGCCGACGAGGAGACGCTCCACCAAGATGATGCTGCCGCTACATAATGCAGCGCCGACCTAATACCGACTGTGAAGCTCGCCTTTCTCGACCGCCACGAGATCACCGCGACCCGTTCTCATTGGCGCCACCCCCGGTGCCCTGTAAGAATCCCCCACGCCACCACGTTCTCCCGGATGGCATCTCTCGACGTCATCCATCGCCACCCACTTTTCAGGAAGGGTTTCATGTTGCGCATGCCTCGTTTCGTCGGTCTCGTCTCGCTGGTCCTCCTTGGCGCGAGCGGCGCGCTGCTCGCGGGTTGCGCCCCTCAGATCGCCGCCCAGCCGGTCTCCGCTGCTGACCCGCGCACCAACACCGTGACTGTCGTTGGCAAGGGGGAGGTGCTCCACAAGCCCGACGTCGCCCGGGCGAGCGTCGGAATCGAGGTCAGCGCCCCCACCGTGGCCGAGGCGAACCGCAATGCCGCCCAGCGCATGACCGAGCTCATTGCCGCCCTGAAAAAGACCGGCATTGCCGACAAGGACATCCAGACGTCCAACTTCTCCATCAACTTCGAGCGCGCCTATCCCCCGCCGCCGCCCATGCCCATGCTCGCTCCGCCGGTCGCGCCCGCCGCGAAGTCGCCCCCCGGGCCCAAGGCCGCCCCCGTCGCGCCGCCTCCGCCGCCGGCCGAGCCGGCCGGTCTCTATCGCGTCTCGAACACCGTCTCCATCACCGTGCGGGACCTCGACAAGGTCGGCTCGGTGCTCGACGCGGCGGTCGCCGCCGGCGCGAACAACGTCTGGGGCGTCTCGTTCGGCCTCGACAAGCCCGAAGCGCTGGAGCCCGAGGCGCGCGCCAAGGCCGTGGCCGACGCTCGATCGCGGGCCGAATCGCTGGCCAAGCTCGCGGGCCGCACGCTCGGTGACGTCGTCTCGGTCAGCGAGATCATCGGTGGCGGCGGCGGCGGCCCGATGTTCTCCAGAGCCATGGCCAAGTCGGACAGCTACGGCGCCACCCCTGTCGAGCTCGGCGAGGTCGCCGTCTCGGCGCAGGTAGAGGTGGTCTATCGCTTCGCCGAGTCCAGCAAGCCCGAATAGCCAATCCCCCCGCGATGGCCGCGAACATGTCCCTCGTAGCGGCCATTGCCTCGTCATTGGGGAGCATCCTCGACGCACATCCGGCGTCGAGGCGAGGCATCATCGCTGCCCTGCCGTGGGGCGCGGTGGGCAAGCAACCCCGAAGATGCGGGCGAGCGTGCGTATCAGCGTGTCAAATGACTCGGAGTGAGCCCAAACGACGTCCAGGTCGATGTTCTGTGTCAGCTTCCGCTGGTGCACGGAAGGGGTATAGGCTCCGGCGACTTTGCCCAGTCTTCCCTTGGCGTCGCGGATCTCCTCCAGCTTTCGCCCTTCCCAGTTGTCGGCTTTGAGAAGGGACGTCAGAAGCCACACTTCGTACTCGCGCACGGCCATGACAGCCCCGCCCGCCGTCTTCGTCGAAACGAGCTGACGCGCCGCGGGACCCCAGGACGCAGGACAGTCGTCATCCGAGTCGCAGATGACGAGAACGGCGGTCGCGGGCCGGCGGATGGCCAGCTCCACCGCGCGCGAAAACCCCTCGGTTCGAGGCGGTCTGTTGGGTGATGGCACGCGCTCGTCCACCAAGAGTGAACGGGGCTGCCGCACCGGCTGCGGGTCGACGATCCACTCCCACGCGTTCAAATAGTCGCGAATCCGGGAGCACAGGCACGGAATGGCCTCGACCTCGCCCCGACCTTCGACGACGCACACGAGCCGCTTGGCGACACCACGAGGTGTCTGGCCCGTTCGGCTACCTGCCACGGCCACTCTTGTGCTCGGGTCGGTCCGAAGGCCCCGAGCCATCCTCGAGGGAGCTCGGCTCGATTCGGAGAGGCTCGGATCGCATGAGCTCCGCGACCGAAAACAGACCCTCTCGAACGACCTTCCGCTGAGCGACGGAGAGGGGTCCAATCCTGGTGCTGCCGGACGAGTGCTCACACACCAAGATTTCTTCGTCCCGGGCGGCGTCGAGCAAGTCCGCGCTGTGGGTCGTGACCAGCACCGCGCCTCGACCTGACGCCTCCTTCAAGATTTCGAACAGGAGATTTGCCGCGCCGACATGAATGGAGACTTCGGGCTCTTCGATCACCAGAAGCTCGTCACGAGCCATCTGCCGCGTGGCCACGATGATCCCGAGCGCTCGCAGCGCGCCTTCCGACATCTCCGTTGCATTGAAATCGGCAACCGCCTCCGAGTCCTCCTGTGCCTGTCTGAATTTGAGCGCGAGATAGCGCCCCACCTGATCTACATAGATGTCAGTGAGCCCGGCGACGATCTTCGCCATCGGCTCCACGATCCTGGAGATCTTGCCTTCTGCCCGGATCGCGAGAATGGCGGCGGCGATGTTGTCGCCGGACTCGCGCAAGCGGCTCTCCTCGGAGGAGAGCTGGGGCTGACGCATCGACTCCGTGCTCAGTCGATAGCGCCGGACATTGTGCAGCGCCGAGACGCCCGCGAACGGTCGAAGCTGCCTTGCCGCCACCATGGCGCTGCCCGTGGAGTCCGGGGCGGACGCGATGGGAGGGTGCGCTTCGATGCCATTGGCCTTCCGCGTGAGCTGAGCGACGGCCTTTCCGCTCTCGACAACCTCGATCTGCTCGTGCGAGAAGCTCCATTCGCCTTTGCGTCCGGAATGGATCCGGAAGTTGTGGCGAACGTAGCTCCGGTCCAGCGCCGCTCGATTGCTGGAAGCGCGGACATCGACGCTCACGTCCGTCGGTTTCGAGGGGCGCCATCGCCGGACACCGGCGATACCCCCGCGAGTCGAGATCGCCGTGGACGCGTCGAAGGCGATATCCCGGGCGAACACCAGCGCGTCCGCGAAGTTGGACTTGCCGCTGCCGTTTGGCCCGACGACCACGGTGAACGGAGCCAGGTCCACCCTGGCCAGCTCGATGCTCCGAAAGTTACGTATCTCGATTCGCCGCCACATGCCCTTGATCCGAGGTTCGCGAAATAGCCGGAGCTGAGGTTGGAGCAGGATTGCCCGCCACTTCAAGATCATCGCCGCTCGATGAGCAGCCGTCTTCTCCGAGAGGCCCGAGAGCGTCTTGATTCGCTGGACAAGACGAGGCTTCTTTGGCTGGTTCTCGCCAAGGAGGCCCGGGGCGAGCGCCTGGAGCACTGGGCTCTCGGCGATTGCCTCCTGGAAGGTGAGCCGCTCCTCCTCCGAGCCGGGAACCGTGTTCGTCATCCGCAAACCGAGGGGCGTCGCCTCCGGCTCGCCGGTCTCCTCGGAGATCAGCCTCAGACTTCGAGCGGCGGACACGGCATACAGCACGTGCCGTGGCGAGATGCCGGTTCTGTTTGCGATGGCGTCGACGCTGCTCGCACCGCGGGCGCAAGCGTCGACCGCGGCGCGCACGCGAGCGAGGGTCGCCTGGGGAACTTCGTGCTGGGCTACGCTGGAGCTGCGCAAGTCGCGAAGACGCTAGCAGCGAGCAGGGCACGGGGAAAGCATGCGGCTTCGGCGTCGTTCAGATGTCCCGGGTGCACCCGAAGGTCGGCCGTTATCGTGACGCGTGTCGTACGGCGCCAACCTCAACCCGCGCAAAACTAACCTGCACCACCTCCGCCGCGCGCTGCTATTTGTGGGCGCGCGGCCGCCCTCGAGTCGCCGCGTGCAGGAGCAGCGATGTCCGCGTCTCGAACCACAACCTCCGAGTCATCCACCCCGTCGCGCGCCGTCCCCTCTCGCGCCACCCCCCAGCACTTCGCCGTCATCATCGGCTCGGGGTTCGCTGGCCTGGGCATGGCCATCGCGCTCAAGCGGGCCGGCATCGACGATTTCGTCATCCTCGAGAAGGCGGACGCCGTCGGCGGGACGTGGCGCGACAACGTGTATCCGGGGTGCGCGTGCGACGTGCCCTCGCATGTGTACTCGTTCTCGTTCGAGCCCAATCCGGGGTGGTCGTCGACGTTCGCGACGCAGCCGGAGATCCGCAGCTACGTCGAGCGCTGCACCGACAAGTACGATCTGCGGCGGCACCTGCGCCTCCGCACCGAGGCGACGTCGGCCGAGCTCGACGAGCGCAGCGGCACCTGGACGGTCGGCACGGCGGCGGGCGAGCGGCTCACCGCGCGCATCGTCGTGGCCGGCCTGGGCCCGCTCAGCCGCTACTCGCTCCCCAAGATCCCGGGCCTCGATACCTTCAAGGGCCGCGTCTTCCACTCCGCCCACTGGGACGCCACGTTCGAGCCGGCCGGCAAGCGCGTCGCGGCGATTGGCACGGGCGCGAGCGCCATTCAGTTCGTGCCCGAGCTGGCGAAGACCGTGCAGAAGCTGCACCTCTTCCAGCGCACGCCCGCGTGGGTGATGCCTCGCAGGGAGCGGGCCTATTCCAGCCTCGAAAAGGCGGCGTTCGAGCGCCTTCCGGGGCTGCGCTTCCTGCACCGACAGGCCATCTTCTGGTCGCTCGAGGTGCGCAGCTACGCCTTCGTGAGCAAGCCGCGCCTGCTCGCCTGGGCCGAGCGCTTCGCCATCGCGAACATGCACGCGAGCATCAAAGATCCGGCGCTCCGCAAGAAGCTGACTCCCAGCTACCGGATGGGCTGCAAGCGCATCCTCATGTCGAACACGTATTACCCCGCGCTCGCCCAGCCCAATGTCGAGGTGGTCACCGACGGCATTCGCGAGGTCACGCCCACCGGGATCATTGGCGGCGACGGCGTCGAGCGACCGGTCGATGCCATCGTGTTCGGGACCGGGTTCGACGTGCACGATTACCTCGGCACACTCCAATGCAAGGGCATTGGCGGGCGCGATCTCGGCGCGCTATGGGCCGCTCAGGGCGCCCAGGCCTACCTGGGCACCACCGTCGCGGGGTTCCCCAACATGTTCATCATGGTCGGGCCCAACACCGGCCTCGGGCACAACTCGATCATCTTCATGATCGAATCGCAGGTCGCCCACATCATGGATTGCATTCGGGCCCTGCGCGCCGCGCCAGACACCTACCTCGACGTCCGCGAGGACGTGCAGCGCGCCTACAACGAGGACATCCAGAAGCGCCTCGCCGGGGCGGTATGGGCCACGGGCTGCGCGAGCTGGTACATCGACTCGCACGGTCGCAACAGCACGCTATGGCCGGGCTTCTGCTTCCAGTACCGCCAGGCGACCAGGCGCTTCGAGAAGGAGAGCTACCGCCTCGTCCCGGCCGCCGCCGCGCCGTCCGCCGCCGCCGCGCCACCCGCCGCCGCAGACGCGGAATGACACCCTGATCTCGACTCTCGTCGAGCATTGCCTTCGGGTTCGCCACGAACGCACCCGCTACGACCTCGCTCGCTACGACCCCCCGCTATTTCCCCTCGTCACACGCCACCAGCAAATCCACCGTCCGATTTGTCGCCGATCCAAACAGCCCACACGACGCCGGACACAAGATCACCCGTGCCGGCGGCACCGGCCCATCAGGGTCCTTGTCGTAATAGAACCCACCCGTCTGCGCGTCGCACTTCGCCTCCGAGCCGCGCCGGGGGATCGTCACGGCCTCGCCGCCCGCCGGCGTGATCTGCACCGTCAGACGCGACACGTCGGGCAGCGCGCCGTCGACGAGCGGGATCGCGAACTCGCACGACTTGGCCGTGATGCGCACCTCGCTCAGGGCCGCCAAAAAGTTCTCGGTCACGTTGTCCTCGGTGTTGATCACGAACGCATTCTCGGTGCCGCCGCCGCTGGCGATAAAGTCAAGGTTCGGTGCGGCCTCGCCCTGCTCGTCCGGGCCGAACACCCCGATCACGAACGTCTGCACGCCGTTGCTCGCGCCGCCGGCCGCGGCCTCCACGAGGTGCGTGATCCCGAGCTCCGGCGTGTCGCTGTCGAGCGCCGGGTCGCAGTGGGTCGGCAGCCCGTCGGTGGCCAGCACCACGATCGACTTGTGGCTGGGGTTCGCCTGCGCCCACGCGGCGGCGCGGGCGATCGCGCCTTGTAGCGCCGGCAGCGTCGTCGTGCCGCCGTTGGGCATGCGCGAGTCGATCGCCTGGAGCACCTTCGCCGAGATGCCCGGCACCACGCCCACGTCGACGACCGGCTTGTCGTACGCCGCCACCGAGCACTGGTAGTGGTTCTTGCACAGGCCCACGTCGAGACAGGCGCCCTGCTCGTCGCTGCAACCGCCGCCGTCGTCGGGCAAACACGCCTGGTCTTCCGCGTCCTCGCAAAAGCCGATCTTGTGGCAGGTGTCCTCGGGGAACCCGTCGGCCACGCAGTCCGCCGTGCTGTCGCACAGCTCACCGCCCGAGGGCAGGCACACGGCGAACTTCTGGCACGCATCGGGGACGCCGCACACCGGGGCGGCGTCGCACAGCAACGGAACGGCCTCGTCGACCACCGGGAAAAAGCTGATCGCCGCGCCGACCCCCTGCGAATCCGAGTCTTGCAGGAACGCCGCCAGCGCGTCGCGAACGGCTTGCCACTTGGTCGTCCCCTGCGCGGTCGCGTAGTCCATCGAGCCGGACGAATCCATCATGATGAACACGTCCAGGTCGGCGATCTCGGCGGTCGCGCGCAGCGACACACACTGATCAGGCCCGGGCGGATCGGTCGGCTCGGGGATGGGCAGGCCCGAGCGGGAGCCGCACGCAAACGCCGTGGTCGCGACGAGCACTGCCGCCGAAGCGCGAAGGAGGAGCTTTCGCAAGGGGATCACCAGGGGCAAGTCAAGGGTGGATCAAGGGTCGCTGGCAACGACCCATTCACGCAACGGTCGCGCCAGCGGCCGCCGCCCGGCGATTCCAGCCGTTTCGGGCGTGCCTTGTGCATTTCTCGACACAGCGCTGCGCGGCCGCCATGACATCCCCGTCCGGCGCGATCCACCGCCGCACCCGATCCTCCCCGAGGATCTCCCCTCGCCTCGACCGCCACCCCGCCCGCGGCGGCGGCGCGCTCATCGCCTCACGTCGTCGCCGGCCGGATCTGCTTCCGGATCTTCTTGATGAAGGTCTGCGTGCAGTTCCCGTGGGTGGCCTCGTGGTCGATGATCTCGCGCGTCAGCTTGCTCTTCGTGTCGTTCGAGATCGTGGCGCACGCCTTCACCTCGTTGGCGAGCTGACCGCCCTCGAACGTCGACGGCCACGTCTGCTTCTCGACCACCACCGCCCGGTTCGAGCCCGCGCCCGGCGTCGGCTTGTGGTGCGACGGCTTGGTCTTGGTGACGTCCCGCAGGCCACCTTCGTCGGATTTTCGCCCCGTGCCATGACAGCTCGGGCACCGCGTCTGGTTGCCGAACGAGTTCGCGAAGCGACCGTCACCCCCACAGATCCCGCACGATTCTGCTGCCATGCGGGGGATATACTGGAGTCTCCGGGCCCGCGCAGATCTTCCTTCGCAGAGATCGCTGTGACGCCGGCCGTAGTTCGGTATCCTGCGGGCTTCATGCCTGGGCGCGGCCGTCCGGCGGTTGAAGAACAAGGAGCTTGTCATGCATCGGAACCTCTCCTGGATCGGGGCGATCGCCCTCACGAGCCTTGCCGCCTGCGCTGCCAACCCCGGAGGCGACGCGACAGGAAGCACGACAGGCAGCCAGGGCGGAGCCGGTGGTGACCAGGGCACGACCACCACTGTCAGCGTGGGCGCCGGCGGCGAAGGTGGCCTGTTCCCGACCGGGCCGACCGGCGCGGGCGGCGGCACCGTCGACTGCGTGACCACCCCCGACGGGGACCAGGACCTGGACGGCTTCTCGTTTGCGCAGGGCGACTGCAATGACTGCGACGTGAACGTGAACCCCGGCGCCATCGAGGTCATGACCGACCTGGGCGGCGGCGGCAGCGGCGGCGCTCCGGGCGTCCCTGTCGACGAGGACTGCGACACGCTCGTCGACGCCGAAGACATCGACCTGCAGGGCTGCGACACCGGCCTTCTCATCGACGGCGCCGACCCGATGGACGGCGCCAGGGCCATGGAGCTCTGCAAGGTGGCGGTCAACCCACAGGAGTGGGGCGTCATCGATGCCAAGTGGGTGATGGCCGACGGCTCGCCTCCCGCCGGCAGCGCCAACTTCAATCTCGGCCACGGCATCCTCGCCGCCTTCGGCCCCAACGTGAACGTGCAAAAAGGCCAGCGCATGCTCGCCGTCTCCAGCGGCTCGGCCCGCCAGCCCACGGACCCCGGGTACATGTCCGTCAATGGCTTCAGCAAGGGCTACTCGTGCAATCACCCCCTCGGCTTCCCGAAAGAGTCGCCATCGTGCGGCGTCGCCGTCACGGGCACCTGCTACGACGCCAGCGCCCTGGAGCTCAAGATCCGCGCGCCCACCAATGCGAACGGCTTCTCCTTCAACTTCAACTTCTTCACGTTCGAGTGGCCGGGCTACGTCTGCTCCCAGTTC
>Ga0163144_10008144_pt1 | contig 22735 bp, 23 predicted proteins | sample OliLak19BULKMAT1_FD_123175 | JGI IMG/M metagenome (GOLD analysis project Ga0163144, IMG submission 123175) | Freshwater microbial mat bacterial communities from Lake Vanda, McMurdo Dry Valleys, Antarctica - Oligotrophic Lake LV.19.BULKMAT1 | ecosystem: Environmental > Aquatic > Freshwater >...
AGCGCATGTCGATCGCGTAGTTGAGGCGGATCAGCCGCCCGGGCGTGCCCCAGGTTCGCGAGCCGTACTCGAAGGCGCGCTCGCGGCCGACGCAGGAGTTGGCGTAGTCGCCCACCGGCCCCGCTTCATCGACTCGTCCCAGCCATGCGATACCACCGGCGCGAACGGATAGACGCACAGGGTCGAGAAGGCGACGATCTTCGAGGCCTTGAACTCACGGGCGATCGTCGCCGGCACCTGGGTGTTCATGGCCCAGGCGAACGACGGGTCGGAATCGGTGCCGAACTTCTTGCCGGCCATGTAGACGACGTTGGCGAGCTTGGGCAGCTTGGCCACGGCGTCGGCATCGAGCAGGTCGCACCTGATCGTCTCGATGCCCCAGGAATTCATCTGCTCCTGCAGCCCGGCCTCGCTGAAGCGGGCGACGCCGACCACGCGCTTCTCGGGCGCGGCGCGCTTGGCCATGCGGGCCAGCGTCGGCCCCTCCTTGCCGGCGACGCCGAGGACGATGAGGTCGCCTTCGAGCCGGGCGAAGTCGTCGATCAGCGCCTGCGACGGAGTCGAGAGCTGGTCCTCGAGATGGTCCTCGTCGGCGAAGCGGGCCGGCAGCGACGCGGCGGGAGGGGACTCCGGAACGGCAGCGTTCATCGCTTCTAAGTAAGTTATTAGTTCGCCGCAGTCTAGGTGAGGACCGGAGGCGACCACAGGGCGTTTTCCCTGACGCCGGCGGCGAGGGAGCGGGGTGTTGCGCGGGGGCAGGGGCGCGCGGCGGGCGCGTCCCGGGGGATCAGCGGCTGCTGGCGAGGCTCCAGCCAGGCTTGCTGGCGAGCGCTTGCAGGACGGCCTTGTCCTCGGCCGTGACTTCGTACTCGGCGAGCGTGCGCTCGCGGAAGGTGACCTGGGGGAACTCGCGCAGCAGCGGGACGAGCTGGGCACGGGCCTGTTGAGTCAGGCCGTTGAAGCGAAGGATCGAGGTGGTCATCGAGACAATCGACGCGGCGGGGGCGTCGGCGAGTGCATGTGGACAGACCAACGTGGCGTTGGCTTTGCCGTTGACGGGACCCCACCGAGTGCGGGATTTCTTTACGCTGGGCGGACCACAATCGGCCCTTTTCGACCTTTGCCCCTGCCATGGACCTCTCCCGCTTCCCTCGCCGCCGCTACACCCCGAGGCCGACGCCGCTCGAGCCGATGCCCCGCTTCAGCGCCGCGCTCGCTGCGCAGTGCCCGGGCGGTCGCGGCCCCGAGGTCTGGGTCAAGCGCGACGACCTGCTCGGCCTGTTTCCCGGCGGCAACAAGACCCGCAAGCTCGAGTTCCTGGTGGCCGACGCGATGGCCCAGGGTGCCGACACGCTCGTCACCTGCGGCGCGCCGCAATCGAACCATTGCCGAATCACCCTGGCCGCGGCCGTGAAGGAGGGGCTGAAGTGCCGCTTCGTGATCGAGGAACGGGTCGCCGGCGGCTACGACCCGCAGGGCCACGGCAACCACTTCATGTTCCGCCTGCTCGGCGTCGAGGCGATCACGGTCGTGCCGGCGGGCAGCGACATGGGCAAGGCGATGTCCGAGGTCGCCGACGCGCTCGCCGCCGAAGGCCGCAAGGCCTACGTCATTCCCGGCGGCGGCTCGAACGCGCTCGGCGGCCTCGGCTACGTCGCCTGCGCGCAGGAGCTGCAGCAGCAATGTTTCGAGCTCGGCCTCGGCTTCGACCGGGTCGTCGTCGGCTCCGGCAGCTCGGGCACGCACGGCGGCCTGCTCGCGGGCTTCCTCGGCGACAACGTGGCGACGCCGATCGTCGGCATCGGCACCAGCCGCGACCCGGCCGACCAGGAGCCGCTGGTGCACCGCGAGGCGCAGGCCGTGCTCGACCTGCTCGGGGTGCGCCTGACGGTGCCGCGCGAGGCGGTGGTGACGATCGGCGGCTGGTGGCAGCCGAAGTACTCGGTGCCGAACGCGCCGATGGTCGAGGCGGTGCAGATGCTCGCGCGCACCGAGGGACTGCTGCTGGACCCGGTCTACACCGGCAAGGCGATGGCCGGTCTGATCGGCCTGGCGCGCAACGGCTTCTTCCGCCCCGGCGAGCGGGTATTGTTCCTGCACACCGGCGGATTGCCGTCGCTGTTCGCGTACGAGAAGGTCGTGCTCGGCGACGTCAGTCCGACCTGACGACCGTCAGGTGGTGCCCGCGGGGAGCGAGCGAGGAGGGGACCAAGCCAGGGCATCCCCGGGTTTGACTCAGGACCGGCGCGGGCCGAAGAGTTCGCGGGCGCGCTCCGGGGTGCCCTTCTTCAGCTTGCCGGCGATCGCCACCGACGGCGCGGACTCGAACATCCGGGCGAACGCCTCGCGCACGTCGGCGGCCGTCACCGCCTCGATCCGCGCTGTCAGCTCGGTCCGCGAGCGCACCCGCCCGATCGCGAACAGGTCGAGCACCGCGTCCTCGAGCCGGCGCGCGGTGCGCTCCCAGTCGCGCAGGCGCCGCACCGCGATCAGGTTCTTCGCCCGTTCGAGGCCGGCCGCGTCGATCCGGTCGGCCTGGCGCGCCAGCAGCCGCTGCATCTCGACCATGAACTCCTCCGCATGCTCGGGCGCGGTCGAGGCCTCGATCACGAACTGGCCGGCGAGCTCGGTCACGTCGGCCGAGCACGACACGTGGTAGGCCAGGCCGCGCCGCTCGCGGATCTCGTCGAGCAGCGGCGAGCTCATGCCCTCGCCGAACAGGGCGGCGGCGACGGCATAGGCGTGCTGCGCGTCGTCGGCGAGGGCCGGGATCGGCAGGCCGTAGACGACATGCGTCTGGCCGAGGCCGGCGATCGCCTTCGAGCCGATGCCGCCGCGATGCGTCGGCGGCGGCACCGCGCTCGCCTCGCCGGCGCGCAGGTTGCCGAAGCCGGCCTCGACCGCGGCGACGATCTCGCCGGGATCGACCCCGCCGGCGACGCCGACCACCATGTTGGCGCCGACATGGCGGCTCTCGACGAAGCCGAGCAGGTCGTCGCGGTTGAAGCGGCCGATGTTGCCCTTCAGCCCGATCACCGGCAGCCCGACCGGATGGCTGCCGAAGCTGAGCCGGTCGAACAGCTTGAACGCGGTCGAGAGCGGATCTTCCTCGTCCTCGATGTACTCCTGCAGCAGCACCTGGCGCTCGCGCTCGAGCTCGGCCTCGGGAAAGCTGCTGTTGAGGACGATGTCGCCGAGCATGCGCACGAAGACGGCTGCATCGCGCGCCCGGCCGCGCATGTGGTACGCGGTGTGGTCCTTGTCGGTGTGGGCATTGACGTCGGCACCGAGCTGCTCGGCGTCGAGGTTGATCTGCTGGCAACTGCGGCCGGTCGTGCCCTTGAACGCCATATGCTCGACGAAGTGGCTGATGCCGCTCTCGCGCCGGCTCTCGCTGCCGCTGCCGCTGTGCACGAACACGCTGACGCTGGCGCTTTCGAGGTGGGGCAGCGGAATGGCGACGACGCGCACGCCGTTGTCGAGGGTGGCGAGCAGGGCGTCGCCGGAAGGGGAAAGTGCGGTCATGGGTGCGGACATTGTGCGTGGCACACGGCTTGCGTCGCCGATGGACGGATACTCGGAGCGGGACGGCGCCTTCGGCATCCCTCCAGCAACGCACGGAGGCAACGCATGCAGATTCGGGTCGGTTTCGAGATGGCGTACCGCTGCCCGCAGCCGACGCCGATGCTGCTGGTGCTCAACATCCACCATTCGCGGGCGTCCGACCTGGTCCGGCCGGACCTGCTGGTCGCCGACCCGCCGGTACCGCTTACGGCCTATCGCGACCTGTTCGGCAACTGGTGCAGCCGGATCGTCGCACCGCGCGGCCTGCTCACCCTGCGCACCGACGCGCTGGTGAACGACAGCGGCCTGCCCGATCCGGTGGTGCAGATGGCGGTGCAGACGCCGATCGAGCACCTGCCCGAGGAGACCCTGGTCTACCTGCTCGGCAGCCGCTACTGCGAGACCGACCAGCTCTCCGACGTCGCCTGGCAGCGCTTCGGCTCGGGCCCCACCGGCTGGGCCCGGGTCCAGGCGGTCTGCGATTTCGTCCACCACCACATCGAGTTCGGCTACCACAATGCGCGCCGCACCCGCACCGCCTGGGAGGCCTACAACGAAGGCGTGGGCGTGTGCCGCGACTACGCGCACCTGGCGATCGCCTTCTGCCGCTGCCTCAACATCCCGGCCCGTTACTGCACCGGCTACCTCGGCGACATCGGCATGCCACCGCCCTACGGGACGATGGATTTCGCCGGCTGGTTCGAGGCCTGGCTCGGCGACCGCTGGTACACCTTCGACGCGCGCAACAACGTGCCGCGGATCGGCCGGGTGCTGATGGCGCGCGGCCGCGATGCCTGCGACGTCGCGCTCTCCACCGCGTTCGGGCCGAACACGCTCGAGCGCTTCGTAGTGCGCGCCGACGAGGTCGTCGCCGCCGCGCCGGCGGCAGCCGGCGGCCGCGGCTAGCGCACCTCGCGCGGCCGGCCCGGCTGGGCCGAGCGGGCAGTCGAGCGCCGGTCCCAGCGGCCCCGGTCGGCCGCCGCGAGCTCGGCGCGATCTCCAAGGTGTCGCTCAGAGCGTCGCGGTGCCGTACTCCGCCGGCTGCTCGGGATCGTCGGCATCGGTGACCATGCCGATCACCAACTTGCCGTGGACCGGGCGCGCGTCGATGCCCTCGACCTTGCGCCGCGGCGCAAGGTCCTGCACCGCGCGCAGCGCGCCGTCCGGACCGATCACGCCGATCGCCGCACCGCTGCAGGCGCCGTCGTCGTAGCTGTTGTCGGTGGCTTCGGCGACAGCGCTGAACAGCCAGCCGCCGTCGGGCAGGGCGGTGGCATCGGTGAAGCCGAAGGCCACGCCGTCGACCTCGCCGAGGTCGTACTCGCGGACCGCGCGCAGCTTCGGCCCGGACGACGCCTCACCCAGCAGCCAGGCCTCGACATCGCTCCAGGCGAAGCGGAGGGTGGCGTTCGGGCCGCCCTTGCTGCCGCGCTGGAGCAGCATCAGGTCGTCGCCCGAGATCACCGCGCCCTCGATGTTCAGTTCGTCGAAGCGCTTGCCGAGCGGCTCGTAGAGCGGCTCCAGGTCCAGCACCCGCACCGGGCCGAGCGGTGCGCCGGCGGCATCGAGGCCGAGCAGCGCGCCGCGCATCCGGTTCGGTCGCGAACCGGAGCCGAGGGCGAGCAGCGCCCCGCCCGGGCAGCGCGGCAAGGGCGGCAGGAGCACCAGGGTCTCGAGGTCGGCCTTCTTCGCCTTGCGCTTCTTCGCCGACTCCGGCAGGTCGCCGTCGAACAGCCGGATCAGCTGCACCGGCCCCGGGCTGGCAGCGTCGAACACGCCGAGATGCTGCTCGTCGTCGGCGACGACGTAGTGGCGCCGGCCCATGCGCACCAGGCCGCTCGCGGCGCTGAGGAACGGGCGGCCGCGCGGGTGGGTGGCCGGGTCGAGCGTGAGCTTTCGGACTTCGGCGTAGGTCAGCGGCATGGCCGTCTCCGTTTCCGGTAGCGGTTGAAGAACGCCGCCTCGCGCGTCGTCATCGCGATCCGCTCGAGGGCCTCGAGCACGCCGAGGGCCGCCAGCTCGGCGGTGGCATGCGGCAGGACGTCGATGCCGGCGCCGACGTCGCCACGGGGTCGCGCGGCATGGTGTGGGCAGGCCCTCAGGGCGCCTTGAAGATCTCGCCGCAGCGCGACGTGGTGGTCCGTCCCGGCATGTCCTGCAGGATCGTGGCGAGGCTGATCCGGCCGTTCTTCGTGGCCAGCACACGCAGCGTGCAGGTGCGATCGTCGAGGCCGTAGTAGCCCGAGTTGGGGGTCGCGCCGATGGCCGAGATCCAGCCGTATTCGGTGGTGCCGTCGGGCTCGACGTGGCGGGTCTTCGCGGCACCGTAGCGATCGAAGAAGTCGCCCACCGACATGCCGATGACGCGCTGGTCGACGACCGTCTGCGCTTCCACGTTGCTCTTGAAGACGCTGCAGCCGGCGGCGGCGAGGAGCAGCGAGACGATGGCCGCGGCGCGGAAGGCGGCGGGCGGGGGCTGGGGACTCAAGGTGTTCTCCACGAAGACGGCGGCCGCTATCGTCGCACGCCTCGCGGCCCACCCTGGCGACAGCGCGGGCGTCGTTCGCCGATCAGGTGCGGCTCAGGCTCTGGTCGGCGGGTCGGTGGCGCCGGCGCGCCACCAGGCGACCGGGCCGGGCCGGGGTCGGCCGGCCATTCCAGGCGCTGGCCCGCGCCGCCGCCGCGGTGCGCCGCTGCAGGCGGCTGCCGAAGAGCGAGCGCAAGCGGTATTTCCAGGCCGAGCTCAAGAGTCGCCGGCGCGGGCCGGCCCGCAGGATGGCGGTGCCGACGGCGATGAACAGCATCGCCAGCAGGCCGTAGGCCGCGGCAGACGCCAGCAGCTCGGCGATGGCCGAGGGCGCCGGTTGCAGGCGGGCGGCGCTGGCCGTCGCCAGCTGCTCGTAGATCACCCAGGGCTGCCGGCCGACCTCGGCCACGGTCCAGCCGGCAAAGGTGGCGAGCCACGGCAGCGGCAGCACCAGCAGGAGGAGGCGCAGCGCCCTCTTCTCGCTGCCTCGAAGCACCTGCCGGCGAAAGACCAGCGCCCAGCCGAGGACGACGGCGAGCACAAGGGCGCTGCCGACCATCACGCGAAAGCCGGCGAAGAGCGTCGGCACGCTCGGCACGCTGGCCAGCGCCGTCGCATGCACCTGCGCCTCGGGCGAGAGGCTGCGCCAGTCGCCGTGCGTCGCCGCGGTGCGGGCATGGAGCTGGCGCCAGCCCTCGCCCTCGCCGCCGGCGCCTTCGCGCAGGGCGCGGCCGATCCGCACCTCGGCGCTGGCCAGCAGGTCGCGGATGCCGGCCGGCGATTCGTCGCTGTGCGTCGCCAGCCAGCTCATCAGCTTCGGCACGGTGAGCGCGAACTGGTTGGCCTGCAGGGCGCTGTCGGGCCAGGCCAGCAGGGTCAGGGGCGAGGGGCGTCATTCGTCACTCGGCGAGGCCCCGCATTCGGCGGGGCGCAATATCGGCGGCGCCCTGCGCCCGCTGAAGCGCGCCTGACAATCGGTTGCAGCTGATACGGTGCTCCGCTGACGAATCGCGTCACCGGCGGCCCCGTGCGACGCCAACCGCAAGAGCGGGGCCTGCGCCGGCCGCGCCTTACGACCGATTACGGATCGCCGACGAACGGCACGGCACGCGAGGTCGTGTGGCATCCTCGCGCCGCCATGGCCGCATCCGAGAACAAGGCGCCCGCGCCGCTCGCCCGCTACCGCCAGAAGCGCGACTTCGCGCGCACGCCCGAGCCGGATCAGGCGCCGCCGGCCGTCGGCCGCACGAAGCAGCGCCCGGCCGCGCCGATCTTCGTCGTCCAGAAGCACTGGGCCAGCCGGCTGCACTACGACTTCCGGCTCGAGCACGACGGCGTGCTGTGGAGCTGGGCGGTGCCCAAGGGACCGTCGTTCGATCCGTCGAAGATGCAGATGGCGATCCATGTCGAGGACCATCCGCTCGACTACGCCGGCTTCGAGGGCACGATTCCGCCGAAGCAGTACGGCGCCGGCAAGGTGATCGTCTGGGACCGCGGCACCTGGGAGCCGGTCGGCGACCCGGCAGAGGGCATGACCAGGGGGAAGGTCCTGTTCCGGCTGCACGGCCAGAAGCTGGCCGGCCTGTGGGAGCTGGTGCGGATCGCCAAACCTGGCGACCGCCAAGACCCGTGGATGCTGTTCAAGAAGAAGGACGAGTGGGCCCGGCCGCTGGCCGAGTACGACGTGATCGCGGCACTGCCCGACAGCGTGGTGGCGACGCCCCTCGGCCCGGTCGAGGAGCGCGATCCGCGCGCTGCGCGCGGCACGGCCGCGAAGGCCGCGCCGGCCGCGGTGGCCGCGCCCGACTTGGCGAGGCTGCCGAAGGCGGCGCTCCCGGCCCGGCTGGCGCCGCAGCTGGCGACGCTCGCGGCCGCACCGCCGCCCGGCGACTGGGTGGTGGAGACCAAGTTCGACGGCTACCGGCTGATGGCGCGAATCGAGGACGGCAAGGCCCGGCTCATCACCCGCAACGGCCACGACTGGACCGGCAAGATGCCGGCGCTCGCCGCCGCGGTCGAGGCGCTCGGCCTCGACGCGACCTGGCTCGACGGCGAGATCGTCGTCATGAGCGCCGCCGGCGTGCCCGACTTCAACGCTTTGCAGAACGCGATCGACAACGTCGCCGGCGAGGACATCGACTATTTCGTGTTCGACCTGCCGTTCCATGCAGGCCGTGACCTGCGCAAGCTGCCGCTACGCGCCCGCCGGGCCCTGCTGCGCGAGATCGTCGAGGCCGGCGCTGCCGATCGGGTTCGTCTCAGCCAGAGCTTCGACGCGGCGCCGGCGCAGATGCTCGAGGCGGCGCGGCAGATGGGCCTGGAGGGAATCATCCTGAAGCGCGGCGACGCGCCCTATGTCTCCGGCCGCACCGAGACCTGGCTCAAGCTGAAGTGCCACGCCCGCCAGGAGCTGGTGATCTGCGGCTTCACCGACCGAGCCAATGCGCACGGCGAGGTCGGCAGCCTGCTGCTCGGCTACCACGAGGGCGGCGAGCTCAAGTACGCGGGCAACGTCGGCACCGGCTGGAAGGCGAAGACCGGACGCGACCTGCATGCCCGGCTGGTGAAGCTCGAGGTCGCCGTGCCGCTGTTCGATGCCGAGGCGCTCAAGCCCGGGCGCTGGTCGCGGCGCACCGCCGGCGGCGAGCGCTGGGTCGAGCCGACGCTCGTCGCCGAGGTCTCGTTCGCCGAGTGGACGCCCGACGGCCACGTGCGACAGGCGGTGTTCCAGGGGCTGCGCCTCGACAAGCCGGCGGCGACGGTGACGCGCGAGCTGCCGCGCCTGCACGTCGGGGCGCCGGCAAGGCCCGCTGCCGCGCCGGCGGCCGCGGCGGCGAGCAGCATCAAGGTCACCCACCCCGAGCGCGTGATCGATCCCTCGACCGGCCTCACCAAGCTGGCGCTGGTGCGCTACTACGAGAGCATCGCCGAGCGGATCCTGCCGCACCTCGTCGACCGGCCGGTGTCGCTGGTGCGGGCGCCCGAGGGCATCACCGGCGAGCTGTTCTTCCAGAAGCATCCGGAGACGCGCATGCCCGGCCTGCGCGTGCTCGACGCCGCGCTCTGGCCCGGGCACGCGGCGCTGCTCGCGGTCGACAGCGTCGATGCGCTGGTCTCGGCGGCGCAGATGAACACGATCGAATTCCACACCTGGAACTCGACCGCCAGGCAGATCGACCGTCCCGATCGCGTCGTCTTCGACCTCGACCCGGGCGAGGGCGTGTCGTGGGCGCACGTGCAGCAAGCCGCGGTGCTGGTGCGCGCCTTCCTGCAGGAGCTCGCGCTCGAGAGCTGGCTGAAGACGAGCGGCGGCAAGGGCCTGCATGTGGTCGTGCCGCTCGCCCCCAGGTTCGACTACGAGACGGTCAAGGGTTTCTCGCAGGCGGTCGTGCAGCACCTGGCGAAGACCATTCCGCAGCGCTTCGTCGCCAAGAGCGGCGGCGCCAACCGCATCGGCCGGATCTTCGTCGACTACCTGCGCAACGGCCACGGCCAGACGACGGCGACGGCGTTCTCGGCCCGCTCCCGCCCCGGCCTGGGCGTCTCCATGCCGGTGGCCTGGGAGCAGCTCGGCGAGATCAAGGGCGGGGCGCAGTGGACGATCGCGACGGCGCGCGACTACCTCAGCTTCCAGTCGACGGAGCCGTGGTCGGGCTACTGGAAGGCGCGCCAGACCCTCTCCGCCGGCATGAAAATACTGGGTTTCCAGCCAGCGGCGGATTCGCAACGGTCGAGGTGACAAGGCGCGGTTCTTGCCCGTATGCTGCGCGTCCGTCGCAGCATCCCCTCCGGTTGCCGCGGTGCAATCAGGAGTCCCGATGGCTGCCCGTTCGATCGCTTCGCTCTCGCTGTCCTTCGGCCTCGTGTCGATCCCGGTCAAGCTGTACTCGGCGACCGAAAGCTCGGCCACCGTGCGTTTCAACATGCTCGCCAAGGACGGCTCGCGCCTGAAGCAGCAGTACATCTCCGAGAAGGACCAGACCGTCGTCGAGCGCGCCGAGATGGTCAAGGGCTACGAGTTCGAGAACGACCGGTTCGTGATCTTCTCGCCCGACGAGCTGAAGGCGCTGCAGGAGAGCCCGAGCCACACCATCGACATCGTCGCCTTCATTCCCGACAAGGCGGTCGATCCCATCTTCTACGACAAGGCCTATTTCCTCGCCCCCGACAAGCGCGGCGCCAAGCCGTACAACCTGCTGATGGAAGCGATGCGCCAGAGCGGTCGCTGCGCCCTGGCCAAGTGGGCCTGGAAGGGCAAGCAGTACGTGGTGCAGGTACGCCCGGCCGAAGACGGCCTGGTGCTGCAGCAGCTGCTCTACGCCGAGGAAGTGCGCTCGCTGAAGGAGCTGGGGATCGAGAAGGCCACGGTGTCGGACGCCGAGCTCAAGCTGGCGATGCAGCTGATCGACCAGATCTCCGAGGACACCTACGACCCGACGATGTTCGAGGACGAGGAGAAGAAGCGGATCCTCGCGGCGATCGACGAGAAGATCGCCGGCAAGCAGGTGGTGGCGATGGAGCCGGTCGAGCCGGCGAGCGGCGGCCAGGTGATCGATCTCATGGAAGCGCTGCGCGCCAGCCTGGGCACGCGCGGCGCCGCCAAGGGCAAGGCCGCGGCCACGGTCAAGGCCGTGCCCCAGGCGGCGCCGGTCGAGGCGGCCAAGGAGCGCAAGGGCGTCAAGCGCGCGGCCAAGGTCGCCGAAGAGGCCGTCGCCGCGCCCGCCCGGGTCCGGGCGAAGAAGTGACGCGCAGGCCGCCCGAGAGCCTTTACACGATCCGCAGCATCCAGGAGATGCTGGGCCTTTCGCGCGGCGTCATTTCGAGCCTGATCGCCTCCGGCTTCGTCGCGCCGTCGCGCGGCGAGCGTCGCGAGTACCGCTTCACCTTCCAGGACGTCGTGCTGCTGCGCACCGCCGCCGAGCTGCAGGCGGCGCGGATCGCGCCGCGCCGGATCCTGCAGGCGCTGCGCCGGCTCAAGGAGAAGCTGCCGGCGGAGCTGCCGCTCGCGGGCCTGCGCATCAGCGCCGTCGGCAACGACGTCACGGTGCGCGACGGCGGCTCGCAGTGGCAGGCCGAGTCGGGCCAGCTGGTGATGGACTTCGAGCTCGCACCGGTCAAGGGCAACGTGACCTTTCTGCAGCGTGCACCGGCATTGGCACACGCGCCAGCGCATTCCACCGCGCATGCGGCGTCGACCGACGACATCGACGCCGTGTTCAACCGCGGCGAGGCGCTCGAGGCGACCGATCGCAAGGCGGCCGAGGCGGCGTACCGGAAAGTGCTGGCGCTCGACCCCGACCACGCCGACGCCTATCTCAACCTCGGCGCGCTGCTCTGCGAGGCCAAGCGCTGCAAGGAAGCGGTCGCGCTCTACGACGAGGCCCTGCGGCGCAAGCCCGGCGAAGCGCTGCTGCACTTCAACCGCGCGGTCGCGCTGGAGGACCAGGGCCGGTCGGTGGAGGCGCTCGCCGCCTACAACGCCAGCCTGCAGCTCGCTCCCGATCTCGCCGATGCGCACTACAACGCCGCCCGGCTGCACGAGCAGCTCGGCGACGCGAAGAACGCGGTCCGCCACTTCAGCGCCTACCGGCGTCTGGAGCGTCGGCGCTGAGCCTTCGCTTCGCGGCGGGCGGGATGGACTCGCGGATCGCGCTGGTGGTGATGGGCGTCTCCGGCTCGGGCAAGTCGACGGTCGCGGCCGGCATCGCCGCGGCGCTCGGGCTGCACTTCATCGATGGCGACGGCCTGCATTCGCCGGCCAGCGTCGCCCGCATGCAGGCCGGCACGCCGCTCGGCGACGAGGACCGCTGGCCCTGGCTCGAGCGCATCGCCGAGCGGCTGGTCGACGATGGGCGATGGCCGCGCGGCGTCGTCATCGCCTGCTCGGCCCTGCGCCGCGCGTACCGCGACCGGATCCGCGCCGGCGCCCCGGGCGTCCGCTTCGTCTTCCTCGACGGGCCGGCCGGGCTCATCCGCGCGCGCATGGCCGGCCGCGCCGGGCACTACATGCCCGAGAGCCTGCTCGCCAGCCAGCTGCGGACGCTCGAGCCGCCCGGCGAGGGCGAGCCCGACGTGCTGCGGCTCGACATCGCGCTGCCCGCCGAGGCGGTGATCGGCGCCGCGGTGCGCGCGCTCGGCGGCTAGGAGCGCCGGGCTTCGCTTCGCTGCGCCGCATCGCGCCGCGCACCGCTTCGCTGCGCCGCGCCGCGCCGCGCCGGGACCGGCCCTAGACTCGCCGGCCATGAGCCGACTCTTCGAACCCTTGCAGATCGGCGAGCTTCGCCTCGCCAACCGGATCGTCATCGCGCCGATGTGCCAGTACAGCGCCGACGAGGGCTCGGCGACCGACTGGCACCTGATCCACCTCGGGCACCTCGCGCTGTCCGGCGCGGCGATGCTGATCGTCGAGGCGACTGCGGTGTCGGCCGAAGGGCGGATCACGCCGGCCGACCTCGGCCTCTACTCGGACGCCAACGAGGCCGCGCTCGCCCGCGTCCTCGGCGCGGTGCGGGCGCACTCGCCGATCAAGCTGGCGATGCAGCTGGCCCATGCCGGTCGCAAGGCCTCGAGCCGGGCACCGTGGCAGGGCGGGGCGCAGATCCGGCTCGGCGAGCCGGGCAGCTGGCGCGCCGTCGCGCCCTCGGCCGTGCCGCACATCGCCGGCGAGGACGCGCCGATGGCGCTCGATGCCGCCGGCCTGCAGCAGATCCGCGACGACTTCGCTCGCGCCGCCCGGCGGGCCGATCGCCTCGGCCTCGAGGCGCTCGAGATCCATGCCGCGCACGGCTACCTGCTGCACCAGTTCCTCTCGCCGATCGCCAACAAGCGCGACGATGCCTACGGCGGCAGCCTCGAGAACCGGATGCGCTTTCCGCTCGAGATCTTCGACGTCGTGCGCGCCGCGTTTGCGGCGTCGCGGCCGGTCTGGGCGCGGATCTCGGCGACCGACTGGGTGCCCGGCGGCTGGGACATCGACGGCACCGTCGCGCTCTCCAAGGCTCTGCAGGCGCGCGGCTGCGCCGCGATCCACGTCTCCAGCGGCGGTGTGTCGCCGCAGCAGAAGATTCCGGTCGGCCCCGGCTACCAGGTGCCGTTCGCCCGGCGCGTCAAGGCCGAGGTCGGCCTGCCGACGATCGCGGTGGGCCTGATCACCGATCCCGAGCAGGCCGAGGCGATCGTCGCCGGCGGCGAGGCCGACGCGGTGTCGCTTGCCCGGGCGATGCTCTACGACCCGCGCTGGCCGTGGCACGCCGCCGCCCGGCTCGGCGCCCGGGTCGAGGCGCCGCGCCAGTACTGGCGCTCGCAGCCGCGCGAGTTCAAGGACCTGTTCGAGAACGCGAACTTCGGCGCGCGCTGATCAGTCCGCGCCGGCACCGGCCTCGACGGGCGGTCCGGCGAGCGGCAGCACCGCGGTGAAGCGGGTGCCGTCCGCGAGGCTCGAGCTCAGCCTGAGCGACCCGGCGTGCGCCTTGGCGATCTGGTCGCAGATGTAAAGGCCCAGGCCCAGGCCTTCGCGCCGGGTCGAGGTCGACTGGCGCCAGAACGGCGCGAAGATCTTGTCCATGCTGGCCGGCGGCACCGGCTCGCCGTGGTTCAGGACCTCGATCTCCAGGTCGGCGCCGACGACGCGTGCGCCGACCTTCACCTCGCAATCCGGGGCGCCGTGCGTCAGGGCGTTGGCGAGCAGGTTGGAGAGCAGCTGCTGGATGCGGTTGCGATCGCAGTGCACGGCCGTGGGGATGTCGATCGTCGCCTCGATCTCGCGCTCCGGATGCGTGTCCTGCAGCTCCGCCACCACGGCCGCGAGCGATCGCTCGAGGTCGGTCACCGGCGCGGCGTGGATCGAGATCCCCGAGCCGAGGCGGCCGCGGGCGAAGTCGAGGACGTCGTCGATCAGCGCCGACATCCGCTTGACGTTGGCGCCGATCCGCGTGCTCAGGTGGCTCACCGCCTCGGGGTCGCGCGCCTTGCGGCTCAGCAGCTGGCTGCAGGCGGCGATCGCCGCGAGCGGGTTGCGCAGGTCGTGGCCGAGGACGGCGATGAACTGTTCGCGCAGGTCGCCGGTCTGCTCCACGTCGAGCAGCTGCGCCCGGTCCCGTTCGTGCCTGCGCTCGTTGTCGAGTTGCACGGCGATCAGCTCGGCGAACAGCTTGAAGGTGTTGACGACCCGCGGCGGCAGCGCGGCCGGCCGGCGATCGATGGCGCAGAGGGTGCCGAAGAACTCGCCGTCCGGCAGGATGATCGGCACCGAGATGTAGCCCTCGATCGAGTAGCGCCTCGGCGTGGAATGGCTGCCGTAGACCGGGTCGCGGCTGGCATGCTCGATGACGATCTCGTGACGCGCCTCGCGCACTTCCTTGCAGAAGGTCGAGTCGAGTTCGAGCTGGCCGCCGGGCAGGAGGCCGAAGGCGATGTCGTCCTGGACGGCGCAGGCGGTCCAGCTGGTGTCGGTGACGCGGGCCACGACGGCGAAGCCCATGCCGGTGGTTTCGCACAGCACGCGCAGGAGCGAGGGCACGGCCTGGATCCGGCCGACGGCGGCCACGTCCTGTTCGATGGCGGCGACGGTGTCGCTCATGGAGGCTCTGGGATGTCGAGGAAGTCGGCGGAACGCAATGTTAGTGCCCGACGTAGGCTGCGTCTCGCCGCGAGCGCCGCGGCCCGCCGGCCGAGCCGGGGAAACCCCCCGGCGGCAGGCCGCGATCGGCCCGAATAATGCGCCGACACGGAGGCCGCGATGACACGTTCGATTTCCCGCATCCCGGCGTCGCTGCTGAGCGCGGTCGCGCTGCTCGCGGCGCCCGTCGCGCTCGCCCCAGGCTGCGCGCCCTCGGCGTCACCAGCGCGCCGCGCTAGGCCGCCGCGCCGGACGTTCCGACCATCGCCGGGCAGGGCCTGCCCGGCTTCGACGCGGGCCGCGGGCGCGAGGGTCGAGTGATGAGCGACGCCCGCAAGGTCTGCGTCGTCACCGGCTCGTCGTCGGGCATCGGCGCGGCGACGGCGCGGCTCTACGCCCGCAACGGCTGGAACGTCGTCGTCAACTATTCGCGCGAGGCCGCACCGGCCGAGGCGGTGGCGGCCGACTGCCGCGCCGCCGGCGCAGACGCGCTCGTGGTCAAGGCCGACGTCGCCCTCGACGCCGACTGCCGCCGCCTCGCGGCCGAGGTCGAGTCCCGGCTCGGCCGCGCCGACGTGCTGGTCAACAACGCCGGCACCACCAAGTTCGTGCCGGCCAAGGATCTCGACGGCCTCGACGCCGCCGAGTTCCACCGCGTCTACGGCGTCAACGTCATCGGTGCGTTCCAGATGGCGCGGGCGCTGATGCCGATGCTGCAGCGCCAGCCCGGCGCGGGCATCGTCAATGTCTCGTCGATCGCCTCGATGATGGGCTTCGGCTCCTCGCTCGCCTACATGGCGAGCAAGGGCGCGCTCAACGCGCTGACCATCGGCATGGCCCGCGCGTTCGGGCCGGCGGTCCGCGTCAACGCGATCGCCCCGGGCCTGGTGGAGACGCCGTGGCTGCGGAAAGGGCTCGGCGCCGAGCGCTACGACGCCGCCGTGCAGTTCTACAAGGACCGCTCGGCGCTCGATGCGGTGATGTCGCCCGAGGACGTGGCCGACGCCGCCTGGTGGCTGGGCGCGGCTGCGGCGAAGACCACCGGCGAGGTGCTCCTGCTCGACGCCGGGCTGCGCCTCACCCGCGGTTAGCGCCGGGACCGCGCGGTCATGGCCGGGGATGACAGCGGCGGCACGCCGTCGTTCGGCCGCAGCCTGCTCGCGCAGTTTCCGCTCGAGCCGGGCGGGGTCTACCTGAACCACGGCACCGTCGGCGTGACGCCGCTGGCGGTGATGCGGGCGCGGGCGGCGATCCTCGACGAGATCGAGCGCCACCTGGCGCGCTACATGATCCGCGAGCTGATGCAGCTCGGCATGTCGCCGCCGCCGGAGGCGCCGCGGCTGCGTGCGGCCGCGAGCCGCGTCGCCGGCTTCCTCGGTGCCCGCGCCGACGACCTGGTGTTCGTCGACAACGCGAGCAGCGGCGTCAACGCGGTGCTGCGCGCGGTCGCGCTCGAGCCGGGCGACGAGATCCTGGTGAGCGACCATGCCTACGGCGGCGTGGCTCGGGCCGCGGCCTTCATCGCCCGCCAGCGCGGCGCGTCGGTCACAACGGTCGCGTTGCCGTTCCCGGCGGTCGATCCGGATGCCTGCGTCGACGCCGTGGCAGCGGCGATCACGGCGCGCACCCGGCTGGCGCTGCTCGATCACGTCAGCTCGGAGACGGCGCTCGTCATGCCGCTGGCGGCGATGGCGGCGGCCTGCCGGGCGCGGGCGGTCCCGGTGCTGGTGGACGGCGCCCATGCGCCCGGGCCGATCGAGGTCGACATCGCCGGCCTCGGCGTCGACTGGTATGCCGCCAACCTGCACAAGTGGTGCTTCGCGCCGCGCAGCTGCGGCATCCTCTGGGCGGCGCCGGAGCGACGCGCCGGGCTGCATCCGGGCGTGATCTCCTGGGGCATCGCCAACGACGACTGGCTGCAGGAATTCGAGTGGACCGGCACCCGCGATCCCTCGCCGTGGCTGGCCGCGCCGGCCGGGCTCGACTTCATGCGCGAGGTGCTCGGCGTGGCGGCGATGCGTGAGTACAACCATCGCCTCGCCTGGCAGAGCGCGCAGCATTTGGCCGAGCGCTGGGGCCAGCGCTGGACGACGCCGGAATCGATGGTCGGCTGCATGGTCACGGTGCCGCTGCCTGCCGGCCTCGGCCCGGCCGACGTGCAGACTGCGCAGCGGCTGCGCGATGCGCTGCTGTTCGAGCACCGGATCGAGGCGCCGGTCTTCGCCCGGGGCGGAGCGCTGTGGATCCGCCTGTCGATGCAGGTCTACAACGACGAGTCCGACATCGAGCGGCTGGAAGCGGCGGTCGCGGCACTGCGCTGAACCTCGCCGGCCCAGCTCGCCGGCCTGGCGAGCTACGCGCCAGACCACGGGCCTCCCGATTGCCACGTGAACGGATCCAAGGAGCACTCATGACGGCAGGCAGCAACAAGGCAGGCGGCGATCTCGCCCCCGGCACGATCGGCGGCGAAGGCAGCGGGCCGGGCACCCTGCCGCGCAAGCCCGAGCAGGCCGCGACCGGTCAGGCACGCAGCAAGGAGCGCGGCAAGGCGACACGCAGCAAGAAGCAGCCGGGCAAGCGGGCCACGCAGGGCGGCAGCTAGCGGCGCCCTCGCGTCAAACGCTTCCGGCTTTCGACTCTTGTCAGGCTCGTCGGCGCAGCCCGAGCCACACCACGGTCGCCACCACCAGCAGGCCGCCGGCGATCTGCGAGACGGCGATCGCCTGGCCGAGGATCAGCCAGGCCAGCACCAGCGCGAACACCGGCTCGACGTTCATGATCGCCGAGTTGCCGACGACGCCGAGCCGGGGCAGCACGGTGAACAGGATCGTGATGCCGGTGCCGTAGAGCAGCGTCAGCAGCGCCAGGCCCCACCAGCCTGCGGCGACGTCGGGCAGGTGGAATCCGCCCTGGAGCGCGACGCCGCCGAGCGCCAGGACCGCGACGATCGCCATCGTGGCCGCGGTGCGCACCCGGCCGTCGAGCCTGCCGGCTTCATGCTGCGTCAGCACCAGCGCCAGGCCGAAGGTCGCGGCGGCGGCGAGCGCGAAGGCGACGCCGACGCCGATGCGCTGCCACTGCAGGGCGGCGCCGAGGCCCGAGGCGGCGCCGAAGACGTCGAGCGCGAGGGCCAGGCCGAGGAGCATCACCGGCATGGCGCGCACCACCCGGCGCTCGGCGCGGTGGGCGTACAGCGCCCGCGCCCAGAGCGCGGTCCAGAGCGGATAGGTGTTGAACGCGAGCAGGGCCAGCGCCACCGGCAGCCGGGCGACCGCCGAGTAGAGGCACACGCTCTGCACGCCGACGATCAGGCCGATCAGCAGCAGGAAGCGTCGCTGGCGCGGCGTGGTCGCGACCGGCACGCGCTGGGCGGCGACGAGCAGGCCGACGACCAGCGCGGTGGCGACGCTGCGCACGGCGACCGCGGTGACGACGTCGACGCCGTGATCGAAAGCGATCCGCGCCGCGACGTGGTTGGCGCCCATCAGCAGGGCGATCAGCAGGAGGGTGGCGAACGCGGTGATCGACAGGGCCGCGGAAGGGGCGCGCTCGCTCATCGCCGCATTGTCGGGGCGCTGCCCGTGGAGGGCACAATCACGGCATGCCGAACATTGCCACTCTCCTCAAGACCGAGATCACCCGCATCGCCCGCAGGCAACTGCGCGGCGAGAGTCTCGCCCTCAAGAAGGCGCTGACCGCGCATCGCTCCGAGATCGCCGCCCTGAAGCGGCGGACGCAGGCGCTCGAGCAGCAGCTCCGGCGCCTGGGCAAGGCGAGCGCGAGATCTTCGCCCGCGCCCGCCGCCGAGGTTTCCAAGGACGCGACGACGCGCTTCAGCGCCAAGGGCCTGGTCTCGCAGCGCCGCCGGCTCGGCCTGTCGGCGGCGGAATGCGGGCTGCTCGTCGGCACCTCGGCGCAGTCGATCTACAACTGGGAGGCGGGCAAGGTCCGGCCCCGCGCCCGGCATCTCGCGGCGATCGCGGCGCTCAAGACCCTGGGCAAGAAGGACGCCGCCGCGCACCTCGCGGCCTTGGCGTCGAGGGGCTAGGTCCCGCCGGCGGAATCGGCCGCCGGCCCTGCGCACCATCTGAACCGGCAACCGGCAACCGGCAACCGGCCGCCGGCGGCCGGACGGCCATCGGCCGGCGCCGTTCGTCGCCGCGATCGTCGCGACCGGCGGCATCGTGCTCATGATGCGGCAAGCGTGCACCGGTGCCCGCGCGAGGCCGCGATGCGAGAGCCATTCGAGCTCGTTCACCACAACCGCTACCGAGTGAGCTGCCGTCCCGAGCCGACGCCGGACGGGACCTTTCTCGCGCGCGTGGTCGTCTCCTGGATCGACGACGACGGCTCGGCCCTGGATCATCGGCTCCGGCCCGAACTGCCGCCCTTTCCCACTGCCGGCGAGGCCGCCGACGTCGGCCGCGACGTCGCGCTGCGCTGGCTCGACGCGCTCGAGGCCGGGACCGCCAACGCCCTGGCCGCGGAGTCCGAGCGCCTCGAGCGCGAAGCCTACTTCGCCGCCCAGCGCGAGTGGCGCGCTGCCGCCGATGCGTTCGAGGCCCTGGCCCAGCGGCTGGCCGAAGGCGCCGAGCCCGCCGACGCGACGCGCATCGCGATCGACGCGGCGGCGCTCGCCCGCCTGCACGAGCGCTGGCTGGAGAAGGCGGTGCACCTGGCGATCGTCCAGCGGCGCTGAGCTTCGGGCTCTAATACGGTCTCCAAGAGCAGGAGACACGTCATGCCCCATCTACCCGGCCTCGCCTTTCACCTCGGCGAGACGATCGACATGCTGCGCGACAGCGTGCAGCAGTTCGCCGACGACGAGATCGCGCCGCGCGCCGCCGACATCGACCGCGACAACCAGTTCCCCGCCGACCTGTGGAAGAAGCTCGGCTCGCTCGGACTGCACGGCATGACGGTGAAGGAGGAATACGGCGGCAGCGGCCTCGGCTACCTGGCGCACATCGTCGCCATGGAGGAGGTGTCGCGCGCGTCGGCCTCGGTCGGCCTGTCGTACGGCGCGCACTCCAACCTCGCGATCAACCAGATGCATCGCAACGGCAACGAGGCGCAGAAGAAGAAGTACCTGCCCAAGCTCGTCTCCGGCGAGCACGTCGGCGCGCTGGCGATGAGCGAGCCGAACGCCGGCTCCGACGTGGTGAGCATGAAGCTGCGCGCCGACCTGAAGGGCGACCGCTACGTGCTCAACGGCTCGAAGATGTGGATCACCAACGGCGGCGATGCCGACACCCTGATCGTCTACGCCAAGACCGACATCAGCGCCGGGCCGAGCGGCATCACCGCCTTCATCATCGAGAAGGGCTTCAAGGGCCTGTCCTTCGGCGCCAAGCTCGACAAGCTCGGCATGCGCGGCTCCAACACCTGGCCCGTGTTCTTCGAGGACTGCGAGGTGCCGGCCGAGAACGTGCTCGGCAAGGAGGGCGGCGGCGTCAAGGTGCTGATGAGCGGCCTCGACTACGAGCGCGCCGTGCTCTCGGGCGGCCCGCTCGGCATCATGGCGGCGTGCATGGACGTGGTGCTGCCCTTCATCCACGAGCGCAAGCAGTTCGGCCAGTCGATCGGCGAGTTCCAGCTGATGCAGGGCAAGGTGGCCGACATGTACTCCACCTGGTCGGCGTCGCGCGCCTACGTCTACGCCGTCGGCCAGGCCTGCGACCGCGGCGACCATTCGCGCACGCTGAGGAAGGACGCCGCCGGCGCGATCCTCTACTCGGCCGAGAAGGCCACCTGGATGGCGGGCGAGGCGATCCAGGCGCTCGGCGGCGTTGGCTACACCAACGAGTACCCGGCGGGACGCCTCTGGCGCGACGCCAAGCTCTACGAGATCGGCGCCGGCACCAGCGAGATCCGGCGGATGCTGATCGGCCGCGAGCTCTACGCCGAAAGCATGTAAAGGTCAGTCGAAGTCATCACGGGCGTGCGCCCGGCGCGTGCATCCGTTTGCACCCGCCCATGGACCATCGCGGCGACTTCTGCGCCGCTCAACGGTCTGCCGCCGACTCCGATCGCTGCCCTACAAATCTCTGCTGCCCCACGAAGTCCGGCCATGGGGCGAGAAAACAGCGTTTGAATACCCTGAATACCCTATCCTTTCTGTTGCTGCGACGAAAGACCTGGGCACACTCGCTTCAGCGTTTCTTGCCGGCGAATCTGGACGTGCATGCTGGGGCGCAAACCGGTGATGAATCGATATCCAGCTCGCGCCCTGCGCCGTGGTCCGGTCAGCGGGCCCGTCACTGTCGGCGCATCTCGAGCCTTTCGAGGTCCACTTCCGAAGCGCCGTCCTCGTCGAGGAAACCGATGAATCCGCCGTCGGCAAAGCTGCCATAGAAAACCGGGTCCAGCGGCGGACCGATGCGGACGCTGCCTTCGGGCGAGATCGTGCCCGTGAACCGCTTGGCTGGCGCGACTTCGACGCCATTGATGGTGCGAAACAGATCGATCGTGATCTGGCTCCCGGACTGCGACACGCGCATACCCTGCTCGGTCGGCGAGCCGGGCGGCCTGTCACTTCGCAGGTCCGTCGTGGTGCCCTGGTAGCGCCCGGCGACCGATGGGATGCCCACCTGCTGAGTCACGCAGATGTCCGAGCCGACGTTGCCATCTGAACCTGCCAGCACCAGGCAGGCGCGCACGTTGAAGGTCGGTGCCGCGGTGCTGGGCGTGAACACCGTGGTGAAGCGGCCAGCAGCGTCGGAAAGGACCACCGGCGTGGCCACGGTGGCGTCGGTCGGCGTGATGGTGAACTCGAAGGGCACGCCGACCGGGTCGGGCCGGCCGTTGAACACCACCTGCGCACGCAGGTCCAGCGACGCGGGCTGGCCCGGGGTCAGCGGGCTCGGCAACGTGGCCGGGTCCAGCACCGGCCGCAGGCAGTCGTTCACCTTGCGCAGGAAGCTCGGGCGGTCCAGCCCCAGCGCAGCGGTATCGATGCCGTACTTGGCCGCATTCCGATGAAAGAAGTTGAGCTCATCCACACGGAACACGTCGAGGTTGGCCGCGCACGGCACCAATCGGCTGTCGATGAACCTCAGAAACACCGAGGCCACGGCCGCCTCCGTTTGCGCCCTTGCCGGGGCCAGCAATGCCTGCAACGCCGCACCCTGTTCGGGTTCGAACAAGACGAGCATACGGCGGAGCCCATCAAACCACATCTCGTAGGCGATGTCGGCCACGAGGGCGCTCTCGAAGCTGCTCGTTGCCTGCGCTGCCTTCGCAATCTCCACGTTGATGTAATCATTGAGCCAGCGCGTGAAGACAGCCGCAAAGCCCGCTGCAGAAAAGTCCCGAGGCGCATGGCCTCGTCGTAATAGAAGAGCGCATCACTCACGTCAGCGGGTTCGCCCACCGGCGCGTTCTTGATTTGCTCGGGCGTCCAATTCGCCGCCCCCGCGCTGCTGAAGTGCGCCACAGGGATTTCCGTGCCGCCGTTGATCACGGCGGGCGGTGTCAACTGCATCCGGCTGCCGTCGTTGCGGCTGCTGAAGCCGACCCGGCGGCTGCCGGCGGGCAGCGCGCCCACGGCACCGATGCGCAGCGTGACCAGGCGCGCAAAGCGCAGCCCGGAGGGCTCGAATTGCACCGCGCCGGTCAGACCGTTGGCCAGCGCCGGGTTGCCCAGGTCGATGATGGGGGTCATGCGGATCGTCACCGTGTTGGTGAGCGCGCGCGGCGGCACCGTCAGCGTGTACTCCACGCCGTCGGCGGCGGTGGTGCGCAGCGTGCCACCCGCCGGACCGATGCTGGCGCTGGCACTGCGGGCGCTGTCGACGACCGGGGCGCCCACGGTGGCAGGCGGCGACGGCGGAAGTGCAGGGTCGTCGCCACCACCGCAGCCCGAAAGCCAGGCCAGACCGACCCAGCTGGCGCTTGCCAGCCACCTGCGCAGCGTGTGTTCCATGATGAAGTGCTCCTGACTTGGTTGGAGCGCCCAGCTTAGGCAGCGAGCGTCTCCCTACCGTCTCAGCTCGCCGTTGTCACCCACCCCGCGAATCGGGGGTGGC
>Ga0163144_10008145_pt1 | contig 22734 bp, 21 predicted proteins | sample OliLak19BULKMAT1_FD_123175 | JGI IMG/M metagenome (GOLD analysis project Ga0163144, IMG submission 123175) | Freshwater microbial mat bacterial communities from Lake Vanda, McMurdo Dry Valleys, Antarctica - Oligotrophic Lake LV.19.BULKMAT1 | ecosystem: Environmental > Aquatic > Freshwater >...
ACTATAAAAGCTGAATATGTAAGAAAATTAGTTAAACTTTTAGATGGCCAGTGTATTAGACGTACCATTATAGCTGAATCAAGGGGCTTTCTACAAAAAAGTGGATTATTTTCTTCAACAACCCCAATAATCCCAGAATATGTAAATAAAGATGGATTGGTGCCAATCGGTTTTAACCTAACTGAGCGCAAGGCTCGAAGCCTAAAAGCTGGGATAGGATATGAAACGGAGATAGGTCTTGGTGCAACAATTGGGTGGGAGCACAGAAACTTTTTTGGCTCAGGTGAAGAAGTGAAAACCAATATCTTGGGAAATCCTAAAGAACAGATTTTTGAATTAGGTTATACAAAGCCATTTTTTAAACGAGATGATCAGACTCTGAGATTGGGTGCTAAATTTGAAAATAAAAAACTAAAGACATTTGCAAGTAAAGAGGGCTCTGTATCGGGTTATTTAGAAAGAGAACTTTCACAAGAATGGAGTGGGGGAGTCGGAACTAAATTTTCTCATGCAGTGGTCAAGAAATTTGAGAAGAGCGCCGCTAGTAAACAGCGTTATTCTTTGGTTTCAACTCCTTTGTATATTACACATGATACTCGGGATAATATACTTGATTCGAAAAAGGGACATATTTTTGAGCTAGAAACTGCGCCATATTTTTATATGGATTCAAAAGAAAGGCCATTTTTTAAAACCCAAATTTCTGCTTCAACATATTTCACGGCCAAGAGCGAACTACAGCCGGTATTAGCGCTCAGGGCGGCAACAGGAACTATACGGGGAACAAAATCACCAATACCCGAAACAGAGAGATTTTATGTTGGAGGCAATAATTCACTAAGGGGATATGCTTATCAATTTGCAAGTAGCTTAGATAGTGGCAATCGTCCCGTAGGTGGTAGGTCTTTTGTTGAAACGACTATCGAACTAAGGTTAAAAATGAATGATAGTATAGGTGTAGTTGGTTTTCTGGATAGCGGCTTTGCTTATAGTTCATTAACACCTCAATTAAGGAAAAGGCTTTTACAAGGAGCCGGCTTAGGGGTTAGGTATTTGACTAATTTTGGTCCTTTAAGATTCGATGTTGGTTTTCCGTTGAAACGTCGGAAATTTGTAGATAAGTCTTACCAATTATATTTTGGTATTGGGCAATCGTTTTAGTTATATAAATATGAAAAGTTTTTGGAAAATTTTAATAGTATTATTATTGTTGCTTAAGGTGATAATAATTTCTGGTGCTATCTGGCTAAAAACAGATCACGCCAAAACGTTCCTCGCACGAACCGTGGTTGATGGTTTTAAAAACAAATTTGGGTTAATTACAAAAATTGGTAACATAAATATATCTTTTCCTCTTATTGCAGATATAGATTTTCTTTCAGTGGATGACAAAACAGGAGAAGTTGGTTCTTTAAAAAATCTTCACATTAATATCCTACCTTCGCTTTTTTCTTTTTGGGAAGTAACTTTCTGGTCAATTTCTGCAGAAGAGTTAACGGTAAATAAAGTTCCGCAAGTATTATATACAAGTGAACCAAGTGGGTTATTTAATCCTGATATCATTATTAGAGAAATAAGCTTCGACCAAGTTAAGCTTGCTCCTGCCTTAACTGGCCTCATCCAACCATTTTCTTTTTCTTTGAATTCTCACCTTGAGTATAACAGCTCGAAGCAACAATTAGCATTTACAACTAATGGCAAGCTATCTTTGGAAAAAGATAACTCCTTTGAGATGCTAGGATCATATGATCACAATCAAGAGCAGTTGGATATCAAATATTCAAAGTTTAGTTCTGAAATAGCTAATGTTACTAGTAAATTATTTGTTGACCAGAAACATAATATAATTAATGGTGAAGTTGATCATCAATCAAATTTTCTAAAACAGCTATTAGATCCTCAAATACAAGAATATATAGGTGAATCAAAAGGAAAAATAAATATTACCGGAACAGTAAAGAATCCTAAAATTATTGCTACTGGAGATATAGATATTGATAGATCGCCACTAGCCTACGATACAGAAGTTTTGTTGTCTCAGAATAGTGTTAATGGGTTTGTAAAATTAAATTATGGAGCAATGAATGCAAGAGGAGGTATAGCTTATAAAAATAATAAATTAATCTTATTAAACTTTATAACAAAAGGGATTGATTCTGAGAAAACAGCCAATTTAACGCTTGATTTGAGTAGCCTTATCTTGACTGGTAAAATCTCGGTAGTAGATAAGAAGTTGGTAGAAGTGGTAAAATATTTTCCATTTATACATAGTGGCTCAATGAACATAGAAGCGGGTTTTTCATCAACTGATAATTTAAAGCAGCAACTGTATTTAAATGGTCAAGTTAGTGACTTATCAAGTAACGGCATTAATTTTGATACTGTTGATATAAACCTGACCTCTCCTGATTTGTGGCAAGGGAAATTTGCTCATTTAAGTGTTCTCTTCAAAGCCTTAAATATAAGTAATTTTATACTTGATGAGGTAAAAATTGATGCCCAGTTGCAAAACGAAGATATCAATGTGAAGGGCAATGTTCTTTCAAAGCAGCCACTTCCTATAAATCTAAGTTTTGATAGCATATTTAAATCAATCAATAAGAAAAGTACTAAACCTTTATCTGTGCCAACCGAGTTTGTTATCAATAATATTGGGGGCACCATTGGGAGTGCTCAAATAAAGAGTTCAAGTAAAATTCTTTTGGTTATTGGTGATAAAAATACGTTCAAGTTGGATAATCTAAAAATTGATGATGGTTTACTTAATATAGATGCAAGTATTGATGACGGCTCTATATTGGCGAGTGCCTTGCTTAAAAATATACCAATTGAGCCGCTACTAGCGATGCCAGGACACAAAATTGTTGGTAGGCTTGATGGTACTATAAAAGCTCAGGGGGCTGTAAACGATCCGCACCTTAGTGGACAACTTAAGCTAAGCAGTGCTAAGTATGACTATAAACAGTACGGTATAAAGCTAAAAGATATTTCTAGTACTATCAAAGCAAATGGTAAGCTTATTAATTTCTCTGAAATATCAGCTAAGGACAGGTTTGGTAATAGTTTACAAGGTGATGGTAAAGTATCTTTGACTGAGCAACATGCTTTTAGCTTTAACATGGCAAGTAAAAAATTTAACCCAATCAACACTCCTTATATGCATGGTGAACTAAATGGAAACATTTTAATTCAAGGGGATAAAACAGAAGCAATAGCCAAAGGTCAGTTAACTTTAGGTCCGTTTGAAATCAAGATACCAGAGCGTTTTAAGGAGAAGATTCCAGAATTAAATACTAAAGAAGTAGTTATTGAACAGAATAAGTTTAGTTATCCATTAAAATTTAATATAGATCTTATTACAACAGATAAAGTGTTTATACGAGGTTGGGGAGTCGACACCAGGTTGAACGGTAATTTAAAAATAAGTGGTGATAATAATCTACCAATTGTTAAAGGAATACTTAACACTGTTCGAGGTAGGTATCAAGAATTTGGCAAGATCTTAACCATAAGAAAGGGTGAGCTTATTTTTGATGGGCCGTTATCTCCATCACCATTCCTAAATATTATTGGGGTATATGTTAATAGGGGTACAGAAATAAGATTAATATTATCGGGTTCAATTGTTAGCCCATATATCGCTATAGAAGCAACTCCATCAATGAGTGAAGAAAGAGCTTTATCATTTTTGTTATTTGGACAAGATACAGTAGATATCTCAGCTTTCCAGGCTGTGCAGCTAGCTGACGCTGCTAGGAGACTTTCAGGGCATGGAGGAGGTTTGGATCCTATCGGTTTTGGACGCAAGATTCTAAGGGTGGATGACATAAATTTTAAAGCTGACGAAGCAAATCCTGAAAATACTTCAATTGGACTTGGAAAATATCTAACTGATAAGATTTATTTTGAAATAGAACGTGGTAGGCAAGCGGATACTACTAAACTGAGAATAGAGGTGCAAATTACTCCAAAGATTTCTATAGAAAATGTAACAAAACAAGAAGGAAATACGTCCATTGGTATTAATTGGAGATTTGACTATTAGTATCGTTTAATGATAACCTGCCATCAAATATATAGAATTAAGTAACTATAATGACCATTGAAGAAGATTCAAATGTTGAAAATGTTGACTTTGGTAGTGCAATATCTGAACGTTACCTTTCTTATGCGCTTTCAACTATTATGTCAAGATCATTGCCAGATGTCCGCGATGGTTTAAAACCAGTACATAGAAGACTATTATATGCCATGATGAAATTGAAACTTGACCCAAGTTCCGGCTATAAAAAATGTGCTAGGGTGGTAGGTGATGTAATTGGTAAATATCATCCACATGGGGATACGGCTGTTTACGACACTCTTGTTCGATTAGCTCAAAACTTCTCTCTACGATATCCACTTATTGATGGGCAAGGAAATTTCGGTTCTGTTGATGGTGATAATGCAGCTGCTATGCGTTATACCGAATCAAGGATGACAGAGATATGCACGCTATTAATGGAGGATCTTGATAAAGATACCGTTGATTTTCGACTAACGTATGATGACTCTGATACAGAGCCTGTGCTGATGCCAGCGCAGTTCCCTAACCTGCTAGCAAATGGTTCCGAAGGTATAGCTGTAGGAATGGCGACCAGCATCCCGCCGCATAATTTACATGAGCTATGTGATGCTTTAATTCATTTGATTGATAACCCCAAAGCTACTTGTGCGGACGTTCTGCAATTTATTAAGGGACCAGATTTTCCTACTGGGGGCACTATTATTGATAGTAAGAATACTATTGATGCTGCTTATGAAACTGGTAGAGGTAGCTTTAGAGTAAGGGCAAAATGGGAAAAGGAAAGCTTTAGTCATGGACTATATCAAATAGTTATTACCGAAATTCCATATCAAGTGCAAAAATCAAGGTTGATTGAACAAATTGCTTCATTACTAATGGACAAAAAAATTCCTCTAATTAGTAATATCAGAGATGAATCTGCAGAGACAATTAGAATAGTTATTGAACCTAAAGGCCGAGGGTGTTCTCCTGAGATTATAATGGAATCTTTGTTTAAACTTACTGAACTGGAATCTAGGATTCACTTGAACCTTAATGTTTTGAGTTCAAGTGGAGTACCGAAGGTGATGAACATATTGCAGGTTCTTCAAGAATTCATAGCGTTCCGCCAGGAAATAATAACTAGAAGGACTAAATATCAAATTGCTAGAATAGATGAAAGGTTAGAGGTTTTACATGCTTTAAAAGTGGCCTACTTAAATATTGATGAAGTAATCAGAATTATCAGAGAAGAGGATAATCCCAAAAAAGAGTTGATGAGCAAGTTTTTTATCAACGATAATCAAGCAGAATCTATACTTAATATAAAACTACGTGCTTTAAGAAAACTAGAAGAAGAACAAATAAATGCTGAGCACGAATCGCTTAAAAAACAGCATGCTCAGCTATGTCAAATTTTAGAAAATCCACGCCTATTGTGGAAACTTATCAAAACCGATATTGCTACTATTCAAAAAAAGTTCAGCTTAGAAACTGCTCTAGGAGCTCGCAGAACAAACTTCGAGAAAGTAGAAATGAGTGCACAAATAATTGATATTTCGGCATTCATTGAAAAAGAGCCAATCACGGTTATATGCTCCAAAATGGGTTGGATTAGGTCTATGAAGGGGCATGGGTTAGATTTATCTGGCATTAAATTTAAAGAAGGTGATTCAGAAGCGTTTATCGTTGAAACTTACACTACAAGCAGCGTACTAATATGCTCTGCGGGTGGTAAGTTTTTTACAGTACTTGGTGATAACTTTGCTAGGGGTAAAGGTCATGGTGAGTCGATAAAGCTGATGGTTGATATTGATAATCATGATGTAGTTAACATTATTCCATACCTACCAGGAGAAAAGCTATTGTTAGCCTCCACTAAAGGGAAAGGCTTTATAATTAATAGCGACGATGCTGTTGCTTCGACTAAAAACGGCAAACAAATTATGCAAGTAAGTGGTGATGATAGATGTGTAGTTTGTACTTCTGTCAGTGGTGATATGGTAGCAGTTATTGGCACAAATAGAAAATTACTGGTTTTTGCTATTAATGAAGTGCCAGAAATGAAGCGTGGCCAGGGAGTAACCTTACAAAAATACCGTGATGCAAAACTTGGTGACGTCAAAACTTTTGATTCAAATGAAGGGCTGGCTTGGAGTCTTGGATCTAAGATGAGGCTAGAAAAAGAAATAATGGCGTGGCGCGCAAAACGCGGTAGTATTGGAAAAATACCTCCTTCAGGCTTTCCGAAGAATAATAAGTTTAATTGATGATAGTATAAGTTGTATAATCATGGCATAGATTCAATCTGGGTGAATATATGCGTTGGTTATATTATACTATTTCTATAGTTAGTTCCTTATTGGTATTCATTATTTACCAATTTTGGCCTCCTGTTATTTATGCTTTATTTATTATAATTCCTTATATCTTAATTGGAATACATGACATAAGGTCTGTTAGTCATACGGTACTCCGAAATTATCCTGTAATTGGTCATTTGAGGTATATACTCGAATTTATTAGACCAGAGATTCAACAATATTATATTGAAACTGACAATAGCGGAACACCTTATTCACGAGAAACTAGATCCCTAATTTACCAAAAAGCTAAAGGAGTTCGGGAAACTATTGCTTTTGGTACCAAAAACGATCTTACTAGTGTTGGTTATGTTTTTTCTTATCACTCGCTTGCTCCTAAAACAGTATCTCATGATAAAACTAGAATTTTAATAGGTGGGCCAGATTGTACAAAACCTTATGATGCATCACGATTAAATATATCTGGTATGAGTTTTGGATCAATTAGTCCCAACGCTATTAGGGCGCTGAATAAAGGGGCTAAAATTGGTAAATTTGCTCATAGCACCGGCGAGGGGGGAGTTAGCTCATATCATCTTGAGAATGGGGGGGATTTAGTTTGGCAAATAGGAACAGCCTATTTTGGCTGTCGCTACCAAGATGGGCGGTTTGACCAAGATTCATTTGAGCAAATTGCTAATAATGACGTTGTAAAAATGATTGAGATCAAATTATCTCAAGGAGCAAAACCAGCGCATGGCGGCATATTGCCGGCAGCAAAAGTGACTGAAGAAATAGCAAAAATTCGTATGCTTGAGCCATGGAAGGATGCTATTTCTCCACCTATGCATACAGAGTTTTCTACACCAATTGGACTTATGGAGTTTGTTGCAAGGTTACGTAAAATCACTGGTGGAAAACCGATTGGGTTTAAGCTATGTTTGGGGCATAAAACTGAATTTATGGCCATATGTAAGGCTATGATCGAAACAGGAATAAGGCCTGATTTTATAACCGTTGATGGTTCTGAAGGTGGAACTGGTGCTGCTCCAGTTACTTTTACCAATCGTATTGGTACTCCTATAAATGAATCCATAACATTTGTCCACAACTGCCTTGTTGGAGCAAATCTGCGAGACGATATAAAATTAATTGCCAGTGGAAAAATTGCTACTGGTTATGACATGGTTACCAAGATTGCCCTTGGTGCTGATGCTTGCAGCATGGCAAGAGCAATGATGTTTGCACTTGGATGCCTTCAATCACTTAGCTGTAATACAGATAGATGTCCTACTGGTATTGCTACACAAAACAAGCATCGCTGGTCTATGTTAGATGTAAAGGATAAGTCAGTGAGAGTAGCTAACTTCCAGAAGAGAACTATACATTCATTTTGTGAACTTGTTGGAGCGCTTGGTATAGATGACCCAGACCAGCTTGATCCTGAGCATATTAGAAGATATATTGACACAAGCACTAGCAAAAGTTTTGCTGCTATATACCCGCAACTGCATAAAGGCGAGTTGCTAGAAAAAAATTCTAACAGCGTATACGCGGATTTGTGGCATATAGCAAAAGCAGAAAGTTTCTAAACTGAAACATTGATAAGGAATAAAGACGTATGGCTTTATACTGGGGCTCGCTGTACGCACCGTCATCCTGAATTTACTTCAGGATCTCATGAGATAGAAGCAGATGCTGAGTCGAATAGATATGCAAAACCCACTGAGTTCAACATGACAGTAGATCAGAAGATACCGGATCAAGCCCTGTATGACTGTGTTTCTTGCCGGACATAACTAAATCTAATATTTATCTTATCCATAGTTGGGGTTAATTAGCTAACATATGTAAAGGAAGAATTTCAAATAGAAACTTTTGTGGAGATTTATTTTATTGCGGTAACGGTAGGAAAAATAGAGCATGAATCGTTTATAAATTCAATAGTTTTAAAACCAGCTTTTGCCAATTGTAATCTAGTTTGTGCTTCAGTACGGAAAGTTTGCCAATTGACTTGAATAATATCAGAAAATAAAACTTTCTGCTTGAGAGCATCGGATAGATCAAAATTTTTCCAGGTAGATTCAGTTGATATGGAAGGGGGAGGAGTTAAGAAACTGGTAATTAAGATACCGCCTGGTTTCAATGCTTGATAAAATTTCTTGTATAGATCTATGACTTTTTCATCGTTAGGTTGGTATATATTTAGGCCATTGCTTGTTATTATATCATATTCTTCAACTGCACCTAATTTCCAAGCATCAATTTTTATAAAATCAACATTTGTTAGGTTATATTTCGCGGTGGCATTCTTTTTTGCTCCTAGTAATGTGTCTTCATCTAGATCTGCGCCAACAAGGTGTACATTGTCAAAGCCATTAAAATCTAAACTCAGCACGTCATCCATTAATCCGCAAGGAATTGACATTATTTTTATGCCATTTCTTAAGTTTTTTTGTAGCTGTAACTTAAATATTTGAAAACGCTCTTGAGTTGCTTTAACAACTGGTGCTTTGTGAAATATCCATTACTCAAGCGGGTGTAAAATTTCTTTTTGAGGGCCTTGGAGAATAACATAAGAAGTCCAATACCCATTTAGCCCTTTGTTTTTCAAAAGAAAGCGACCAAGTTCAAATTCAGATAATTGTCTTAATAGCTCATTCTCCTCATCAAAAGAGATCAACAAATTATTTTTTGATTTAAGCTGTTTTTGGTAAAAACTTAGGTCGAAAATTTGATTTGCATCAGTGTCATGCGAAATTATTCCAGAAGCCATAACATTATTTATTGCCAATATTCCAAATACAGTTAACGTCATAATAAGTTTTTGTACGGTCATACAAACTACAAATTGATCGTCCTTTTCTCGATAGCAAGCGCTGCTTCTTTGATTGCTTCGTTAAGAGTTGGATGTGCATGGCAAGTTCTAGCGATGTCTTCAGAAGCTCCGCCAAATTCCATATAAGCCACGACCTCGCCAATTAACGTCCCAGCATCTGGACCAATGATATGCGCTCCAAGGATGCGATCAGTTTTTGCGCAAGCGAGAAGCTTAACCATACCGTCAGTATCACCCACACTTCTAGCGCGTGAATTAGCCAAAAATGGAAATTTTCCAACTTTATAATCCACACCATTTTTCTTCAACTCTTCCTCTGTTTCGCCGACGGATGCTACTTCTGGGTGAGTATAAACTACACCAGGTATAAGCTTATAATTTACGTGTCCAGCCTGTCCATTCATAATCTCAACGGCTGCTATAGCTTCTTCTTCAGCTTTGTGTGCTAGCATAGGTCCCTTAATTACATCGCCAATAGCGTAGACATTTGAGATATTTGTTTGAAAATGATTATTTACGTTAATTCTAGAACGCTCGTCCAAAGCAATTCCTGCCTCTTTCAAGCCAAGACCATCAGTATTCGGCCTTCTTCCAACTGAGACGAGCACTACATCACAAGATATTTGAGATTGTTTTGAGTCGCTAACTCCGCTTAGGGTTATGGTCAGGCCATTCCCTTTTTTCTCTGCTTTTAGCACTTTGGTATTTAGTATGAAGTTAAAGCCTTGTTTCTCTAAAATTTTGTGGAACGACTTACCAATTTCACCATCAAGTGCTGGGACAATACGATCAGCGAATTCTACAACAGTTACTTTACTACCAAGTCTTTTCCAAACAGAACCTAGTTCGAGTCCTATATATCCACCACCAATTACCACAAGGTCTTTTGGCACCTTTGGTAATGATAAAGCCCCAGTTGAAGAAACTATTGTTTTCTCATCAACAGTTACACCTGGAACATCAATAACTTCTGAACCAGTAGCAATTAAAATATTTTTTGTTTTAATTTTTTCAACAATGGATCCATTGGTAATTTCAATGGTATTTTGGTCAAGAATTTTGCCAGTACCAACAAGCTTAGTAATTTTATTCTTAGCAAAAAGTGATTCAATGCCTCTGCATAGATCATCTACAACTTTATTTTTCTTCGATAGCATCTTCTCTAAATCGAGTTTAACAGTTGCATTGATGCCTATGTCTGCAAAATGCTCCCTAGCATCTTCATATTTTTCTGAAAAATTTAGTAACGCTTTGGATGGTATGCAACCCACATTCAAACATGTTCCCCCTAGAGTCTTACGTTTTTCAACACATGCTACCTTCATTCCAAGTTGCGAAGCCCTTATAGCACCAGTATAGCCACCAGGACCACTTCCAATAACCACCAAATCAAACTCTTGCATAACTAAATTTCTTATATAATTATAAATTCAACCCGCAAATGATAGCACATGAAATAATTCAATGACAACAAAAAGCAAGTTTAGCTTCTTAAACAAGATATTCAGCAAGAGTTTTGGGATCACAAGTTCAAATCTTAATTAATCAGAATTTGTTTGGGCTCTAATTTTTTATCTTCGGCTCTTGGTAGAACTATTGTCAGTACCCCATTTTTTAGGTTTGATGTAATAGAATTGGTATTAACATCTTTTGGCATTAATAATCTATGCTGGAACGAATTACGGTATTCTTGGTTAAAGAATGATTTTTCTTTATCATCTTTATTCTCAATAGTCTTTTTACCGTTTATTATCAAATAATCACCATGTGTTTCTATTTTTAATTCTTTTTTGTCAAAACCAGGGCAATCTATATTTAGAATATATTGTTTATCATAAGCTGCTATGTTGGTATATATTCTATTACTATTAGTCAAAATATCATCAAGATTATCCCAGTTTTTTAGGAACGGTCTACTATGAAATCTATCTAATTCTTGGAACAGTTGATTGACTTGCCTTCTGTAATCTTCAAAATAAGTATCTTTTGAATTATTAACGCTTTGTTGTTCAGTGGTAGTATTTGAATCTTCTGTTTTTTCCCCTAGTTCTTTAGACAAAGCTGCACTATGGCAAAAAAGAACTGTACTTAATAACCCTATCGCACAAATAGTACGTTTTTTTGGTAAATATCCCAAATAGTTGTTTTGATTTTTAATATTAGAGTTTGTCATATTAACTAATACCTCAATTTGAACATTTAATTAAACTAGTTATATTAGTAAATCGATTTGGTACTTAATGTTAAGTATTGGATTCCTAATTTGACTTAGCGCAATTTATAGCTTACGCACCTTGTACCTCTGAATTCACCATATTATTTATATAATTCTTCAGTTTTTAATTTCAATAGGTTTGTAAAATGCTTTTTTAGGAGAGTTTATTTTTCTTAGATTTATTAGGGTTTAGAGGATCAAAAGGGGATAGTACATTTTAGTGTTAATTATCAAACAGAGAAGTAGTAATAAATTATGTTCTATAATTATCCTGTCTTCTCAAAATATAATCCCTCTAGATTGTGATTATTTGGATCGATAATAAAGCAAGCATAATAACCCGGGAAATATTCTCTATACCCAGGTTTTCCATTATCTGTAGCATTTAATTTAATGGCTTTCTGATAAAAAGCCTCGACTTCTGCACTTGAATTACATTCAAATGCTATATGCACTGGTGATGAGGCTGGTTTATCAGCATAAATTTCAAAAAACGGTACGCCATTCTTGCCGTAAGCAATACAAAGATCATTGCTAAATATTATGCTCCAGCCTATGACTTCTAGCAAGGGAGTGTAAAATTTTTCACTGTCTTTTATATTCTCTACGTAAACTCCAATGTGTGAAATCATCATTTACCTCTTTAGCTTTCTAATCATCCAAATTTCTTCTTTCAGCCTATAGTACTAAATACAGCGCTATAATGTCAACTTTCAGTTATTTTCCAATTAAAACTCAATTACTACCGGCTGAAGCGGGTAGTAATTGAGAATCTCTTTATTACATTTAAATAAACGAACCATTGATTTGATATAATATTAAGAATTTTTCTAACGGTTGTGTATAAATATCTAGGTTATAAATATGGTTTGAATTTTTAATATTAAAGAGTCTCAGTCGGATTAAAATGCTCTTTCAGTAGTTTTATGCTTCGTTTTGTTCTACTCGAAATAAAACTTATTAAATTCACGTAGTCTGTAAATGGTTTGTCTTGAGTGATTTTAAGTTCTCCGTACATCTTTTTTGTTATGGAGTAAGAAATCCCGTCTTTAAGGCTGTTTGACTCACCAGCAGCTTTTACTGCTTTCATAAGTAATAAAGGGTTCTGGTACTCAAGTTCAAGAGATTCCATGTCGATAATATTCTCTGTAAAGCCAGCTTGTCCTAGCAAGGGCGTCATATGCTCAAACTGAATAAAGGGTGAAATATGGGGAACATGCACTCCTGAAGTTTGACATTCAAGATCTACTAATTTTCGGCGTAAATTGGACAACGTTCCCCCACCGGGAAAATTACAAATAAAGATTCCATTGGGTTCAAGAATTTCAGATACCTGTTTTAAAAAGCCCTGAACATTTGATATCCAGTGCAAGCCAAAAGGGAAAACTATCAAATCAAATTTTTGTTGAATCAACTTTATTTGCTGGGTTAATTCAATGATAGCTAGTTTATGATCAGGATACCTTTGAGTCAAAGTTTTGACAAATAAGTCTTTAAGAAGTGGGTTAATTAGTAATATATTATTAAATTTGCGGTCTACAGGCTCAAGACGATCTAGCAAATCTTCGCATATAAATTTATGAAAAGGTGATTTGTATAAGTTTTTTCTAGATTTTTCACGGTTACGTTCTATCGTGCGCGTGCTAAACATGGCTGTTATTGAACTTTGCGGAACAAATCGCTATTTTTGATTCTGCCAACCCTCACTTCAACTTTACTCATACCAAGATATTTCGACCTCATATTTCTGTTTTTACCATTAGTAGAATTAGGTGATTCTCGGTATTCTTTACCGTATGCGTAGCGATTCAGGTCTTGTTTATAAGTTACCATCTTATTGTTTATTCTATTAACACTAGCCTGATAAGTACTAGCTCTGTCATAAGTGCTTGAATGATAATGACCTACCGCTTTATTCCAATTTCCAAGTCTAGAATAATGTTCTCTTAATAACTGAGCTGCATAAGCTATATTTCTTCTTGGTGAAAATGCTTGATCAAGAGATGTAAAAGCATCTGGGTGATATTTTAAATTAATCTGCATACAACCAACGTCGATGCTTTCTTTACCAGCTGTCATTTGATCTTTCACAAATCTTATAGCATCTCGTTTTGTTTTAAAATGAAATCCTTTGCCTTCAACATTTATTGTCCAAGGCCAAACGACACCGATCTTGTGCCGGGAGTGAGGTTTCCTGGTTTCTTGTAAAGAAATTGAATGCAAGATATCTTTTGGTAAATTATATCGATTTTCAAAATAAGAAAACATGCTAGAACATTTTTTTGACTCTAGTATTTCACGGTCTACTGCTGCAAACGCTTGAATTGAACTGAGAATAAGAGATATAAGTATCAAAACCTTTATCTTTTGCTTCATTATAATTACGAAATAAATTTATCAACAAGCATGAATATTATAGTATAGCGAATACAAATTTGCAACTAATATAGTCATTTATGCTAATTCAATCTAAATGATTATATACCTAAAGTGAAAGAAATATTCGATAGCATTCAGGCAAGAAAGCAAAAAAAGATTCTGCTAAAAGTTAGAGCTGGAGCAAAACAAAGTTCTGTAGATGGTTGGATAATTATTAATGATAAAGAATATTTAAAACTATCTATTAAGTCTCCTCCTGAAAAAGGCAAGGCCAATAAGGAAATCATAGAATACTTGGCAGAAGAATTGGCTATCCCAAAATCGGATATAGAAATTACTTCTGGTAAAACATCTCAGTTTAAAGTTGTAAGTCTAGTTTTTCGGTGAACGCCTAGAAGGCATAGGAAGCGTTATAGGGTGGGAATGACATAGTATTATTACGATATAATGTATCTTGTTTTCTGCCATTATTCTCAATAATATCTTTTGTTTTATTTATTTTTCTATGGAAATTTTCTTCTTTTTGTTCATGCCTTGATTTTTTATGCTCAAAAATTTTTGCGCTCTCAAAACTTTTTATTTTTGTATCCAGTTTTCTAGCATTATTGTCATTCTCAATAATGTCTTTTGTTTTATTTGGGTTACCTGGGAAGATCTCTTTCTGTGATACATATCTTAATTTTTTGTTCTCAGGGATTTTTATGCTTCCAAAATTTTCCATTTGTATGCCCAGTTTTTTAGCGTTATTGTTATTGTCAGTGACATCTTTTGTTCTATTTGTTTTTATATGGAAGTTTTCTTCTTGCTGTTCATGTGTTGATTTCTTGTTTTCAAAATTTTCCATTTTTATACCAGTACAAGCAGAAAGTGCGGCAGAACAAACTATAACCGTCATCAAACTTTTCATAATTTTTTTGTAACCATGTTATTATTTTTTTATTAAATTCAACTCTAACTATTTAAAAATTGTACTATAAGCACTATATGAATTCAAATAATATGTTTAATTGAGGATATCATGACTCTGGAAAAAAGAAAATTCGACGCTGAGATTGGCAAAGTTTTAAACTTAATGATCCATTCTCTTTATACAAATAAAGAGATTTTTATGCGTGAGCTTATTTCTAATAGCTCGGATGCTTGCGATAAGCTCAGGTATTTAAGTCAAACAGATAATAATCTTCTTGATGGTAATGGTGATTTCAAAATTGTAGTTTCAATAGATAAGGAAGCAAGAACTATTACTGTTCGAGATACTGGGATAGGTATGAATCGTGATGATTTAAACGAGAACTTGGGCACAATAGCAAGGTCTGGAACACAACGTTTTATTGATCAACTTTCAGGAGACAATAAAAAGGATAGCCACTTGATAGGGCAGTTTGGTGTTGGTTTTTATTCATCTTTTATGATTGCCGATCAAATTACTGTCACTTCCAGAAAAGCTGGAGAAGATAGGGTATATACCTGGTATTCTGATGGACAGGGAGAATACACTGTCTCAGATACAGATAGAGAATTTACAAGGGGTACAGAAGTGGTGCTGCATGTAAAAGCTGACGAAGAAAGTTTTGTTGATCATTTTAGAATTAAACACATAATTAAAAGCTACTCCGACCACATTGCCGTCCCGATTTATTTTGTTGATCAAAATGGCCATGAAAACCAAGTTAATTCTTCATCAGCAATCTGGACTAGGTCTAAGTCCGAGATATCAGATGAACAATACAAGGAATTTTACAAAAGTGTTTCCCACGCGCCTGACGATCCTTGGCTTACTATTCACAATCGTAATGAAGGGGTAGTTGACTTTACTAATTTATTATTTATACCAAGTTCAAAAACTTTTGATTTATTTCATCCAGACCGTAAATGTCGTGTAAAGCTTTATATTAAACGTGTGTTTATTGGGGATGAAAACATAGATCTGATTCCTCAGTATTTAAGATTTTTACGAGGCGTGGTTGACTCAGATGATTTACCACTTAACGTTAGTCGCGAAACATTGCAGCATAACGCAACAATAGATAAGATAAAAAAATCAATTACCAAAAAGGTGTTATCGGAGCTAAAAAAACAAAAAGAAACTAACTTCGATAAGTACCAAGAATTTTGGAGTAACTTCGGTGGTGCCTTGAAAGAAGGGTTGTGCGAAGTAACTAGTGATCATGAAAAACTTTTGGAAGTGTGCATTTTTAGAAGCGCATTGCATGATAAGATGATAAGTCTGGATGACTACCTTGCTTCTTGTGCGGGTGAGGACAAAACTATTTATTATTTAAGCGGTGATAATCCAGAAAAACTACGTAATAACCCCCAAATTGAAGGGTTCTTAAGTAAAAATATTGACGTTCTTTTGTTTACAGATACTGTCGATGATTTTTGGGTAAATGTTAATGGTCAATATAAAGAGGTTGAGATAAAATCAGTTACTAGAAGCGACATTGATCTTAGTAATTCAGCAGGTGCTACCCAAGAACAAGCGTCTGGAAACCCTATAGAAGAAGATTATGTCGCTCTTGTTAAATACTTTAAAGAGTCATTGGGTAATCTTGTAAAGGATGTAACAATTTCCAAAAAACTAGCATCCAGCCCTGCGTGTTTAGCGGTTGCTGATGGATCCATGGATATACGTATGGAAAGATATTTAATTGAGCAAAAACAACTCGGCTCAGCAAGCGCTAAGATTTTGGAAATCAACCCTAATCACCATATTATCAAAAAAATTAGCCAAGAGATCGATGATAAGAATAAGGATAGGCAAAACAAAAACAAAGAACTTGTTCACTTGCTTTACGACCAGGCTTGTATTATCGAAGGTGAGCCAGTTTATGATGTTAGTGCTTTTTCCAAGCGATTTAATAGTTTGCTTGAAAAAGTAGAGCTATAGTAATTTAACCATTTCGTAACCGGTTGAAGATAAAGAATACAAGCTATTTTGTACTTTTTTATTGTAGAAATACAAAAAAAGTATTTTTTTGTATAAAAATTGCCTAGAATTGCTTTCGTCTCCTAATTTAAACGGATGTTTTTCTTAAAAACGATATAAACGAAGTACTAATTTATGGCGAATAAACTAATAGGAATATACCCAGGAACTTTTGATCCAATTACAAACGGACACGCAGATATCATCTCTCGAGCAAGCAGAATTTGTGATGAGTTAATCTTGGCAATATCATCTTCAGTATCTAAAGAACCAATGTTTTCAATAGAAGAAAGATGTCAGATGGCAACTCTTTACCTAGAAAAATATGGAATAGCTTCGAACGTTAAGGTAATGAACTTTGATGGCTTGCTAGTAAATTTTGCAAGTAAAGTAGGTGCTCATTTTATTATCAGAGGACTTAGAGCCGTATCAGATTTTGAATATGAGTTTCAAATGGCTTGTATGAATTCAAGATTGGACGAAAGGATAGAAACTATTTTTCTTCCAGCATCTGAGAAGAACCAATTTATCTCTTCTAAATTGGTAAAAGAAATAGTGAGTTTAGGAGGTGATATTTCAGCTTTTGTAATACCAGAAATCAAAGATAGATTAATTAAGTATTATCAGAGTAAGTCCTAGATTATGATAAGTTCAAAATGTAATCTGCAAATAAGACTAGATATAGTAGAAGAGAATTATCGTGCTCTAAGCATGTTATGTCCTAATTCTGAAACTGGAGCTGTGGTAAAAGCTAATTGCTATGGTCTTGGTATGAAGCAAGTTTCTCCGGTCTTGAAGAAATCCGGTTGCAAGCATTTCTTTGTAGCCAATATCGAAGAAGGAGTAAGTTTAAGAAAAATACTAGGAGCTGATATAAATATCTTCGTTTTGAATGGGGTGTTCTCTGGTGAAACTGAAGCGTTTAAAGAACATGGTCTAGTGCCAGTTTTAAATCATTTTGCTCAAATTAGGGTTTGGCAAGAATTTGCCTTCAAACTTCATCAACCTTTGCCTTGTTTTATTCATTTTGATACAGGAATGAATAGGTTAGGAATGCCTGAATCAGAGTCTATTAATCTAGTACAAGAAGATACTGCAGGGCTTGATGTATTATGCGTTATGAGCCAGTTGGTAAGCGGGGAAGAGTCAGATAATTTGTACAATAAAAATCAGCTCGAAAAATTTACTAAATTAGCCAGCAAATTTCCTAATGCTAAAAGAAGTTTGGCAAATTCAAGTGGTATTTTTTTAGGTCTTGATTACCAATTTGACCTAGTAAGGCCTGGTGCAGCTCTATATGGTATCAATCCAACTAATGAATCGGCTATAAAAAACCCAGTTCAATTATTTGCGCCTATTATACAAATGCATCAGTTACTATCGGGTGAATCTGTTGGGTATAACAGTACCTATACTAATTCTACTATAGAAAGTTGCTCAATTGCCACTATTCCGATTGGTTATGCGGACGGATTTTCCCGTCATTTAAGTAACAAATTTGCTGTTTATATAAATGGTCATAAAGCGCCTATAATTGGCAGAGTTTCAATGGATCTAGTAAGTATTGATGTCTCCTTAGTGCCGGCAGAAGAGGTGTTTCTTGGACAAAGAGTTGAGGTAATTGGTGATAATTGCACCCCTGATAAAATAGCGCAGGTCGCTCAAACAAATGCTCATGAAATTTTAACGGGGCTTGGCGATCGCTTTGATAGAATATATACTTATAAATAAACTGTTTTTGAAAAATATTATTAATAAAATGTCAATATGCTAGCATTAGTTCAGCAATTAGGTAGTAAATCAATCGATTTTACTCGTTCGATCGGAGTTCTTTCTATATTCATAGCCAGAACTTTTGTTGGGTTTGCAAAAAGACCTTTTTATATAGGTTTAATAGCAAAGCAGCTAATAATTATCGGATATTATTCACTGCCGGTTGTTGCCATGACCGCCTTCTTTTCCGGTGCTGTACTTGCGTTGCAAAGCTATACGGGGTTTTCTCGGTTTTCAGCAGAAAGTTCTATTGCAACGGTTGTTGTTTTGTCAATTACAAGGGAGCTTGGTCCAGTATTGGCTGGACTGATGGTTGCAGGAAGGGTAGGAGCATCTATTGCTGCTGAAATTGGAACTATGCGGGTAACAGAGCAAATTGATGCATTATTTACCTTATCTACTGACCCAATAAAATATCTTGTTGGACCTAGAGTTATTGCTGCTATTATTACTTTACCATGCTTAGTGCTGGTCGGGGATATTATAGGTGTTATGGGTGGTTATCTCATCAGTACTTATAAACTTGGATTTAACAGTACAAGCTATATTATCAACACAGTAGAATATTTGGAATCAATGGATGTTATTTCTGGTTTGGTGAAGGCTGCTGCATTTGGCTTTATTATAGCTATTATGAGCTGTTATCATGGGTATTTTTCTGGTAAAGGAGCAAAAGGGGTAGGTGCAGCTACTACCTCAGCAGTTGCTAGCTCCTCAATTCTTATTCTTATAAGCAACTATTTAATTACAGAATTATTTTTTAATTGATGAACGAAGAACTAAAATTCAAAATAAGGTCACTGAATAAAACATTTGGAAATAACCATGTGCTTAAAGGTATTGATCTCGATGTGGTAAAAGGTAGCTCACTGATAATTCTTGGTGGCTCCGGTTCTGGTAAATCGGTTCTTATTAAGTTAATGGTTGGACTATTAACAGCGGATTCTGGTAGTATTCTGTACGAGGGCAATGAGTCAATTGGTATGCCTTATAAAGATCGATTGAAGATGCTAGAAAATTGTGGTTATTTGTTTCAAGCAGGAGCTTTGTTTGATTCACTTACTGTTCAACAAAATATTACATTTTTTGCTGAAAAATTACATTCACTTACTAAAAAAGATATTAGGGAATTAGCCAGTAAAAAATTACAATCAGTTGGTTTGTCCAATAAAATATTGGACCTTTATCCATCTGAGTTGTCAGGGGGTATGCAGAAAAGAGTTTCGTTGGCAAGAGCTGTTTGCGTAGACCCAAAAGTAATATTTTTTGATGAGCCAACAACAGGTTTAGACCCGATAATGTCTAACGTTATAAATGACTTAATAGTTAAGGTCAGGGACGAGCTTGGTGCCACGACCGTTACTATTACCCACGATATGCAAAGCGCAAGGAAGATTGGTAAAGAAGTCGCCTTTTTGTTTGAAGGGAGAATTGTTTGGTCAGGTAAAATGAGCGAGATTGATAGTACAGATAATGACAATCTGCGCCAATTTATTACTGGAGAAATCGCAAAGTCTGATCTTGTGGAAGCATAAAATATTTAGTTGTATTTTTGAAAAATGGCTAAATTATTATTGACTTGAGTTGAATTAGATATATACTGCATAGCGATTATTTTAATCTTTACGTGAGAATTTGCCGATATGTTTGCAGTTGTAAAAACAGGTGGTAAGCAATATAAAGTTGCAAAAAATAGCATAATTAAAGTCGAAAAAATTGAAGGTATCCCTGGTAGCAAGATTGAGCTTGACCAGATCCTGATGCTTGGTGAGTCCTCTAAGGCGTCATTCATAGGTACCCCAATAGTTAAGGGTGCAAGCGTGACAGCAGAGATTATTAGCCAGTTTAGAGACGATAAGATCATTATTTTCAAAAAGAAAAGACGCCAACATTATCGTCGTAAAAATGGTCACAGACAGTCTCTTACTGAGTTGAAAATATTAGATATAGTAAAAAAATAAGGTAGGAAAAAATGGCAACCAAAAAAGCTGGTGGTAGTTCCAAAAATGGTCGTGACTCGGCTGGTCGAAGACTTGGTGCAAAAAAAGGTGATGGTCAGCCAGTAATTTCTGGTAATATCATTGTTCGCCAACGTGGTACAAAAATTCGTGCTGGAAAAAATGTAGGGATGGGTAAAGATCATACTTTATTTGCTACAATGGCAGGCAAGGTCGAATTTGTTACAAAGAAAAATTTTAAACTGGTAAATGTTATCTAGTAATGTTATTACCAAAGTTATATAAATAAAAAGGCGCTTTTTAGCGCCTTTTTATTTATAACGCCATTTTTAGTTTGCTGCAATTAGTTGAATTAGGTGGATCGTAGATGGAGGCCAGGTATGAAAAACAATACCACAATCATTTATCTAACAGGCAAGCCAGGCGTAGGCAAATACACAATAGCTAAAGCATTAGCAAGCGACTATGGCTTTAATATTTGTGATAATCAGCTTATCAATAATCCAATTTTTGAGCTATTGCAATATGATGGCTATACAAAGATTCCAGATTTTGCTTGGGACTCTATCGCGCGTATAAGGACTGAGATACTTCAATTTCTGGTCAAAGTTCCACAAAACAGTTACGTACTCACCAATAATCTTTATGAAAATAATGGGGACAGGGCTCTGTATGAACAGGTGAATAAAATGGCTCATCTGCGAGGTTCCATTTTTATACCTGTAAGGTTGCTGATTAATGAGCAAGAACACTTAAAGCGTGTAGTACAGCTGGAAAGAAGAGTTCGGTGGAAATCAATTGATCCAAAGTATGTTTATGATAAGGAGCCACTCCTTTCTATCGATCACCCTTATTTGCTAGAGCTGAATGTAAGTAAATTAAGTGCAGGAAAGGCAGCAAAAGAAATAGTGAAACATATTACAAGCTTAACGCTAAAAAAAGACTACACTTTATAGTGAATATCCAGATACATAGTAAAACACACTGAATTAGAGGATCAAATAACTTCGTCACGAACAGAAAATGGCAAAAGATTATCCTCGTAAAAGTTCAAGTACTCGGGCAACTGAAGAAGATCCGAATATCTGCGTTCAGTATGACTTTCTTTGGGACGTTATAAGTATTTATTATATACAATTTATAATTGGCACCAAGCTATATTGCTCATCAAAAGCATTACCGTGAGTTTTTGCGATATGCGGAATATTGTCATATGATAATATGCCTTGTCTTATAGAATCCAATATAGCGAAAATAACTTTCACCGGATCGGCGCTTGCAGCAGCTAACCTGTGTTCCAATCGTCTTGGTAGCGAATCAGGAATTCGTATTAAGAGGCTTCGGTTATTTCCACCCCACGCAATATGAGTAGGAGCCATAAATTTACTATCTAAACGTTTATAATCCTGAGGTTTTGGTAAAAAATATTTTATATATTGAGGTAAATAATGACATAATATTTGTGCATATTTTTCAATATTACTATCCTCAAGAAAGTTTAAATGTATGTGCATACTACTGCCATAATCATCGGCAAAGGGTCTGGAACAAAAATCAGCACTACCACCCAGTTGTTTTGCAAAAAAACAGATGTCCTTTCGGGCTGATTCAATATCTCTCGCCATGGTTACTAGATTAGAGCTAGGTGGTAGGTCAAGCTCGTATTGATTTTTTCCCTTTTCCAGTTTTATATCATGGCCTATTTTACTTTCTAGGTCCTTAACGTAAATATTATCTGAAAGATAAAACTCAATTTCTGCTCCAATAATAGGTGTTAAGTTATGATTTGATTTAAAATAGTTTTGCAAAGAAGCTAATCGATTGTATCTCTCACTGACTTCTGATAGTTTATCATTGTATTGATTATTATTATTTATCATGGAAATAGAATTCATAAAAAATAAAGTTTATTATAAGATCATTGATAAGACCTATACAAATTCTAGCGGCATTTATAGCTTACATAAGTACACTGACGCTGTAAAATTAGCCCAGGTGCAGCAAAATATTGATAATATCAAAGCTGAGCTTAATGCTGACAACCTTTTCTTAATGAATCAAGTGCACGGTAATACTGTTATAGTTGTTGATAATATAGATTTAAAAAAGCAACCGGAAGCCGATGCTTCTATAACAGCGCAAAAAAATATTGCACTTGGAGTGCTTACTGCTGATTGTATACCAGTGTTATTTGCAAGTGATGATGGGACGGTTATTGGTGCGGCGCATTGTGGTTGGAGGAGCGCAAAGTTAAATATCATTACTAATGTTCGAAAAATGATGGAAAATAGAG
>Ga0163144_10008146_pt1 | contig 22733 bp, 17 predicted proteins | sample OliLak19BULKMAT1_FD_123175 | JGI IMG/M metagenome (GOLD analysis project Ga0163144, IMG submission 123175) | Freshwater microbial mat bacterial communities from Lake Vanda, McMurdo Dry Valleys, Antarctica - Oligotrophic Lake LV.19.BULKMAT1 | ecosystem: Environmental > Aquatic > Freshwater >...
CAGAATCCGCGGCGCAAGTGTGCATGCGCCTGTTCGGCCGCACGCTCGATGTCCTGCGGGTAGTAGTTGCGCCCACGCAGGATGATCAGATCCTTCGCGCGTCCCGTGACAACGAGTCGACCTTCACTGAGGAAGCCCAGGTCTCCCGTGCGCAGAAATCGGCCCTTGAGCGCGGGTAACGTGGCGCCGAACGTATCCTCGCTCTCCTGCGGTCGATTCCAATATCCTGCCGCCACGCTGGCGCCCTGCACCCAGATCTCACCCACCACGCCCGCCTCACAGACTGCGCGCGCCTCGACGTCCACGATCACGACCGTGTGATCCTCCACCGGTGTGCCGGACGACACGAGCAGCGGCGCGTTCGCACCAACGCCGTCACCGCTCTTGCGCCGAGCGTCGCCGGTCTGACTACCGGTATGACCGCCCGCATGATCACCTGTGTAGAGGCGCGGGCGGTCGCCAGCAGGTCCACCGGACACGAGCAACGTCGCTTCGGCGAGTCCGTAACACGGAACGAACACGGTACGTCGGAGCCCGCTGATCGCGAACGTGTCGAGAAATCGCGACATGGTGTCCGCACTCACCGGCTCCGCGCCGTTGAACGCCACTCGCCACGCAGAGAGGTCGAGTTCGGCGGCCTCGGCGTGCGTCACGCGATCGACACAGAGATCGTAGGCGAAGTTCGGTGCGCCACTCGTGGTGGCCCCGTATCTCGACATTGCCTGCAGCCAGCGCACTGGACGTCGAAGAAACGAGGCCGCTGACATGAGCACCGTCGGCACCTGCGCGTATACGGGCTGCAGGATACCGCCGATCAGCCCCATGTCATGAAAGGGCGGCAGCCAGAACACGGCGCGATCGTCAGGCTCGTGCCCCGTGACCTGGTGGATAACGCGCGCGTTATGCAACAGATGCTGATGCGTGAGCATCACGCCGCGCGGCTCGGCCGTCGACCCCGAAGTGTACTGCAGCATGGCCAGTCCGTCGTGATGCCGTCGCGTGGCAAGAGGCAGCGGTTCGGGCTCGTCGTCGCCCACGCGCGCGTCCAGCCACGTCACGTCCGCGCCGGACGACAACGGTCGCAGCGCCGACGGCATGCGGTTGAGCAGATCCGCGGAGACCAGCGCCACCCGCGCGTCGCAATCGGCAAGCATCCGTGCGACGCGCGAGTCTTCCCGTCGGGCATTCGGCGGATATGCCGGTACCGCCACGACGCCGGCGTACAGGCAGCCGAAGTACGCGCCGATGTACTCCAGTCCCGGCTCCACCAGCACGGCGACTCGGTCTCCGGCTGCCGCGTGGTGCGTCAGACGGTTGGCCAGAATGCGCGCGCGGCGACGCAACGAGGCAAACGTCAGCACGCCGCGCTCCGCCCCGTCGTCGCCCAGCATCCGGAACACGATGCTCTCCGGCGTCTGTGCGGCGCGGTAGTCGAGCACGTCAACGAAGGACTCGACCCCCGCATTCAGGGCGTCGTCGCGTCGGGTGTGTCGTACGACGGAGCGCGTAGTGGGCAACTGGAAGGTCCGGATGACGTCAGCGTGAGTGGCTCGTGTACGATGGCGCGCGTAACCATCCTTCGGCAACGTACCATGCCAGCGTGCGTCGCAGTCCGATTACGAGTGGCGTTCGGGCAGTCCAACCGGTCGCGCGCGTCAGCGCATCCGAGGTACACAGCCACGACGTCGCCTCCGCCAGTGCCAGCTTCTGCGAACTGAGCAGCGGCGTGCGTCCGCTCACAGTGCCAACCGTGTCACCGATCGCTGCGCCAACGCGAAGTATCGTGCGGGGCACAGCCCGGAACCGTGGTGCAGTCCCGGAGAGGTCGGCCATCTCGCGATAGAGCGCGCGCCATGTCGCGGCAACCTCATGCGCTACCAGCCACCGTTGCGACCGTGTGTCCGGATGCACCGCAACCTGCAGCAGACACTCGACGAGATCGCCCACGTAGATGATTGACAGTGGCTGCTCGGGCGCGGTGGCGAACCACGCGGTGGAGCGCTGCACTTGCGCAAATGCGGCCAGGAAATCTCGATCGCCCTCGCCGTACACCGCACTCGGACGAAGCACCGTGAGCGGAACCACGCTGCGCCATGCCCACGCGGCCTCTTCGCCCGCGAGCTTGCTGCGGCCATACGCCTCTATCGGCGCTGCGACCATCTCGTCGGTGCGCGCGACAACGCCACGCGGTGTTGGGCCGGCCGCCGCTTGCGACGACACCAGCAGCATCCGTGGCGGGTGCGCACGCGCTGCGAGAGCGGCCGCGATGTTCGCCGTGGGTGTCACGTTCGCGTGAATGAACTCAGACGCCCGCGCGGCCCGCGTGAGTCCAGCGAGGTGGAACACGTGCGTCGCACCTGTCCAGATTGCGCTCTCCGACACCGCGCGCGCATCGGCCAGATCCACTTGCCATGCGCGCACGTCGCTCATTGCCGCCCCATCGATCCGCGCGATCGACTGCGGTCGTCGGAGCACGCGCACCTCGGCACCGGCCGCGAGCAATGCGCGCACGAGATGTCGACCGATAAACCCCGACGCGCCGGTGACCACGGCGCACATGCGCGGTGGCAGATCCGACTCGGGCATCATGGCGCGCGCCCTGGGTCGGCGCTCGACCAACCACCCCACGCGTGCGCCGTCACGCGGCACGACGCTGGGGTAGCCACAACAGCGCTGCTCCTGGCGCGAGTGCCGCCAGCAGTTGGCACGCATGCTGGACCACCGCCGCGACCATCGCCAGCTCCGCTGACACGCCCACCTGTCGGAGCGCGAGAAAGACCGCCGCTTCGTACGTGCCGAGGTTTGCGGGTACGACCGGCACGAGCGAGGCGAGTGTTGTTGCCGCCAGCACCAGTGCGACCGACGTCACGCTGCACGGCACGCCTAACGCGACCTGCACCGCCGCGATGCCCGCTGCCTCCAGCAGTTTGACACCAATGGCGCAGCTCATCGCGCCCAGCAGACGGGCGACCGGAACGGTGGTCATCGCCCCGATGAGCGGCAGCACAGGCCACACCCGCGTCGACATCACCAGCGCGGCGAGGAGTGCGACGGCGATGGCAAGTCCGATGACGCCCTGCTGCATCCATGTCGGTAGTGGCAAGAGGGAAGCAGCGACGGAGAGTACCACCAGCTTGGCCACGCCAACGCAGATCTGATCCAGCAGCAGCAACGACAGTGCCCCGCGCGTACCCACACCCGGCTCGCCGGCAGTGAGCGCGACGCCGGTTGCATGCCCTACCACGGAGCTCACGGAATTGTTTGCCACGGATGTCAACGCAAACACGCGAAGCAACCGACGCCATGTCGTGCGCGCGTCTTCGGGAAGCAGCACGCGCCATTGCAACGCAGCCAGCGGCTGTATGCACAGATGCATCAGCACGGCCAGCGAGAGCCAGGCAGCGTTCGCCGCCATCAGCCCGTTGCGCACGGCGGTCAGGTCCAGTCGACTGATCACCCACGTCAGCAGTCCGATCGCGACGACGCCAGGCAGCGCTCTCACCACGTCAACCACGACCACTGCATGCCAACCAGCCCGTTCGTACGCTGCGCATCACGCACGAAGCCGGCATCGCGTACGCGTTCGACGCCCGCCGACACGACGAGCTGCTGGGTGGTCGTGCGCGCGAGCGACCACTCACCGGCCACCCGATAGCGCCACTCCGCGGGTTGGTGCCGATCCAGCACAAACCGGAAGCGCTCGTCGCGCGGACGATCGGAGGTCGTGCTCCAGATATCCCCACCTCGCCGCTCGACGGCAGCATCGATGCGCCATCGCTGCGCGCCGCCGGCGTCATGGCGCACGCGAACATAAGCACCATCGCCCTGCGGGCCGAGCGGATCGCCAAGCAGCGTGCGATTGAAGGCGATGCCGCTGGTGAACGGCGTGTGCTGGTAGTACCGCAGTCCCGTGTGGTGAAATTCCGTCGTTGCCGAAATCGCGCCGCCGGGCCCGAGCTGCGAAAGTGCCGCTCCCGCGATGTGTCCGCCGTCCTCCCACAACGTGCTGCGCCAGCGCCGTGGATCCATGTCGTCGAACACACTCTCCGTGTACAGCTGTACGCCGTGCAGCCACGGCACGCGGACGCGCATGTCCCATCCGGCGAGCTTGTTGGAGAACTGCGTCGTGTTGTCCGGTAGACTGTACTTGAGCGCGGGCACGAGGTCGACGAATCGATCAACGAGACGTGCGGGCGGTGCGCCGCGCCCCCCGCCTTGCACCAGCACGCCGGCCGACAACTCGAAGTATGACGTGACCTGGCCGCTGAGTTTGTACGCGGCGACCTTCGCGTGCGGAAAGTTCTGACGCGGTCCCAGATCGGCAAGGAAGGCACTGCCACGCAGCAATCCGAGCCAGCGAAACACCCACGGCGCGCGCCATGGTCGCATCGTGGACAGCTGAATCATGTCGAGCGGTCGTCCACTGGACGAGAGCATCAACCCGCCTTCCATTGCCGGACCCCACACGATGGGCTGACGGCCAATCTCGAGCATGAGATTGCGCGCGCTGACCGCCACGCTGGCCTGCTGCAGCGAGAGCTCTGCAAACCGTTCCGCCGACGTTGCACCTGCCGCGACGCGCGGCTGCGCGGTCACCAACACGTGACGGCCGAACGCGCGGCTGATGCCGAATTCTGCGGCGAGTGTCGGACCGCGCGCGAAGCGGCGGCCGGCCCTCGCGTTCAGCAGGGGAGTGAGATCTGCGTCCAATCCGCCGACAGGCGCGGGAGGCACGCCGCGCGACGGACTGTCGTGTGCCAGCAGCTCGACGCCCGCAAAGCGCTCGCCGGGAAGCCGTGCGGCATCGCCAACCCGTACGGACCGGGCGGAATCGCGCATCGTGGCCAGATCGATTTCGCCGCCGTTCGCCTGAAACCGTACCGACAGGTTGGCGAGCACGCGCGTCGTGCTGGCGCTGACCTGGCGCGTGCGGGCCAGTGTCGTCGCCTCGACCAGCAATCGCTGAATCTCGCTCGTGCGGTACGGACGCTGTCCGTAGATGATGGTGCGAACCAATCCGCTGCCTGCGAGTTGATCAATCTGCTCGTAGACCGGATCGTTGAGCGGAAGGCGCGGTGAAGGCTGGCCGTCGATTCGGCCTGGAGTCGCGAGGCAGCCTATCACGCAGGCGATCACACCGCAGATCACCCGGGCGAGCGGCCTGCGTGCACCGAACACCGATTCTTGTCTGCGCATTGGAAAAAACTAACGCGGGTGCGTTACACTGCAGCATGCTCGACACGTTGCGCATTGCGCAGGTCAGCCCCTACGGTCTCGATCGATACGGGGGCGTGCGTAGTCACATCCGCGGACTCGGCGAGGCGCTGCAGGCGCGCGGACATTTCGTGACGGTTCTCGCGCCGGGCGCCGACGGTATCCTCGGTTCGTTGCCCGTGGTTGGTTGTGGACGGGCGCGTGCGGTGAACTTCAGCGGTTCGCACTTTGATGTGGCGTGGGCATCGGCCGCCGATCGCAAACACATTGGTGCCGACTCGTTCGATGTCATGCACGTGCACGCGCCATGGAGTCCAGCACTGCCCATGCAGTTGGCGTGGACATTTCGCGGCGCGCGCGTGGGCACGTTTCACGACGTCGCCGGCCGCGACACGCCGGCGTGGGCCCGCAGGCTCATGCCGCTGGGGAGCGCGATCATTCGCCGAGTCCTGCTCGACGCTACGATTGCCGTGTCGCCACCAGTGTCCGTGTACCTGGGACGCGGCACACACGAGCTGATTCCCAACGGCGTCGAGCTGCCAGCAGTCATGCCGTCGCGCGCGCCTAACGCACGCACCGTGTTGCTGTACGTGGGTCGACTGGAACCGCGCAAGGATGTCGAGACGTTGCTGCGCGCGATGGCCATGCTCGGACCTCATGCCCCACCACTGCTCATCATTGGTGATGGACCGTCGCGCGTGTCGCTCGAGGCCATGCAGCGCTCGCTCGCACTCCATCACGTTCGTTTCCTCGGCGCGATCAGTGACGCGGAGAAGTGGGCACACATGCGCGAAGCGACGTGCCTCATCGCGCCGTCGTCCGGCGGAGAATCGTTTGGCATTGTCCTGCTCGAGGCGATGACGGCCGGGATGCTGCCCGTCGCTGCGGACAATCCCGGCTATCGCCATGTGCTGGGCGACGGCGGGGCATCACTCCGCTTTCCGCCCGGCGACGTCGCGACACTGGCGACCATCGTGCGACGCGTGGTGGGCGATTGCCTCTGGCGTGAGGCCATGCAGGCGTGGGCGCGAACGCGCTGTGCCGACTTCGCGTGGCCGGGCATCGCGGTGCAGGTGGAAGCGACGTATCGACGCGCGTTGCAGCGCATGCGTCGTTGAAACCTCTGCGGGGGGTTGCACTGCTACTCGCCGCCTACGCCTGCTTCACGCTCGCGGTGGCGGGCGTGCGCAACCTGCACGCCAATGCGTGGGTGCCGTCGCTCGTCGCGCTGCTCGTCGCGGGCCTCACGTTCGCGTTCGGTCGAGGCGGCGGTGCCCATGACCAACGCCTGCGCACGGCACCGTCGAACCTGCCGAGCCGCGCGATCTGGTGGGCATTGCTGCCGTTGGTCTTCGTGCCGGTGCTCTATGCGCAGGTGGGCAGTCTGGTGCATGGCGTGCCGGTGCACGACGCCAGTATCCTGGCGATCGAACACCGATGGTTTGGCGAGCCTGCACGCACCTGGTCGCGTCAATTCCCGTCGCCGCTGCTGAGTCTTCCGCTGCACATCGGGTACCTGTCGTACTACCTCATCATCTATCTGCCGCCGCTCCGCCTGGCGCTGCGGCGCGACGAGCGCGCACTGACCGAAACGGTGCTTGCCCTGCTCCTCGCCTTCATCGCGAGCTTCGTGTGTTTCGTCGTGTGGCCGGTGGAGGGGCCGCGCTATCGATGGCCGCCGGTTGCCGACGTCACCGCCGATCCGGTGAGATCGCTGACGACCGCCATTCTCGAACGCTTCTCATCACGCGGGGCCGCGTTTCCATCATCACACGTCAGTGTGTCTGTCGTGCAGACGTTGATGGCGTGGCGCTGGCAGCGGCGGTTGGTGTGGCTCCTCACACCGCTGACGCTCGCACTGGCGTTGGGTGCGGTGTACGGTGGCTTCCACTACCTGACGGACGTCGTCGCGGGCGCATCGCTCGGCGTGATCATTGTCGCGATCGTACTGCAGCGTGATTGGCTGCGTCGCGCCTTGCAATCGCGCCGTGTGGGCACGTCGATCGCGCTTGCGCTGGCGAGTGTCTTCCTGAATGGCTGCGCGACGGCGCCGGGCGGGCAACGTCGATTCTACGCGTCCCGGGATTACGGCAGCGAGCGCCAGTTCAACCCTGTCAGCCAGATCGTCAACGAAGGCTTCGACCTGCTCCGTGGTGACGAGGCGGATCGCCGTTTATTCGAACTGCCGTACGGTGTCACGGCGCGCAATGTGCGCAGTTCGGTGCTCAACTTCGGCCAATCGATCAATCGCTATGGCTGGTCCCGTTTCATACGCAACGAGATACTGCCACTGAGCACGAAGACCGGCGGTGGAGGGCAGTGGGTGCCCAACTACCAGTTTCATCTGCTTGGCAGCGGCATGGTATCCGCGCGCATGACCGAGTGGTTCGAGCAGCACGACATCGCGCACCCGGTGCTGTGGTCGGCCGTGACGATGACCGCGTCGCACGTACTCAACGAAATGACGGAGCGCCCGGGCCCCATGAGCGTCGACGCGGCGACCGATCTTCTGCTGTTCGACACCGGCGGACTGCTGCTCTTTCGGTCAGATCGCGTGCAGCGAGCCTTCAGCGGCCGCGTGCAACTCACCAACTGGGCGCTGCAGCCGTCGTACACACTGCCCGGCGAGACGCTCGAGAACATGGGGCAGCAGTTTGTGTTGCGCTTCAAGGTGCCGCGCGCGACGGAATGGCGCGGACTCTACATGTTCGGCGTCTCGACACTGTTTGGTGTGTCGCGGAACCTTGGACGCGGTCGTGCCTTTTCGGTCGCGTTCGGCGCCGACGCGGTCGAAACCGCCGTCGTTGATGAGGCCACCGATACACGCACGGTCATCCTCAAGCCCAACGCGGGCGTCTTCCTCGATCGGGACGGCTCGTTGCTGGCATCGCTCGTGGTGCGAAACGGCTACGAAAGTGTCGCGACGCTCAACGTCTATCCCGGCGCCATCAGCAGTCGAAGATTTCCGTTGGGCCTCTGGCTCTCGACGCTCCGCGGCGGCGGCGTACGCGTTGGTGTCGCGTCGCCGTGGGGCATTGGCGTCGCACGCGGATCGGTGCGCACGCCGTAAACACACCTGCGCCGCACAGCAATCGCTGCACGGCGCATGAACCGGCCTGCGGTGTCCGATCTGCACGCGTCCGGATGTCTCGTGCTCGGCCTACGACCGCCCAATGCTGCTGTACCGGAACCCGGCCGCTCGCACATCGTCCGGACGATACACATTGCGCAGGTCCACCAGCACCGGCTCGTTCATCGCCGTCGCCACGCGCGCGAGGTCGAGCGCGCGGAACTCGTTCCACTCGGTGATGAGCACGAGCACGTCGGCGCCCTGCGCCACATCGTACGCGTCCTCGCACCATGTCACGCCAGGCATCAACGACTTGGCTTCGTGCATCGCCGCCGGATCGAAGGCGCGCACACTCGCCCCCGCATCCTGCAGCGCCGGCACGATCGCCAGGCTCGGCGCGTCGCGCATGTCGTCGGTGTTGGGCTTGAAGGCCACGCCGAGTACACCCACCGTCTTGCCGCGCAACGAACCACCCGCCGCCGAGATCACGCGCGACGCCATCGCACCCTTTCGCGTGTCGTTCACCTGGATGACGGCCTCCACGATGCGTGCCGGCGAGCCGTATTCCTGCGCCGTGCGCACGAGCGCGATCGTGTCCTTCGGAAAGCAGGAACCGCCGTATCCCGGGCCCGCATGCAAAAACTTCTTGCCGATGCGCCCGTCGAGTCCCATCCCGCGCGCCACGTCCTGCACATTCGCGCCCACCTTTTCACATAGGTCCGCGATCTCGTTGATGAACGTGATCTTGGTGGCGAGAAACGCATTGGCCGCGTACTTCGTGAGCTCGGCCGTCTCGAGCGTCGTCATCACGATCGGTGTTTCCGTGAGATACAACGGACGATAGAGCGACTGCATCACCTGTTGCGCGCGCTCACTCTCGGCGCCGATAACCACCCGATCCGGGCGCATGAAATCGCCAATGGCCGAGCCTTCGCGCAGAAACTCGGGATTGGATGCCACATCGAAGTCTGCGTCCGGATTCGTTTCGCGGATGATCTTGGCCACGCGACGACCGGTACCAACCGGCACCGTGCTCTTCGTGACGACGACGGTGTAGCCGGTCATCGCGCGCGCGATCTCAGCGGCCGCGGCTTCGACGTAGCGCAGGTCGGCGTGACCATCACCCCGACGTGACGGCGTGCCCACGGCGATGAACACCGCGTCGGCATCGGCCACGGCTTCGGCGAGCTTGGTGGTGAAGTCCAGTCGCCCGGCCTTGATCCCCTTGGCGACGAGATCGTCGAGCCCGGGTTCGTAGATGGGGATGATGCCATTGCGCAGCCGATCGATCTTGCCGGCATCGAGGTCCACGCAGGTGACATGCGGACCGAATTCAGCGAAGCACGCGCCGGACACGAGTCCGACGTACCCAGTTCCAATCATGGCGATCTTCATGACGCGATCAATCTCCGATGCCGTAGTAGTCGCGATACCACGCGACGAAGTTGCGAACGCCGACGTCGATCGGCGTCCTGGGTGCGAATCCGACGTCCTGCACCAGCGCGTCCACGTCCGCAAACGTGGCCGGTACATCGCCCGGCTGAATATCGAGCATGTTCTTCTCGGCGACACGACCAAGCTGCTGCTCGATCGTGCCGATGAGATGCATCAGTTCCACCGGATTGTTGTTGCCGATGTTGTACAATCGATATGGCGCGCGACTCGTGGCCGGATCGGGCGCATCCGAGTTCCACTCCGCATTCGGTGGCGCCGTATGATCGCTCGTGCGGAGCACCCCTTCGACGATGTCATCGATGTACGTGAAATCACGACGCATATGCCCGTGGTTGAACACATCGATCGGGCGCCCTTCGAGAATGGCCTTCGTGAACAGAAACATGGCCATATCGGGACGACCCCACGGGCCATACACCGTGAAGAAGCGCAGGCCGGTGGTGGGCAGCTGATACAGATGACTGTACGTGTGCGCCATCAACTCGTTCGCCTTCTTCGTGGCCGCGTACAACGACACCGGGTGATCCACGTTCTGGTGCACCGAGAACGGCATCGCCGTGTTGGCGCCGTACACACTCGATGATGACGCGTACGTGAGATGCTGCACGCCGTGGTGACGGCATCCTTCCAAAATGTGCAGAAACCCGACCACGTTGCTGTCGATGTAGGCGTGCGGATTGGTGAGCGAGTAGCGCACGCCCGCCTGCGCCGCGAGATGGATCACGCGGTCGAAGCGCTCGGCCTTGAACAGTGCTTCGATCCCCGCACGATCGCCGAGCTCCATGCGCACGAAGCGGAAGCCGGCATTTCCCGTCAGGCGCGCGAGACGCGCGTCCTTGAGGGTGGGATCGTAGTAGTCGTTGAGGTTGTCGAGACCGACGACTGCATCGCCACGCGCGAGCAATCGCTCGCTCGTATGATAGCCAATGAAGCCTGCCGCCCCGGTCACCAGGATCTTCGCCATGCCACTCCTATGCCGCTCCTCGGGAAGGCGGACGACCCGGACGGTCGCCCTCACGCGCTGAGGACGAATGTAATGGGGCTGAGGACACGACCGGGCGCTGAAGCAGCAGGACGGCCCCCATGATCGCCGCGCCGCCGATGAGCGTTCCGACCCCTACGGGCTGGCTCAGCATCACCACCCCCAGCAGCGCGGTCCAGAAGGGCTCCACCGTCGACGTGATGGACGTCCGCACGGCGCCGAGCTTGGCCAACCCAGCCAGAAAGCCGAGAAACGCGCCGGCCGACAGCACCCCCTGCAGCGCACTCACGAGGAATACCTTGGCGGTGAAATTCTCGATCAGGGTCCCGGTCACGATCGCCCACGTCATGAAGACGATCCCGCCGCCCACCGCGATTGCTCGCGACACGTCGAGCGGCGGCCGCTCGCGCTGCAACGCGCCGAGCACCGGGATGTAGACGGAGTAGACCACGGCGGCGACCAGGGCCAGCGTCACACCGGTCGGGTGCAACGAGTCCGCGCTCGGCGCGCCCACCATGAAGGCGATCCCCCCGAGGGCCAGGCCCAGCGCGACCACGCGATTCCGGTCGAGACGTTCGATGCCGCGCACCGCGGTCATCACCGCCACCCACGCCGGAAACGTGTAGAAGAGGAATGCCTCCGTCGCCGCTGGAATCCAGCGCAACGCGAGCAGCGCGAAGGTCGCCACCATCGCCTGCCCACCGCCGGCAATGAGCAGTGTCCGGGGCTTCCACCAGCGCTGCGCCGGATCGACATGCGTCGGCACGCGCTTCCAGGCCGCATAGGCGATGAGGAGAAGCGCGGTGGTGGCGTATCGCCACGCCTGGATCCCCTGCAGTGACGCGCCGCTCTCCAATGCCAGCACCGTGAGCGGTGACACCGAGCCGAAGCAGCAGGCACTCAGGACCACCAGCAGCGTCGCGCGCAGCGTTGCCCGACGCTCCTGTTCCGCTGCCTGGGGCGTCACTTCAGCAACGAGCCGCTCAGCACGAGATACGCCACGCTGAAATAGATGCTGATGCCGGTGACGTCGACCAGCGTCGCGACAAACGGCGCCGACGCACTGGCCGGGTCAAAGCCAAGTCGCTTGAGAATGAACGGCAGCATCGAGCCGGTGAGCGAGCCGAACGTCACGATGCCAATGAGCGTGAGACCGACGGTCGCCGCGATGCGACCGAAGTGCGGTCCGTAGTCGTACAGCCCCAGCGCGTTCCACACGAGAATGCGCGTCACCGCCAATGCGCCGAGTATGACGCCGAGGATGAATCCGGCCGGCAACTCGCGCATCACGACGCGATACCAATCGCGTACGCGTACTTCGCCCAACGCCATCGCGCGAATGATCAACGAGGTGGCTTGCGAACCCGAGTTGCCGCCCGAGCTCATGACCAGCGGAATGAACTGCGCCAGCAGTGCGGCTTTCGCGATTTCTCCCTCGTAGTGCGCCATCGCGCTGGCCGTCAGCATCTCGCTCACCGCCAGCACGGACAGCCAGCCGGCACGCTTGCGCACGTTTTGCAACAGACCGATTTGCATGTAGGGCTCTTCGAGCGCCTCCATTCCACCCATCTTCTGCACGTCTTCCGTCTGCTCTTCCTGAATGACGTCGATCACGTCGTCGACCGTGACGACGCCAAGCAGCCGTCCATCGGTGTCGACCACCGGCAGCGCGACGAGGTCGTAGTTGGACGTGACTTGCGACACCTCCTCCTGCGCCATGTTGGGCCCCACGCTCACGACATCGCTCCACGCGAGATCGCTCATACGCCCGCCCTCCGGCGCGGCCAGCAACTCCCGCAACGACAGCACGCCACGCAACCGTCCATTCTGGTCGGTGGTGTAGATCGTATACATCGCCTCACGCCGACCGGCGCGCGCCATCGACCGCACGGATCGCAGCGCCTCCTCGACGGTGAGCGCTTCCTCTACTGACACGAACTCGGTCGTCATCAGACCACCAGCCGTGTACGGATCGTACTCCAGCAAGCGCTCGGTCTCGGCCTGCGCTTCCGCACCCAGCTCCGAGAGAATGTCGTCTGCCGTTTCGTCGTCCAGCTCATCGAGCGCGTCGGCGCGCTCGTCGGGCGTCATTTCGGCGACGATCGACGCGGCCTCTCCCGCCGTCAGCTCTTCGAGCACCTGCGTGCGCAGCTCCTCGTCGAGATACTCGAGAACGGCCGCCGCGCGCTCCTTGGGGAGCGCAAAGAGGAACGCGCGCACGCTCTCTTCCGGCAGTGCCTCGGCGAGATCCGCGAGGTCGGCCGGATGCATCTCTTCGGTCTGCGGTCCGACGCTCTCTGGCGATTCCTCGAGCAACTCGAGGAGATCGGGCACGAGCAACGCCGCGAGCGGCCGATTTTCGTTCGAACGGGGTGGCGTCACTGGAGTTCCCCCCCGGGACGGGCGCGGGAGCCCGCCGCCGCGCGGCGATCGTAGGGTCTGAGCTGGGTGCTTCTGGGCACGACGCTGATTTCGGGGCGCAAGTTAGCCCCGGTGCCCAAGGACAAGAAGCTGTCGCGTGTTCGCGTTCGGCCGGCCTGCAGCCCGTCTCAGGCCAAGGGCAAAATGGCGCGCTGTTCCACCGAAATCGCGCGCAGGGTCACCCCGGCCGCGGCGAGCATCTCGGTCAACTGCACGCGATCGAGTGCGCCTTCGACTTCGAGCACCACCCCGGCCATCGAGACATCCGCCGACACGACGCCGGGCACCGCGCCGAGCGCGGTCCAGACCGCGCGCACCGCATGAATCCCCGCCAATCCATCCACGTCCAGCCTGACCCGCGTTCGCGTCGTGTGCGCCATGCACGGAATCTTCACCACCTCACCTCCTCTGCACACCACCGACCCGCCATCTTTGTTCGGCACCGCCTCCTCCTTCATCGTCCTTCATGAATCGCATCGCACTCCTCGGACTTGGCGCTATCGGTACCCCGATGGCTCATCATCTCGCGAAGCCCGAGTTCGACTTGGTGGTCTGGAACCGGACCATCGCGCGCGCAACGACGTTTGCCAGCGAGCATGTCGCGCGCGCCGTGCAAACGCCGGCCGACGCCGCACGCGATCGTGACATCGTCATCACCTGTCTTCCGGTCTCGCGTGACGTGGAGTCGTTACTTGATGGTGACGACGGCATGCTGGCCACCATGCCGGCAGGTTCGGTGTTGGTGGACTGCACCTCGGGAGACCCGGCCACATCGCGGCGCATGGCGGCGAAGCTGGCGGAACGCGGCATCGGATTTCTCGACGCGCCGGTCTCGGGTGGCGTGGTCGGAGCAGTGCAGGGCGCGCTCACGGTGATGGTTGGCGGCGATGCGGCGCTGCTCGAACGCGTGCGGCCGGTGCTCGAGTGCTTCGGCAAGCGCATCGTGCACTGCGGTGCGGTGGGCACCGGCGACGCGCTCAAGGCGGTCAACAACGCATTGCTGGCCATGCACATCTGGGGCACCGCGGAAGGACTCGTCGCGCTGGAGAAGGCCGGTGTGAACGCCGAGGTCGCGCTCGATGTCATCAACGCATCGAGCGGACGATCGAACGCCAGCATGAACCTGTTCCCCGAGCGCGTGCTCACGCGCGCGTTTCCCCGCACCTTTCGTCTCGCACTGCTCGACAAGGATGTCGCCATCGCCGCCGATCTCGCGCGCGAGCAGAAGGTGCCGTCTCCGTTGTTGCAGATCACCTCGGAGCTGTTTCGCATGGCGCACATCGAGTTGGGGGAAGAAGCCGATCACGTGGAAGCCGCGCGCGTGGTTGAACGTATGGGTGGCGCCGAAATGCGGTCGCGTTCGGGACACGTGTCGGGAGACGCCGCATGAGCACGTCTACCATGGTGAGCAGGTCGCACGGTGTGACGTCACGCGTCTTGTCCACTGACGCGATTCGCGTGCACTTTCCGGCCCTCGCGCGACGCGAAGGCGCAAACCCCGTCGCCTTCTTCGACGGCCCGGGTGGCACGCAGGTGCCGCGCGCGGTTGCGGACGCGATGAGCGACTACCTGCTCCATCACAATGCGAATACGCACTGGGCCTACCCCACCAGTGCAGAAACCGATGCGATGCTCACTACGTCCCGCGAAGCGCTGGCTGATTTTCTCGGCGCCCGTGCAGGCGAGATTTCGTTCGGCGCGAACATGACGACGATCCTCTTTCACATCGCGCGCGCCATCGGTCGAACGTTGCAGCCCGGCGACGAGATCATCGTCACCGAACTCGATCACCACGCGAACGTGGCCCCGTGGCAGGCGCTGGCGCGCGAGCGCGGCGCCGTGTTGCGCTGGTTGCCGCTCGATCTGCAGACGTTCCGGCACGAGGAGGGCGCCTTCGCGACGCTGTTGTCGCCGCGCACCAAGGTCGTGGCCATCGGTGCGGGCTCCAACATCGTCGGCACCATCACGGATGTCGCCGCGCTCGTCGCCATGGCGCGCGCTGCGGGCGCAGTCACGGTGGTCGATGCCGTGCACTACGCGCCGCATGCACTGGTGGACGCCCGCGCCATCGATGCCGACTTCCTGCTGTGCAGTGCGTACAAGTTCTATGGTCCGCACATCGGCATCTGCTACGGTCGCCACGATGCCACCGCAGCGCTCGACCTGCCACGACTCGAGCCCGCGCCCGACTCCGTGCCCGAATGCCTCGAAACGGGCACGCAGAATCATGAGGGCATTGTGGGCGCGGCGGCGGCCGTGAACTTTCTCGCGTCGCTGAGCGAGAACGAAGGCGCGTCCCGGCGGGATCGACTCGCCGCGTCATTTCACACGCTGCACGAACGCAGCGACACGCTGCTCACGCAGCTGTGGGAAGGACTGTCGGCGATCGATGGGGTGACGCTCTACGGACCGCTGCCCGGCACGCCACGTACACCGACGCTGTCGTTCCGCGTGGCCGGGCACGATGCCGAATCGGTTTCGCGCGCACTCGCGCCGCGGGGCGTGTATGTCTCGCACGGTGACTTCTACGCCACGACCGTCGCACGCAAGCTTGGTCTCGCCAACGAAGGACTCGTGCGCGCCGGCTGCGCCTGCTACACGACCTCCGACGAAATCGCTCGCCTGATCGATGGCGTGCGCACGCTTCGTATGAGCGCACGCTGAGCCTCGTCTGATCACGTCGAAGATCGTGCAGCCGACGCCGTCGAACGAGCGCAGGAGCGGGCGCGCGCTCGGAGCCATGCGCGCTCTGTTCTCGCTCGTCTTCGCGGCATCTTCCGCGGCCACCGGTTGCCAGTCTGGAGCGTCTCCGGGTCGCGTGCCGCCCGCGGCGGAGTTCCTCTTCGCGGCCGGCGACTCCACGTACTGGGTGCGCAGCGGTGCCGAGGGGATTCGCGTGCGCAGCGCACCAATCCTGCTGACGCAAGTAGACGGCAAGTTCTACGAAGTCTTCATCGCCGAAGACGGCGCGGAGTACGAGGATGCCTCGTTCGCCTCGTCGCGCCTCTGGTCGCGTGAGCTGACGTCCACCGATTCGCTGATGCTTTTCGATGACAGCACCGTCATGCGCGAGGCCGCCATCTGGAAAAAACGCCATCCGCGCGCGCTGCCGATCAATATCGATGACGAGGACATCCCCGCCGATCCGTCGACCATTGTGCATGAAGAGATCGAGATCGTGGACGTGCACGGTCCATGGCTGACGTTTCGACAGGTGCTCGATATCGACATCGACGGGGGGACGCAGCATCGCCACGTCGGACGTCGCGCCGTGGTGGACGTGCGCACCGGCGCGCTGGCGACGCTGCGCACGCTCTTTGGCGACACGGTCGCGCGGAATGTCACCGTCGCCGGTCGCGCATCGTTGGCCCAGCTGGTCGATTCCATTCGCTCGGTAGGTGATGAACGCGCTGAGATGGCGCGTGAAACGCTCGACAGCTTCCGCTTTGATTCCACGAGCTTCGGCGTCAGCGATATCGATCGGGCGCCGGCCGTCGCGTTTCTCATTCCCGGTGCCAGCGCCGACGGCGAAGCACTCGCCATCTACCTCCCGCCGATCGCCGTCGCTGCGCCGTCGTGGTGGGAGTCGGTGCGCGCGACGTTGCCGGAATGGACCGCTGATTCGAGTCGCGTACGCTGGATACGGCCCGGATACGAAGTGGCCGCCACGCCCTCCGCTGACGGCGAATCGCTCGCACTCGTGCTGACGAGTGGCGCCAGACTCTCGACCGGTGAATGGCCGATCGCCACGGTAGCCGCGCCGGCCTATCAACTCATCGCGCTCGACTCGCCGACCGTGACCGCCGAATTTCGCGAGGCACTTGCCCGCGCGTTCGATGCCTCCGCCGCGCTTGATGGGTTGGTCCAGCGTGCCTCGCTACATTTGGGCGCATGGCCGCCCATCTTCCGCCGACCACTGCGCCAGATGCGTACGCGGCCCTGCGCATCCCGAACTTCCGTCGCTACATCATTGCGCTCTTCACCCTCACACTCGGCCTGCAGATCCAGGGCACCGTGGTGGGGTGGCAGATCTATGATCTGACCAAGGATCCGCTCGCGCTCGGACTCGTCGGACTGGCGGAAGCACTCCCCGCCATCAGCATGTCGCTCTTCTCGGGTCACGTCGCGGACACGCACGATCGCCGACGCATTGCACTGTGGGCACTGCTGGTGCTGGTGATCTGCTCTATCGCGCTCTGGGTGCTGGCGCACGACGCACCCTTCGATCGCGCCATGGCCGTCAGCGCACGTGTCAACGCGATCTACCTGGTCATCATACTGAGCGGCATCGCGCGCGCTTTTCTGCAGCCCGCACGACAGGCGCTGAGCGCGGAGCTCGTGCCGCGCGAGGTCTTCACAAACTCGGTCACCTGGCGCAGTGGCAGTTGGCAGCTCGCTGCCGTGCTCGGCCCCGCACTCGGCGGCGTGCTCTACGCCATCGGCGGCACGACGCTTGGCTACATCGTGGACGTCGGCTTCATGGTGCTCGCGACCGCGGTGCTGTTCGCCGTGCGACACAAATCTCCCGTTCGCGAAGCCAGCACCGAACCCATTCGCACGTCGATTACCGGTGGGCTGCGTTTCGTGTTCGCCGATCCGATGCTGCTCAGCGCGCTCACGCTCGACCTCTTCAGCGTACTCTTTGGCGGCGCGACAGCGCTGCTGCCGGTGTTCGCCGCGGAGATTCTGCACGTGGGGCCGAGCGGCCTCGGTCTGTTGCGTGCGGCCCCGGCCGCCGGCGCCGTGATGACCAGTATTGCGCTGACGCGCTGGCCACCCTTCTCCCGCACAGGTCCGACGCTGCTCTTTGCGGTGGCCGGATTCGGTGCATGCATGATTGGCTTCGGACTCAGCACGGTGCTCTGGCTGTCCGTGATGCTGCTGGCGGCGAGTGGCGCGTTCGACATGGTGAGCGTCGTGATTCGCAGCGTCATGCTCCAGTCGCGCACGCCCGAAGGGCTCCTCGGGCGCGTCTCCGCGGTGAACCAGATCTTCATCGGCTCGTCCAACGAGATTGGTGCGTTCGAGTCGGGCGTGGCCGCGAAGGCGTTGGGCACCGTGCCCGCGGTCGTATTCGGCGGCATCGCCACGCTTGGCGTGGTCGCACTCGTTGCCTGGCGCAATCCGGCACTGCGTCGCCTGCGACAGTTGCAGCGGGACGCCGTGCGAGCGGGGTGACCTCTGCACTCGCACCATGACGAAGACGAGTGGTTGTGGGGCTGGGATCCGACACCCGGCATTGTGTCGGTGTGGGCGGCACTCGATGGTACCGCACTCGTGTGGCGACGCGATCCGCACACCAGAACGCTCACGCGCGAGCAGGCGCGCTTTCGCCCCTGGCTCCTGCTGGACAGTCTCGATGACCTCGCGCATCTCGGCGCTCGACTTGGTCGCGAGGGTGGACCGCACGCGCCCGTTATGTATCGCGAACTCGAAGGCACGGGTGCGCTCCGCTATGTCGTTAGCGCTGCTCACGCCGACACACTCGCCGACGCCGTCTGCGCTGGTGCATCGCGAAGACTCGGTGAACGGATCAACCACGTGCGCGACCTCGATTCGGCATCGGTGTTCATGTTGCCCCCCGAAGAGCAGTATCTCGTGGCCACCGGCCGCACGTACTTTCGCGATCTCGCGTTCGACGATCTGCAGCGCTTGCAGTTTGATCTCGAGACGACCGGGCTCGATGCACGGCACGATCGGATGTTCATGGTGGCAGTGCGCACACCCGATGGTGTGTCACACCTGCTTGAAGCCGACGATGCGTCCGACAAGGCCGAAGCGGATCTCATTCGTCGGCTCGCCGCGGTGGTGCAGCTGGCGGACCCCGATGTGATCGAGAATCACAACCTGCACGGGTTTGACCTGCCGTTTCTCGATCAGCGTGCGCGATTGCTGCGTGTGCCGTTGTCGCTCGGCCGCTTGCCCTCCAGGTCACTCGCGCAGCGTGCGGCGCGGCGAGGCGCGGTAAGCAGCAGCGATGCGACGCGTCGCGTCCGGTTTGTCGCCCCCGGTCGCGAACTGATCGACACGCTCGACGCGGTGCGTCGCTACGATGTCGCGACGCGGGAGCTGCCGGGACATGGCCTCAAGGCGGTCGCTCGACACCTCGGGTTGGCCGGACCCGATCGCGAACTGATTCGCGGTGACCAGATCTACGCCGTCTATCGTTCCGATCCGGAGCGCGTGCGTCGGTACGCGACTGCAGACGTCGAGGAGGTGGCGGGTATCGCACGCCTGCTTGGTGGCGCTGCGTTCGCGCTCGCGCGCATGGCGCCGCGCCGATACGAGCGACTGGCCGATGCGGGGGCTGCCACGGGTGTCATCGATCCGCTGCTCGTGCGCGCCTATCTGCGCGCGGGCGTCTCGTTGCCGGCACATCAGGACGGCGACGGCACGGTACACACAGGTGCGGCGCTGCACCTCTTTGCGACCGGAGTGGCCCATCGCGTGGTCAAGGCGGACGTGGCCAGTCTCTATCCCTCGCTCATGCGCGCGTTTCGTATTGGGCCGGCGCGCGATCATCTGGGTGCACTGCTCGCGATCGTTGACCGACTCGTCGAGCGACGGCTGGAAGCCAAAGCAGCGGCGAAGGCCGCACCACCGTTGTCCGCTGAACGCTACACGCACGAAGCCATGTCGGCCGCGATGAAGCTCGTGGTGAACTCCGCCTACGGCTACCTCGCGGCTGGTGGCGGACTCACACGCTTCGCCGACGTCCATGCCGCCAACGAGGTGACGCGTCGAGGGCGCGAAACCCTGGCGTTCATGTGTACCGAGCTCGCCGCGCGTGGTGTGACACTGCTCGAGGCCGATACGGACGGCGTGTACTTCTCCGTGCCCGAATCATGGACCGAGGGTGACGAACGACGCGTGGTGAGCGAGGTCGCGGCGTTGCTGCCGCCACTGGTGAATCTCGAGTTCGAAGGACGCTACTCGGCGATGCTGTCGCATCAACCCAAGAACTACGCCTTGCTCGGCTACGAGGGCTCGCTCGTGTTGCGCGGCGTGGCCTTCCGTTCCAGTCGCGCCGAGCCGTTTGGCGAAGCATTTCTGCGCACGGTCATCGATCATCTGTTACGCGACGACGTGGAGGGCGTGCGCCGGGTGTACGTGGAGACGGTGATGGCGCTGCGATCGCGCGCGCTGCACACGCGCGAGGTGTCGAGTCGAGTACGACTCACCCGGACCCCGGCTCGGTATGCGGAGCTGCGCAGTACGCGTCGCGAATTGTCGTACGAAGCAATGCTCGCGAATGGGCGGAACAGTTGGCGTGTCGGTGAACGCGTGCGTGTCTATCGCACCACATCGGGCGCGGGGCTCGTTGCCGATCACGATGACGAGGGCGTGAGCGCGGCGCCCATCGATCCGCGTGATTACGACGTGGAGTACTATGTCGCCGTGCTCAGGCGCACATTCGCCGCTCGGCTTGCCACGGCATTCTTACCGTACGATTTCGAGACCGTGTTCGCAGACCCTTGGCAACTCGGGCTGTTTCCAGCACGCCTGGACACCGTTCGTCCTCGCCTGTCGATCATCGACCAACCGTAGCCGCCGAGCCCGTTGCGTCTCCGCAACAGCCTACTCTTCGCCGCCTTCCGCAACCTCATCCGTCAGCCCCAGCTCGATCTCCGTTCCATCCCGGGCCACCGTCGTGCGCCCAAACACCTCCTTCGCCTCACGCTCGAGCTCGTGCGCCTCGCGCGAGTACCGCGCTGAGATGTGGGTCAACACCAAGCGACGCGCTCCAGCCTTTCGAGCCACCTCAGCCGCCTCCCGCGCCGTACTGTGTCCCGTCTCCAGGGCCCGGGCGGCCTCGTCATCGGCGAACGTCGCTTCATGGATGAGAAGATCCGCATCTCTTGACGCTGCAACAGTTGCGTCGCACGGCCGAGTGTCGCCCGTGATCACTATGCGCCGTCCTCGGCGTCGTTCGCCGACCAGGACCGACGCTTCGATGATGCGTCCGTCATCCAGCGTTACCGGTTCCCCGCGATGAATTCGTCCCCACATCGGGCCTTCCGGGATGCCAAGCTCCCGGGCGAGCTCCGGATTGAACCGTCCGCGCCGCTCATCTTCCACCAATGCGAAGCCGATCGACGCACCTCCGCGATGGTCCACCGCGAAAGTATCGAACCGATATTCACCGCGTTTCACAGAACTTCCAGGTTCAAGTTCAGTAATTGTGACCGGAAACGTGGTGCGTTCGCCACCCAGACTGATGCATTGACGCAACGTCCTGCCTGCGCCCGGCGGCCCCCACAGGCGCAACTCGTCGGTTCGTCCACCAAGTTGAAGAGTGCGAAGCAGCCCCGTCAAGCCAAGTATGTGGTCAGAATGCGTGTGCGTGAAGAACAGATCATTGAAGGAAAACGTGACACCGTATCTCATCATCTGGCGCTGAGTTCCTTCGCCGCAATCGATCAGAAATGTCTCGCCTTCACGAGTGATGGCGAGCGAACTGACGGCGCGTTCGACCGTTGGACGCGAAGCTGATGTTCCGAGAAAACGCACGAGGAGCGGCATTCGGCGGAATATAGAACGCGACGACATTGCTGGCCCCGCCTTTGCACAGTGCGTTCAGTGCCACGATCATGCAGAATGCAAGCGGTCCGATGCTTGCAGAGTACCCGTGGCGTAACGGGGCGTATCTCGCGGGATGGAATGGTGCAAATCTGTTTCTTCCCCCGTGAACGCAGATGTTGAGTCACTTCCGGAGCCGGGGGGCGTATGACCGGAAAGAGCAGACGCGGGTTCGCGTCAATGGATCCAGCGAGACAGAAGGAAATCGCGAGCAAGGGCGGCCGGGCGGCGCACGAAAAGGGCACCGCGCACGAATGGTCGTCTGATGAAGCTCGCAACGCCGGACGCAAAGGTGGCGTGACGGTGAGTCAGGATCGGGCCCATATGGCTGCCATCGGACGGGAAGGTGGTGAGTCACGCAGCGCCGCGGCTCGCGAAGCGCGGCAACTTCGCGTCTCCGAGCGGGAGGTGGCGTTGCCGATCTCCCGCGATGGCGTGGCTGATCTGCATCGCGCAGCACTCCGCGCCGACGCGGGTCGGGTGAGCATGTCGAACGCCAGAGGGCCGGACGCGACGCGCTAGACTCGCAGGCTTGCCACCTCGGTCGAGGTCACGCAGCAACGACGGTTATCTCGACGGTCATCTCGAAAGAGGTGGCCGTCGTCGTGTCTGCCCGCCCCAAGGTTGAGATGAAGCGATCCGCAGGCGCACGGACATGGAACTGATGTTATCCAACGCTGTATGCGCATGTGCTGGAATTGGATAGTGATTCGACGCACGTCGGCGCGCGCCTCATCGGCCTACGCGTAGGAACCGCATGTCCCACGATGCGCACACGAGCAATGATATGACCTGTGAACTCGCGCTGGACTGGTTGTTGGCCCGCGGATCCTCCGCTGTTGCCGCACTGCTGCTGCTCGTTGCCGCGCCGGCGCTGCCCCCATGGGTTGCACTGCCTTTTTCGCCACTGCACGCTCAACAAACCGCCGACGTCATTCGCGGACGCGTGACAGGCCCCGATAGTCAACCGATTCCGAACGCGCAGATCACCGCCGTCAGCTACTTCGGCGG
>Ga0163144_10008147_pt1 | contig 22731 bp, 23 predicted proteins | sample OliLak19BULKMAT1_FD_123175 | JGI IMG/M metagenome (GOLD analysis project Ga0163144, IMG submission 123175) | Freshwater microbial mat bacterial communities from Lake Vanda, McMurdo Dry Valleys, Antarctica - Oligotrophic Lake LV.19.BULKMAT1 | ecosystem: Environmental > Aquatic > Freshwater >...
GCAATCTCACGCTCGAACGCAGCGAGACGGAGGTGATGCCGACGCTGATGCGGCTCATTGATTTCCTCAAGCAGCAGCAGATCACCTCGCTCTTCACCAGCCTCACCACCGGCGGCAGCGGCACGAGCGCGCCGGAGGATTCGCAGGTCGGCGTGTCGTCGCTTATGGATACGTGGCTGCTGCTGCGCAATGTAGAGTTCAACGGCGAGCGCAACCGCCTGATCTACGTGCTGAAATCGCGCGGCATGGCGCACTCGAACCAGGTGCGCGAGTTCGTCCTCAGCGGCGCGGGCATCGATCTCGTGGACGTGTATCTCGGCGCGGACCGCGTGCTCACCGGCACCGCGCGCGTGGCGCAGGCGGCGCACGAACGCTCCGCCGCGGAGCTGCGCCGGGAAGATCACGCGCGCAAGCTACGGCAGCTCGCGAGCAGGCGTAAGGCGATCGAGGCGCAGATCGCCGCGCTGAACGCGGAAGGCGAGGCCGAGGAAGCCGAGGTGAAATTCGCCATTGCGCAGGAGACTTTGCAGGAAAAAACTACGCAGCAAAACAGCGCGGACATGGCGCAACTGCGGGGCGGTGCGAAAGCCGCCACCAACGCCAAAAAGGGAAAACGATGAGCACGATGACCAAGACCACGATCTTTGAACTCCGGCTTTACGTCGCCGGCCAGACCGCGAAATCGCTCGCCGCCTTTGCCAATCTCCAGCGTATCTGCGACACGCACCTCGCCGGGCAGTATCGCATCGAGGTCATCGATCTGGTGAAGACGCCGCAGCTCGCCGCGGGTGACCAGATCCTCGCCATGCCGACGCTGGTGCGCCGGCTGCCCTCGCCGATCAAGAAAATCATCGGCGATCTTTCCAACGAAGAACGCGTGCTCGTCGGCTTGGATGTGCAGCCGGTAAAGGTGTGAGCTCGATGAAAAAGAACGCTGCTCCCCCCGACGACGTCGAGGCCTTTGAAGCCGCCGCCGTCGTGCAGGACAAGGCCCGCTACGTCCTGCGACTCTACATCACCGGCACCACGCGGCACTCCACGCGGGCCACCGTGAATATCCGCAAATTCTGCGAGGAGCATCTGCAAGGACGCTACGTGCTGGAGATCGTGGACATCGCGCAGCACCCGACGCTGGTCAAGGGCGAGCAGATCATCGCCGCGCCGACCTTGGTCAAAAAACTGCCGCTGCCGCTGCGCCGTTTCATCGGCGACATGTCACAGACCGAGCGCCTCCTGCTCGGGCTCGATCTGCGGCAGGCGAAAAACTCACCCTCTTCCCCCGCGCAATAGGCGATGACCACCCTGACCTCCAGCAATTCACCCGAAGCACAACTCCGCGCGGAAAATGCCGAGCTGCGCGCACGGCTGGAGGAGGCGGAGGACACGCTGCGCGCCATCCGCAGCGGCGAGGTCGATTCGCTCGTGGTCGAGACGGATGAAGGCCCGCAGATTTTCTCCCTCGACGCCGCGGAGGCTGCGTCCAACCGCTTTCGCGGTGAGATCCTCGCGCAAGTCAGCGACTCCGTCATCGCCGTGGAGGCGGACCAGCGCGTGACTTACCTGAACGCCGCCGCCGAGCGGCAATACCGGGTCTCCGCCAGCGACGCACTCGGGCGCCAGCTCAGTGAGATTTACACCCGGCGCTGGCCGCCCGCGGAGGCGGAAGCCACGATGTGGGCCGCCCTCCGCGAGCACGGCGAATGGCGCGGCGAGATCATCCACCACACGCACGATGGCCGCGAGATCGCCGTGGAGACGAGAATCACCGCCCTGCGCGACGCGTTCGGCGTGCCAGCCGGCTACGTCGCCGTCATCCGCGACATCACCGAGCGCAAGCGCAGTGCGGCGGAACTGCAGCGTGTCAGCGTTTTGCTCGACACCCTGCTCCGCACCGCGCCCATCGGCTTTTGCTTCCTTGATCGGGATCTGCGCTTCGTGCGCATCAATGATCGTCTCGCCGAGATCAACGGCGCTTCAGCCGAGGCGCACCTGGGCCGGCAAGTTTCCGAGATCTTGCCCACACTTGTCGACACTCTCCGCGACGTCACGGGCCGCATCCTGGCGACGGGCGACGCCGTGTTGAATCATGAGTTCTCCGGTGAGACGCCTTCCGCGCCCGGCGTGATGCGCTTCTGGAATCAAAGCTGGTATCCGGTGCGCAACGGAGCGGGTGAGGTCACGGGTTTCGGCGCGGTTGTCGAGGACATCACCGAGCGGAAGCAGGCGGAGCAGGCCATTCAACGAATGAATGCGGAACTTGAAACGCGGGTGACCGAGCGCACCGCGAAGTTGCAGGAGACCATCGCCGAACTGGAATCGTATTCCTACAGCATCTCTCACGACTTGCGTGCGCCGCTGCGGGGAATCCAGAGCTTCGCGCAAATCCTGGAGGAGGAATGCCCCGACGAGATCGGCACGCGAGGCCGCGAGTATATCCGTCGAATCGTGACGTCAGCGGACCGGATGGATCGATTGATTCAGGACGTTCTCGTCTATAGCCGCGTGGCCCGCTCCGATCTCCCGCTGGAGAATGTCGATCTGTCGGCCTTGTTGAACGGGATTCTCGAAGGCTATCCTCAGTTTCAACCGCCCAAGGCCGAGATCACCGTGGCATTTCCGTTGCCGCCCGTGCGAGGAAATGTCGCGGCGCTGACCCAGTGCCTTTCCAATCTCGTGGGGAACGCGGTGAAGTTTGTGCCGCCGGGGGTCGTGCCGCACGTGAAAATCTCAGCGGTCACCCGTGACAATCGAGTGCGGGTATCGATTCAGGACAACGGGATCGGCATCGATCCTGAAATGCACGGAAAGATCTTCGGGGTTTTTAATCGATTGTCTCGCGATTACGAAGGCACCGGCATCGGCCTGGCCGTGGTGCGCCGGGCGGCCGAACGCATGGGGGGCGCGATTGGGGTGGAATCCGAGTTGGGGAAAGGCAGCACCTTTCACCTCGAACTGAACGGAGCATCATGGGAGTGAACCTTCCAACGACCGGCCCGGTTCTCTACGCCGAAGACGACGAAAACGACGTCTTCTTTCTTCAGCGTGCCTTTCGGAAGGCGAGTCTCCCCGGCTTGAACGTTGTCTGCGATGGCCAGCAGGCGGTGGACTATTTGAGCGCCAGCGAAAGCGATCCGGGGAAATGCCCCGTACCTTCGCTGGTGATCCTGGACATCAACCTGCCGTTTCTGTCGGGGCTGGAGGTGCTGGCCTGGATGAGGAAACAACCTGCGGTGGCCGATTTGCCCGTCGTGGTCTTTACCTCGTCGAGCCAGGAGAAGGACATCGAACTCGCCTACCGCTTGAACGTCACGGCCTATATCACGAAACCCAGCGCGGCGAACAATCTGGTGGAATTCGCGCATGCACTCCGGGCGTTTCAAGAGAGCAAAGCGGGCGTGGCTTTCGATTTTTCCGGTGTCTCCGGCTATCGCCCGCCCCCGCTGCGTGCGCGTTAGCCGGACTATTTCACCCTTTGCCGTGAACGCTCTACATGATGGGTACCACGTCTATTGTTACCTTGTCGCGAGCCGATAAACCAAGCCCGAGCGGTTGCATGGTAGAAGCAATGAACCAAGCCTTGTCAGGGCGAGACGCGAAGCGACGTGGCCATCCAGCTGCATTTATGGTCAATTGCCGCGGTCGGCTAAAGCCTCCCTCGCAATGACAATGATAGGTGTGAAATTTTCGGGTTAAGTGGTGCCGTTCCATCAGTAATCCTCTGGATCCATCGAACCGGGCTCACGCGAAGCCCCGAAGTTCGCGAAGGGCAGGTATTTCTTCGCGCGTTTCGCGCCTTCGCGCGAGATGGTTTGGGGCTTTGCGCCAACTGAACATGAACACCCAGGGTCCGGCGTCTCAGCCCCCAGCGTATTTCCTCCACGATCTCCGCGGCCTCCGGTTGAATCCGAGGCTTGGAGATCGAAAAAATCGAACCTTCAGACCCCCATCCAATACAATTTTACAGGCGCAAGCTAAAGGAGTCATGCATCCCTTCGTTTTCTTCGTTAACTTCTTTTCAACCTGAATGCAGTTGAAGCCACAGATTCCACGGATGAGCACAGATGACCAAGGCATATAAATTACCTGGGTCTTCGTTTCGTCCGTTGCCTTCTGTTTATTCTTCTACTGCTCACCGGAAACAGCTAGGAACCATGATTTTGCCAGTAATCCATTCAGGAGTAGCTGCTTCAGCGCCCTTCTGCTGATTCGTCGCCGACGTTTTATCTGCAACCCATCCGTTCCGTTCCAAGAAACTCAGCCTCCCCCCATGGATCGAATTTTCAAAACCGACGCTCCCGCCGCCACCCTGCTAATTCGAATCATGGTGGGAGGAATCTTTTTTTCCGAAGGCATTCAGAAATTTTTATATCCAGCGGACCTCGCCGCAGGACGCTTCGCCAGGATCGGGATTCCTGCCCCGGAGATCATGGGGCCTTTTGTGGGCGGAGTTGAAGTTGTATTCGGTTTTCTGATTCTGATCGGCCTCTTCACCCGCATTGCAACGATCCCACTGATTTTCGCCATGCTGGTCGCCATGGTTTCCATCAAGATTCCCATCCTTCTCGGCCATGAATTCATCGGGTTTTCGCTCCGCCCACTGCCCCGTTACGGCTTCTGGAGCATGCTGCACGAATCCCGCAATGATCTCTGTATGATCCTGGGCTCGCTGTTTCTCCTGCTCGTCGGCGCCGGCCGCGCTTCCTTCGATCACGGACTGTATAAACGAAGGTTGCCGTCGCCTTCGGTTCGGCACTGACCAAAGTCACTGCAGCCAGGTCAGCGCGGGACGAGTCAGCGAGCTTTCGAGCGCACTGCGGTCCCGCTCGACGCAGGTGCCCGTGCTTTCGTCGCCATCAAGAAATGCAATAAACTCGAGTTGCGGCGCGCCGCCCGCCGATAGCGCATGACGGACAATCTCCGGCGCCGGCAGCGTTTTTCCGATCCAAGCCGAGCGCACGTAATTCCTCCACCGTGCCAACGTAGAGGGCTGCATGCGGCCAGTATCCGGGCAGGAAGGCATTCGACAGATACCCGTTGCGGCGAGTTAACGCGTCAATCGCGAGTCGGGGCGTTGCCTTTCCACGCCGGCGGGCTGTGATGGAGGCATGTCCGGGATCATCGTCCTCGCTCCCTTGTTTCTCGCCTTCGAGGTTTGGCAACTGGTGCTGTGCGAACGTTATCTCGGGATCAAACAGATCGCGCGTGGGGCCGATCCGCGAAACCTCGGCTTGCATGAGTCGATTGCGTTCGGCTGGAGCATGACACTGCTCCTTTATGGCGTGTGGATGCTTTTGCTTTTGACCGCGGAGTTCGGTCGCATGCACGGCTTGGGACTGATGGCCGTGACCGCACTGGGATTCTCACTGCGGCGCGGCAACGCCCTCAAATGGATGCTGGTAGTTCTGACCTTTGAAGGCGCGATTCGCGTCGGCCTGCTGCTGTCGCTCTGCGCGATGGCGTGGCGGCGGCTTTAATCCAAATTCAGCCGTTTATTTTAGCCACAGATTATACCGATGAGCACGGATCCAGAGGATTAACTAATAAAGAGGTACCTAGCCGCAATTCACCCGCAAGGTGGGGGAACTGTAATTTCCAATGCCTTGGTAATCTCTGTTCATCCGTGGAATCCATGGCTTCAACTGCGTTTTCCAAGTTAATCCAAGCCGCTGAGACAGGATCCAGCCCATCCCGCCACCCAGACACCGACTGACCGGCGTTAACCGCTGAAGCGGCGGGTTTCGTCCTTGGATGCCGGCTCTTCAAACGATTTGCCGAAGAATTCCTGCGCCGCGGAAATGAATTTCGAATACTTCGTATAGTCACCGGTCCACGAGTTGGGCACCACGATGCGTTTGATGACGCCGCGGCCAATCTTGTCCGGTGCAGAACTGTCGGGCGCCAGCTCCATGGTAAACGTGGGATCGTGCGTATGGATCACGTAGTGCTTGGAACCGTCGCTTCCATCACGTTCAAGGCGGAGGAATGAGGAGATGTTCATCGCGCTGCCCGAAAGTGGCCGGGCTTTAGCGCCGGCACAACTCAGAACGCAGGTTCGTGGCAGGGAACGGCCCACGTTGTCGGCAACCACATTTTTCTGACGCCGAACGCGCGTTCCGCTCCTCGTCACAGGTGTCCAATAACAGAGTGCTGTTTTCCCCTTGAGCGACGACTCCCGGACGCGCAGAAAACTCCCCGACGGGCGCGGTCTCCGCCTCGTCCCGCCCCTCTTCTGTACCGCACGTCCGCCGCCACTCATGAACTCAGCCCGCCCGCAGTTGCCCATGTGGATCTTCATCGCGACGGATCTCGCGCTGCTCGGCGCGGCCGCCATGATCGCCCGGCAGGCGCCCCGTCCGTTCTCCGAAGCGACGATTCTCTGGATCGTCGGCTGCGTCATGGCCGGAATCTTTCTCGGCCTCGTGCCGATCATCTGGCGTTTCGAACGGTTGAAGAACGAAGCTCTCGACGACCGGCAGCGCGCGCTCGAGGCCCTCGCACGCACGATCAGTTCCTCCGCCGAGCAAATCAGCATCGCCACCGGCGGCCTGCATGAAATCGCCGAGCTGGCCCAGAAAAACCTCCGTCATGCGGATCATCTCCCTCAAAAATTGCAGGAGAAGATCGCGGAGTTTCAAGCGCAGCTCGCCCAAACCAATGATACCGATAAAGAGGAACTCGAACGCGAACTGCTGGCGCTGCGCACGAGCGAGAGCGAGCGACTCGACTCCGTCTCGCAACGCATCGCCAAGGCCTCCGCCGAATGGGCGAAACTCGAATCCGCCACCGCCCACCATCTGACGACCGCCAGCGAGACCTTGGCCAAGCTCTCACTCGGAACCGCCGGCGCCATCGTCCAGGCCCAAGCCGCGGCGGAACAAGCCCTCACCCAGGCGCTCGTTGAGGCGGCTCGCACCGTTGGCGAGGCCAGCGGGCAGGCGCTCAAGGCGCTGGAAAGCGCCCGCGCGACCGCACTCGCTGAGCTGACCGCTGACCTGACCGCGAAACTCGCCGGACTCACCCATCGCCTCGCCGATGATGTCGCCGCCTTGGTGGTGGCCCGAATCGCGAACAGTACGCCTGCCCTCGCCGAACGTCGCAATGACGCCGAACCGGCTCCAGCCCAGCCCGCCGTCGTCGCGCCATCCCCTACCCTCGCGACGCCCACCCCGGTTCGCATCGAGCCATCCGACTCGGCCGTTACCGCCACGACCGCCGTGGTCGCAGCGACGGAACCTGCGGCGAGCGCACCGCCAGCGACACAACCGGACGCGCTTTCATCCCCACCTCACCCTGCCCCGAGCGTCACCCCTGCGCAGCCAGCGGCCAGCGTCGCTGGCGAGCAAACCCAACCCGTGCCGGTCCTAAAACGCCCGCGCAAACCTCGACGCGAGGCGCCCCCGGCCACGACGAGCACCGAAGCCGCGGCGGCTCGTTCAGACGCGGCTTCAGACCCTGCTACTGACACCGCGGTCCGTCCCTCTTCAGATTCCCAAAGCGCGTCGAACGCAGAACCGCCACCTAAACCGACCATCGAAGCGCCAGTAAGGCCGAAGGAAGAACCCGCCGCGGGCTCAACGGCGATTCCTCCCTCCGTAGCGGTGGCTGGCGCAGCCACGGATGCTAATTCGGCAGCGGCAGCGGCACCGGCGACGACCAGTCCGTCCACCGAGCCCACTCCAATCCCGTCTGACGGATCCGGTCCCGCTTTTGTCTCTGCTCCAAGGCCGGAGCCCGTTCCCCCTCCATCGGCCGCGAAACCTGTCGCCGTCGCACCTGTGGTGACAAACACCCAAACGCCTTCGCCCGCTGCGTCAGCTCAACCCGCGACGACATCCGAGTCTGCTACCGCCGCCCCTGCCAGGGAGGAGCCAGAGGCCGCAAAAGTTGCTCCCGGGCTGCGCAAACGAACCGCCCGCAAACCCGCGGACGACGATTTTCCGGCGCTCGACCTTGGCCTTGAAGACAGCGAATTCGGCGATACGGCGCGGAACGGACCGACGGAACGCGTGCTGACCTCCGATGGCGCGACGCGCCTCGTCATCACGGCGTACATCGGAATCGGAAACCGACTCTTCATCCGCGGCGATGGACCGGGCCTGAGTTGGGACAAGGGCGTACCGCTCAGCTTTATCTCGATTGGCAAGTGGCGCTGGGAAACGAATGACGCCGTTCAACCCATCTCGTTCAAGCTCTACAAAAACGACGAACTGGAATGCAGCGCGCTGGGCCAGCGGACCCTCGATCCAGGTTATCAACAGGAAGTCACCGCGGCGTTCTAACCAGGGAAACGCCGTCGAAGCCACAGATTTCACAATTGGACACAGATTACCAAGGCATTCTGCATTTCGGGCCCTTCACCTTGCGGGTTGATGCCAGTCAGGTGCTCCTTGATCTGCAATTCGCTGTCTCCGTGTCATCGGTGTCATCGGTGTCATCCGTGGTTAATCTGAACTGCCGAATTTAGGTTAAAATAAACCGCTGAATTTAGGATCAAAGTCTTGAAACGCGAAGGACGCGGAGCAAACCAAGGGCTGTGCTCAGGAATTTTGGATCGGATCCACGCCCGTGGCGCGTTCCGCGGTAAAAAGTCAGGGCGATCCCGCCTCCGGGCGCTCAGTAATGCGGCGGCCGCTCGTCGTTCAGATCATCGCCGCCCACCTCGCGGCCCGGGGATCCGCTGGCACCTCGTTCGCGCAGCTGCTTGAACTGTTTGCGTAGCTCTCTAATCTCGGCGGACATCTCCAGCATCGCCTTGTCCTGTTCGGTGACATGTCGCTCGAGATGAGCGATCTTCTCTTCAACGCGCTTAAGGCTTTCGTTCAACGGTGGGAGGTTGTTTTGGCCGGGCGGCCGCTCCGGCTTTCAGCTGTTCCAGTTCCGGGACGAGGACGCGCTCGTAGCAATCAGGGCAAACCGAATGACTAAAATCGCTGCCCGTACGCTCACTGATATAGCCCTCCAATTGCTGCCAGTAATTCTGGTCGTCACGGATTTTTTTGCAGTACGAGCAGATGGGCAACATTTCCTCCAGCTGCCTCACTTGTGTCGTGTAAAGTAGAATGCGTGCGGCCACCCGCAGGCGCGTCCAGAGCTCTGTGAAGTCGAGCGGCTTCGTGAGAAAATCGTCCACCCCGGCATTCGCCGCCACGGTTTGATTTTCATGCGTGGCATCCCGACTCGTGAGCAGGATAAAATAGATGTACTCACTCCCGGTGCGCGCCCGGATACGACGGCACAGCTCGAGCCCATCGCTGCGCGGCATCGACCAGTCGCTCACCACCACGCGCACGGGCTCCTGCTGCAAGACATCCCACGCCGCCTCTCCGTCCCTCACCTCGAGCACGTCGTGCCCGAGGCGGCGCAACGCTTGCCGTAATACGGCGCCAGATACGGCATCATCTTCAACAGCGAGAATTTTCACGAGGTTACTGCTTAAGTGAGTTTCATCGGCGGGTGGGGCAACTCATAAAATACCCCAGAGGGAGGGTATCCGAGACCGAATGACATCGCGCGGATCCCCGACGCAAGCGGGTTGTGTCGCAACCGGGTGGTTTCAAATCCACTGATCCCGGCTGCCACCGGCGCACCTAAGGCGCCTTCAGCAGCCGTTCGAGAGCGACGGCGTCCGTTACAGGTGCCTGACACGCAAACTCCTCGCAGACATACGCGGTTGCATGCCCGTCCCGCGGTTGCATTTCTGCCAGCCACGGGGCGCGTTCGGCCAACCACCGTTGATCCGCGCCACCGCAAGCCGCCAAAATCACCCGCCGTGGCCCGAACTGCGCATGCAGGACCCGGGCGAGCGCGCGAAAATCTTTCGCCGTCCGATCTCCCGCCAACACCACGTGGCGGGGTGGTTCCAACGCCAGCTCCAACGCGCACAGCATCTGCGGCATCGCCTGCGGCACGCGCGTCCATTGTGCGCGAAAGGCCTCGATGCATCGCACACCGCGGTCGCGATACGAGAGCGCGGGCGCACCGCCGGACCGTTTTTCACCGGTACTTCGCGCACTGCCATCAAACACCGCGCCAAGACGCAGCAAATTCATCGCGGCGATGCTGCTGGGGGCGGGCTCGGCGCCGTCGTAATCCTCTTTTAAACGCAAAACGATCCTCGGGTCGTTCGCACCCGAGTTGAAATAACCCCCTTGAGCCTCATCCCAGAACTGCTCGTCCATTGTCGATTGCAGGCGCTCCGCCCAACGCAGCCAGCGCGCATCAAAGGAGGCTTCATAGAGGTCGAGCAGCCCTTGGATCAGAAAAGCATAATCCTCGGCGAAACCCGGCGTCGTTCCGCGGCCTTCCCTCCAGGTACGGAAAAGGACGCCGCGACCCGAATCATACAGCTCCCGCTCGATGAACTCCGCCGCTCGCGTCGCCGCCCGCAGATACGCCGTCGGGCCGTCGCCGGAGCCCGCTGCAGGCGCCGCGGAGTCGTCCCCGAGTTCCAAAACCACATGCGCTCGGGCGAGCGCAGAAATCATCAACCCATTGTTCGCGGTCAGGATCTTGTCATCGCGATGCGGACGCGGCCGTTTCGCCCGCACCTCACGCAAGCGCAGCAGCGCGCCAAGCAGCTGTTCATTGGCCTGCTCAATCGAGAGAGAAAGCTCCTTCGCCGTCTGCGCCAGCGAACGACGCTGCGCGAGAATATTACGCCCCTTCAACTCGCGCTGCGGATCGAATTGGGATGGCACGTTGCCGGACTCCTCCACTCCGAAATGGGCGGCGACGAACGGGAAGTTTTCGCCCAGCGCGTCGCGCAACTCGGACGCGGTCCAAACATAGAACGCGCCCTCCGCGTGCTCCGGGCGATCGGCTGTGACCAGACTGTCGGCGTCCTCCGCGGTGTAGAAGGCACCGTCCGGACCCGTCAATTCGCGCGCCACATAGTCAAAGATATCACGCGCCAACCAGGCGAAGCGCTCATCGCCGGTAGCCTGTTTGGCTTCGAGGCAATTCAGCGCGATTTGCGCCTGATCATAGAGCATTTTTTCGAAGTGCGGGACCAACCAGGTTTCGTCGACCGAGTAGCGATGAAACCCACCGCCGACGTGATCGTGCACCCCACCCCGCGCCATCATCCGCAACGTCGCCGCGCTATAATTAATGGCCTCGCGCCCAAGCTCGCTTTCCGCGCCCTGCAACGCCGCCACGCGAAAAAGGAAACTCAGGTTTGAAGCGCGCGGGAATTTGGGTGCGCCCCCAAAACCACCGTGCGTCGCATCAAATGCTTCGTGGAAATATTCGAAGCCCTTTTCGAAGGCCTTCCCGGCGACTTCAATCAACGGGACCGCGGTCTCCGCTGCGGCGGCGTCCGCAGAGGCGTCGCCTTTCGGCCCGCGGTGATAATCGCGGAGCGAATCGATAACGCGGTCGCCTTCGGCCACGAGCTTGTCGCGCTCATTCGCCCAGCCCGTCGCGATCGCACGCAGCAGGGAACCAAAGCCCGCCCGACCCTGCCGATCCTCTGGCGGAAAATAGGTGCCGCCATAAAACGGTTTCAGCTCGGGCGTCAGCCACGCGTTGAGCGGCCAGCCGCCATGGCCGGTCATGGCTTGGACGTAGGCCATATAGACCCGGTCAACATCGGGGCGCTCCTCGCGGTCGACTTTGATCGCAACGAAGTGCTCGTTGAGAATCTGCGCGATCGCGTCGTTTTCGAACGACTCATGCGCCATCACGTGGCACCAATGGCACGTCGAGTACCCGATGCTGAGGAAGATCGGCTTCTGTTCAGCGCGGGCCTGGGCAAAGGCAGCCTCGCCCCAAGGTAGCCAATGCACCGGGTTCTCCGCGTGCTGCAGCAGATAGGGCGATTTCTCTTGGGCGAGCGCGTTGGATGGCACGGTGATGAGGGAGAAGACAATCACTGACCCAGCACCCAGGCGAAGATCAGCGGGGCCACGATCGTGGCGTCGCTTTCGATGATGAACTTCGGTGTGCTGACGCCGAGCTTGCCCCAGGTGATCTTTTCATTCGGGACCGCGCCCGAGTAGCTGCCGTAGCTGGTGGTGGAATCGCTGATCTGGGCGAAGTAACCCCAGAGCGGCACGCCGGTGCGTTGCAGATCCTGGTGGAGCATCGGCACCACGCAGATCGGAAAGTCGCCCGCGATGCCGCCGCCGATTTGGAAGAAACCGATCGAGCCTTCCTTGTTGCGCAGCGTCCTGGCCGAGTTCGTATACCACTCCGCGAGCCACATCATATACTCAATGCCGGTGCGCACCGTGTGAACGTTCTTTACGTCCCCGCTGATGACATGGCCGGCAAACATGTTGCCCAAGGTCGCGTCTTCCCAGCCGGGAACGATGATCGGGAGATTCTTCTCGGAGGCGGCCACCATCCACGAGTTCTTGGGGTCGATCTGATAGCTCTTCTTGAGCTTACCACCCCGCAGAATTTTATACATGAACTCGTGTGGGAAATAGCGTTCACCCGCGCGATCGGCTTTCACCCATTCTTCCAACACGACCGCTTCGATCCGGCGCATGGCTTCCATTTCGGGAATACAGGTGTCGGTCACCCGATTCATATGCCGGTCGAGCAACTTCACTTCATCGGCATCCGTGAGATGCCGGTAATTCGGCACGCGTTCGTAATAGTCGTGGGCGACAAGATTGAAGATATCCTCTTCGAGATTCGCGCCGGTGCAGACGATGGCATGGACTTTGTCCTGCCGGATCATTTCCGCGAGGGAAATACCAAGTTCCGCCGTGGACATGGCGCCTGCCAGCGTCACCAGCATTTTGCCGCCGGCGGCGAGGTGGGTCTCGTAGCCTTTCGCTGCATCGAGGAGCGCCGCCGCGTTGAAGTGCCGGTAGTTTTCCGCCACAAAACGCGAGACCGGCCCTTTCCTGGCGGCAAGGGCGGCATTGATGTCTTCGGGGCGTTTCGTCTGACGTTTCGCTTTCATGTGAGCCGGAAAGTGAGCAAGTCTGCCGCGGAAAAAAGCAAATTCTCGGGAAAACGTGACGCCAAAGGGCGCGCGACCCCGGCCGACGGGCGGAAGATATCACCCTGAGGCGACCGCCTTCGCCGCGGCCGGAGGCGAGGTTTGCACCTCAAACCGCTTTCCCTTTCGATCATCCGCTACTCGTTCTCGATGCTGCCCGCCTTTCTCGCCTCCTTTCTGTTTGCGCTCAACGCCACCTGCGCGAGTCACAGCGTGCGCTTGAGCGGGCCTGTATTCGCAAATCTGGGACGCCTCGTGATTGCAGTAACGGTCCTCGGGCTCTTTGCGCATACGCTCGGAGGCGGGTTCACGAGTGCGAGCACCCCTTGGTTTCTATTGAGCGGGGTCATTGGCATGGGCTTGGGAGATCTGGGCGTCTTCGCCGCGCTGCCGCTCCTGGGTTCACGGATTACCGTGCTGATAACGCAATGTCTGGCGGCTCCGCTCGCCGCCCTTGGGGAATGGGCCTGGCTGGGCACGAAACTCACCTTCGCCCAGACCGCCTGGGGCGTGGTGATCCTTCTGAGTGTCGCAGTGGCCGTGTCGCCCAGCCGGTCCCATCCCCCGCGGGTCAAGGTCCGTCCCATCGGTTTCCTCTTCGGCTTCATTGCGGCCTGCGGCCAAGGGTTCGGCGCCTTGATCAGCCGGAAAGGCGTCAACGTGGCCGATGCCGTCGGCGAAGTGGCACCCAACGCCACCTTCGGGCTCACGGCGGCGTACCAGCGGATCTTCGCCGGCTTCATCTTTGTCGTGCTCTGGTTTGCGGTGTTGCGGCTGTTCAAAAAACTTCCCACCGGACCGGCCCACGCCACCCCGGCGCAACGTCGCCACGCGACAGGCTGGATGGTCGCCAATGGGCTGGCCGGACCCGTGCTGGGTGTCGGCTGTTATCAGTGGGCTCTAGCCACGACGCCGAGCGGCATCGTACTGCCCATCGCCGCCACCGCTCCGCTGCTTTCGATGCCGATTGCCTTCTGGCTGGAGGGCGACCGACCATCGAAGCGGGCGATCGGGGGCGGCATCATCGCGGTCGCAGCGTGCATCGCGCTCACCCTGGCGCGTTGAAACCCGGCGGAGGTCGGGCCAGGAAACGGGTCGGTTTTTTCCTCGCGGAGGTTCGGTCCCAAGCCGCGCCACGATCTGCCGGAGCTACCGGGCGAGAACGAGTTGAGGCTTCGGAGGTGACCGTCGTTTCCACGGGAAGTCATGTCCTCGGCGCCGGGCAATAGCACGGGGCGCATCTGCCGGTTGGCGGTAGCCGCGACGGTGTTTTGGAAGTGGCACGGGCGGCCCGCCCGAGGGATGGGGGAATTTCTCAGACATGGGCAAGATGCCCATGCCACCTTGGAAGACCGACAACCCGGAGATGCGCCCAATAGAAAGAGCAATAAAACGCCACGGTTGACGCGATGCCCCTCAGTCGGTCTGTTACGCGGTTACGATGCTCACCATCGCCGACGTTTCCAAGTCCTACGGCACGCGAGAACTTTTCTCCGACGTGTCGCTCTTCATTGCGCGCACTGATCGCCTCGGTCTGATCGGCCCCAACGGCGCGGGCAAGTCCACCTTGTTCAACCTGATCCTGGGCGAGGAGAAGGCCGACACCGGCACCATCGAATGGGAGCGGGGCGCCGATTTCGGTTTCCTGCCGCAGGAGAGCGCTCCGGCGGGGGAAGAAACCATTCTCCACATCACCACGAGCGGCAAGAAGCTCGAGCCCGATGAGGACGACTACGACATCGACTACACCCTGGAGCCGCGCGCGCGGAAAATTCTGGCGGGGCTCGGCTTCAAGGAAGGCGACGCCGATAAAGTGGCGAAAACGTTTTCCGGCGGATGGGTGATGCGCGCCCATCTGGCCCGACTGCTGGTGGCGGAACCGGCGTTGCTGCTCCTCGATGAGCCGACCAACCATCTCGATTTGGAAGCGTTGCTGTGGTTTCAGGACTATCTGACGCGTTATCCGGGCGGGCTGGTCGTGATCTCCCATGATCGCGCATTCCTCAACGCACTGTGCACGGGCATGCTCGAGCTGCGCGCGGGCACGCTCCATTATTACCACGGTAACTACGACAATTTCCTGAAGGAGAAGGATGCCCGCAAATCCCAGCAGGCCGCCCTCTTCAAAAACCAGCAGCGGGAGATCGCCCACTTGCAGAAGTTCGTCGACCGCTTCGGCGCCAAGGCTTCGATGGCCTCACGCGCGAAGTCGAAGGAGAAGCAAATCGAGCGCTTGCAGGACGTCGCCATCGAGGAACCGCACGAGGAATTGAAGCGGATCAATTTCCGGTTTCCCCAACCGCCGCGTTCCGGCCTCAAGGTGATCGAGCTCGAACACGTTCAACAGGCGTACGGAGATCACGTTGTCTATAAAGATCTCAACTTCACGGCGGAGCGCGGTCAACGCATCGTCCTCGTCGGGCCCAATGGCGCCGGCAAGTCCACGCTGCTCAAGATCTTCGCCGACACGATTCCGATTCAAGGCGGCGTCCGCGAGCTCGGCAGCAACGTGGTCGTCGGCTACTTCGCCCAAAACCGCCTCGATAACCTCAAGCCGGAGTTGACCGTTTTTGAGAACGTGATGGAGCTGCGCACGAATGAGAATCAGCTCACCGAGCAGCAGGCGCGCGCAATTCTGGGCGCGTTTCTTTTCCGCAAGGACGACGTGCACAAGCCCATCCAGGTGCTTTCCGGCGGGGAGAAATCACGCCTCGCCCTCGCCCGAATCCTGGTGAAGCCACCGAACCTTCTGCTCATGGATGAGCCGACGACGCATTTGGACATCGCTTCGATCGATGCTCTGGTGAGTGCGCTCAAGAATTACGAAGGCACGTTCATCTTCATCAGCCATGATGTGCATTTTATTCAGGCGCTCGCAGAGAACGTCCTTCATGTGCACAGCGGCCGGCTGACGTCCTACGCCGGCAACTACGATTACTATTTGGACAAGTCAAAGGCCTCCGATGCCCGGGCGGCACTCACCGCCGGGTTTACTGACGCCCGACCGGTCCAGAAAAAAGCCGACGCTAAAGCCGGGCCGGCCAAGCCCGCGGCGGGCGCGAAAAGCTACAGTCCTTCTGAGATTCGCAAACATCGCGAACATGTCGGACAACTGGAGAAGCGCGTCGTCGAACTCGAGACCAAGCAGGCCGAGATCACAGCCGATCTTGAGGCTCCGGAAACATACGCCAACAAGGGTAAGTTCCATCACCTGAATCGCGAACTGAGCACCATCGTCGACCAGATCAATACCGCGACAGCGGAGTGGGAAGCGGCGGCGACCAAGCTGACGGAAATGGAACGGTAAGCCGGAGAAATTCTCGCGCCACAATGGGCGCGAGCAACGAATCAAGGTCCGAAACGGGCCGGGTCGCCCCGCGGCAGGCCGCCCGTCATCCGTGATTTTTTCGAACTGCAATTTGCCGATCACCCGTCTCATCCGCGGCTCGATCTTCGGTGCGGATTCCCCGGGGGAGTCAGCTGATAACCTCGTCGATCAACATCACCGGGAGCGGCGCCTCGTCACCAATCGTCACGGCCTGCTCAAGCATCGCTCGAGCTTCAGCGATCGCCGCCTCGTCGTTGCCGTGGATCACCGCGAGCGGTGCGCCCGCGACGACGCGCTCGCCCACTTTGACCAATTTGGCCACGCCGACTGCGGGATCAATCACGTCCTCCGCGCGCGACCGACCCGCTCCGAGCCGGAGCGCCGCGAGCGCAACCGTCATGGCGTTAACGCTGCTCACGTATCCATCCCGTGGTGACGACAAGGGGACCTTGAACTTCGCCTGCGGTAGCCGGGAAGGATCATCCATCACGGCGACATCGCCGCCTTGCGCCGTGACAATCTCACGAAACTTGGCCAGGGCCGCACCACTGCTCACCGCGTGCGCCAGTTTCGCGAGCGCCTCGCGCTCGTCGCGCGCCACGCCACCCAGGATCAACATGTGCACGCCAAGCGTGGTGGTCACCTCCGTCACGTCCGCCGGACCGTGGCCGCGCAAACACGCGATCGCCTCGGCGACCTCCAGCGCATTGCCGACCGTGCGGCCAAGCGGTTGCTCCATCGCGGTCAACACGGCGCGGACTTGTTTCCCACCGGCTTTACCCACTCGAACCAATTCCGCAGCGAGAACCATCGCCTCCGCCCTGGTTTTCATAAACGCGCCCGCGCCGAACTTCACATCCAGTACGAGTGCATCGATGCCTTCGGCAAGTTTCTTCGAGAGGATCGATCCGCAGATCAGAGGAATGCACTCCACCGTCGCGGTCACATCGCGTAACGCATACAGTTTCTTGTCGGCGGGTGCGAGATCCTTGGTCTGCCCGATGAGCGCGCACCCGATGCGCGCCACCTGCGCAGAATACGCCTCGAGGGTGAGATCGGTCCGGAAGCCCGGAATCGATTCGAGTTTATCGAGCGTGCCCCCGGAGTGGCCCAGCCCTCGACCACTGATCATCGGCACCGGCACCCCGCACGCCACGACCATCGGGGCGAGCGCAATGGAAACCTTGTCACCCACGCCACCCGTCGAGTGTTTGTCGACTTTCACCCCGGGCACGGACGAAAGATCGGCGACCACCCCGGAACGCATCATCGCATCGGTATACTGCGCGGTTTCCTCCGACGTCATTCCGCGCAGGTAGATCGCCATCAGCAAGGCCGTCAGCTGATAGTCCGCCCACGAACCATCGACCGCTCCGCGAACAAAGGCATCGATCTCGCTGGGCGTGAGGGCATGGCCATCCCGTTTCCGCGCGATAATGTGCTGGGGGAACATAGGTGCGACGCTTTCAGGCGAAGGGCTCGCGCGCAAATCCGTAAGCGCGTTCGACGCAAGCGACCCGCACTTCGTACCGTTCATACCATGCGTCGCGTCCGCCGCGTTGGACCTTTGGGTGTGCCGTGTCGCGCTTCCACGCCAGCAACGCGGCTTCGTCGCGCCAGTAGCTCACGGTGACGCCAAGGCCATCGGCGCCACGGGCGCTCGCGATGCCCAGGAATCCGCTGGAGCGCGAGCCGGGTTCGAGCATGCGTTCGGCGACGACCCCGTATCCATGGTCATCGCCGTGCGCGCGCTTGCTGGTGAAGACGACGGCATAATACGGCGGTTCAGGGGTGTTCGCGCAGCCGGTCGATGAGTTCATGACGCCGCCTTTCGCAACACGAGCATGCTCGTGGCATCGGCGGGTAGTTCGTAATCAACCGGCCGCACTTCGCACGCGACGCCGGACTCTTTCAACTCCCGCCGCAGCCGCGATAATCCGGGCGAGGGTTTACCATCAGCTCCTCTGACCGGATAAATCCGCACCTCGTCAGCTGCGACTCGGACCAGTTCGCGGCAGGCGGCGAGGTGCCAGTCGAAATCAAGATGCTTCGCGGACGTGAAGAGCAGGTGCGCGCAGAGCACGAGATCGAACGTACCGTCAAAAAACGGGAGGCGTGGGAGCGATGCGCCAACATAGCGGTTATGAATAAAATGAGCCTCGTAATCGGCGAGGAAGCGTTGCGCAGCCGTCCGGCGATCGAGCTCGGCGGCCTCGAGCGAGGGAAATGATTTCAGTCGCTGGGGCGGGGCGCGCATCGGCGCGAACGCCGCCGCGTAATCAAGCTGCACGTGCGTGGCGAGCGCCTCGGGCTTGCAACCGTAGAGCGGATCGACCGCCACGGCGTTGATCCGGCGCGCACAGGCTTCGGCCGTAAACGACGAGGGACCGCTGGCTACGTCGAGGACATCCCGTCCGCGCAGGGAAGGAAGATCGAGGGCAAAAAACTGGACGTATTCCGACAGCGAGCGGCCGAAAAAAGGAACGGCGGATGATTCAGTTTCCGACGGAGCAACTATTCTGGAACGGGCGAGCGGAGCAGGGGCAAGGAAGGGCATGACAAGGCGAGGAGGTTCAGGAGCACGAGTGAGGAGGTTGGTTCGGGAAAAACAAAAAGCCCGACTCGGAAGGAGTCGGGCTTGGCGGTGGCAACCGGCTGTTTTAGCCGTGGCGCTTGATTTCAGCGCCTCTCCATCGTCGCCAAGCCGACCCGTGCCAGCGGGCACGTTTGACCGTCGTCACATTGACGAGGGCGGCGGCACAGGGCTGGCGGGAACAGATCATTGGAAACGCTGATGATATTTCCTGACCCGGTCGGCAAGCGCTTTTTTTCAGCGGCTGGCTGTACCCGGATTTCAAGTACAAAAAAGTCAGGCGACGGTCATTGGACCGCCGCCTGGCTTTCGAGGGCTCAAACGCGGATTGAGCCGGATCGATTCAGTTCACGCTTTTCCGCCGAAGACCGAGCGTGCGAGATTAAAGGGACCACGGGTGAGCTTGCTCATCGCGGATCCCCCGGACTCGGGCGCCTTGGCCATCATTTCAGGAATGGCGGCGGCCACCAGCGCCTCGCGTTCCGCCAACCGCAACTCCCGGGCCGCGACGGCTTCCTCGCGACGCTTCACGGCTTCGGCGAGTTCACTGATCGCGATTCGATCGTCCCGCAAGTGGTCCTGCTCTGCTTCAAACAACTCATGAGCCCGATGCAATTTTTCCCAGGCCGACTGCAGTCCCGCGTCGTCGATAAACGGGGCGCGGCTGGTCGGACGCTGGAAATGGGAAATCGGAGCGCGACTACCGATGCTCGCGACCACATGCGCGACGGCAGGAGCGGCGCCACGAGCCGCCTCGAGGTCAGCCTGCAGAATGCGGAGCCGGGATTCGTACTCCCGCAAATTGGACTCACGCTCGCGCAAAGACTCTTGATCCTCCCCCAAACGCCGACGTTCTTCAGCCAGAGTGGCGGCCCATTTTTCAGCGGAAGGGCGAGCCAGCTTGAGGACTGGGGCCGGGGGCGGGAGGGTGATGCTCTGATTCATGGTGATTCGGTTGCTACCAACCACCCTATCGACTTCCAGCGTTTCGCGCTACGGGTCGGTCGGGTTTTTACCCAGGGTTTACCCCGCAGGTGCCCGCTCCAAGCAGCATTGCAAAACTTTTTACGCGCGGAAAATCACGTCCTCACGATTGAACATTCTTACCGCCAAACTCAGGGCGATCGCCGCGTATCCACAGGTCGAACCAAAGATCAGTGCCAGATAGCCCCACGACCAAACTCCAGAGACGAGTTCCTTGCTCACAAGGGAAATATTCAGAATCGGAATCAACGCGAGGCGAGGTGTCAATTCCACCCCCGGCAACATGCCGAAAACCGCCGGCAGCAGAATCACGAGGATCAGCGGCGAGAGATAACTCTGCGCCTCCTTGAAGCTCTTCGCGAAGAGCGAAATCGTCAGCAACAAGGCCGAGAAGAAAACCGCCACCGGCAACACCATGCCGAGTACACCCAACATCCCCAACGGATCAAGCGTGGGGAGCGTCACCATCGGCCCGGTGGCGGCACTCGCCGCTCCCATGGCCGTCGCCGAATTCGCCAGCAGCAAACCTCCGATCAAAAATGTCAGCCCCATGGAAAGCAGCGAAAAGATCACGGTCCCCAGCGATGCCGTGAGCACCATGAAGAACTTCCCCAACACGAGATCCACGCGCGCCACGGGTGTGCATAGAATCGTCTCCATCGTGCCGCGTTCCTTTTCGCCCGCCGTCAAATCCATCGCCGGATACATTGCACCGGTGAAGCAGAGCACAATGAACAGATACGGTATCAGCCCTCCAATTACGTTCCCACCCACCTTCTCCGGCGGAGCCACGTTCTCCGTCAGAAGGCCGAAGGGTTTCACCAGGGTCGCGGGCAGGCCATGCTGGGCAAGCCGCGAGGCGATCAGCTTCTCGCGATAGGCCTCGAAGAATCGGCGCAGTTCATTGACCGCGAACGATGACCGCATTTCACCATCGTAATTATAGATCCGCACGGCCGCAGGTTCGCCGCGCTCCAACGCCAGATCGAACCCCGGCGGGATCTCCACCGCTGCGCGCACAGCCTTGTCCGAGATCCGCTGCTTCCAATCCGTCGTTGTCAGTACCACCCGCAACCGGTCGTACCCCTTCAGGGCCTTCGACACCACCGGCGAATCCGCCCCGCCGACGATCATGACAGTCGGGGTGGAAGAACGCGCCTCCTGGAAAACCTTGAAGGAGACGAAGCCGAGCAGCGCGATGATCAACGGCATGACCACCGTAGGAATGACGATCATCGACAAGAGCGTGCGACGGTCCCGCAGCGTGTCGCGAAGCTCCTTGCGATAAATCGTGAGAATGTTCGCGCCGTTCATGGCAGGGCAACTCTCCGACGGCACGCGGGCTGTCGCCGCGGCCCACGCTCGAGTTTGAATAAAGACGTCATGATGATCGGGTCCGCGATGATTCGATGCCGGCTATAGAAGCCCGGTTCCGATTCGCGGCGGCAGGCCTTCGACCGGCTCTCCGCCAACCACCTTGACGAAGATTTCCTCCATCTCCTGCTCGGCGTGCCGGGCCCGCAACTCAGCGAGTGTGCCCTGCGCGAGAAGCCGGCCGCTGTGAATAATGCCAATCACGTCACACAGTTTCTCCACCTCACTCATCACATGAGTCGAATAAATCACGGTCTTGCCCTGCTTCCGGCATTCCCGCACGAAACGCACGATGGTCCGGGCTGCCATCACATCGAGACCGAGCGTGGGTTCATCAAAAATCATCACCGCGGGATCGTGCACCAGCGTGCGGGCGATCGACGTCTTCTGTTTCATCCCCGTCGAAAATTTGTCGCACCGGCGATCGAGGAAATCATGCATCGCGAGCTCGTCGGCCAGACGACTCGTCCGGGCTTTGATCACGGCCTCGGACAAACCGTACAGCTGCCCGAAATAGGCAATCGTTTCACGGGCGGTGAGACGTCCATACAACGCCGTACTTGCCGCGAGAAATCCAATGTTCGCGCGCACCTGTGACGGGTGCTGTACGATGTCATAGCCGGCCACAGTGGCGCTGCCCCGGGAAGGTTGCAGCAAAGTCGCGAGCATCCGGAGCGTAGTCGTCTTGCCGGCGCCGTTCGCACCCAGGAGGCCGTAGATTTGTCCCGGCGCCACCGCAAATGACACGTCCTCAACCGCATGAATTTCACCCCGCTTTTTATCGCGGAAGGTTTTGGTCAGGGCATGAACTGAGATCATCGCAGCGGAAGACAGACGAAGGCAGCGTGAAACGGGGAACCGCACAATCCAAGAGGAATGGACGTCGGCGCACGCCTGATCGGAATATTCCCACGTGGCGCGAGCAACACGCGATCCTCCTCAAGGCCCGCCAGCTTCAGGCCAAGCTCGGCCCCAAACAGCACGACGACATGAACGGCTACGACGACGTCCTCGCCGCCACCGGCCTCAAGCTCGACCCCACCGAGAAGAAACAAATCACCGCCGCCGTCTCCTGGAAAAACCCCGCCGCCGCCAAGGTCATCAAAAAAATCCCCAAGTCCGGGCGGGCACCATGGGGTCTGCCTGTTACAGGTTACGACACGAAAGAACTTGAGCGTCGGGCTTCGCCGCTTGAGTAACATGTAACAGGCAGACCCCATGCCCGCGACCCCCTTTTGGCTTTGCCTCTCGAAGCCGACGGGCCATGGCGCAATCCAAGTCCCGGACATCCCGCGATTCAAGCGCTGCGCCTATCCAAAATCAGGAGGCATCGGAGGAATCATTCGCGATTCGCGACATGACCCCGTCCGAAATCGCCCAAACAACGAGGTGATGTGCAGTCGCAACGCGTCGCACACGTCGTTCAGGCTCCACGCCTGGCTGATCTGGGCGTATATCATCGCCACCACATGGCTCCAGCAGCTGAAGGTCCGTTCC
>Ga0163144_10008148_pt1 | contig 22730 bp, 20 predicted proteins | sample OliLak19BULKMAT1_FD_123175 | JGI IMG/M metagenome (GOLD analysis project Ga0163144, IMG submission 123175) | Freshwater microbial mat bacterial communities from Lake Vanda, McMurdo Dry Valleys, Antarctica - Oligotrophic Lake LV.19.BULKMAT1 | ecosystem: Environmental > Aquatic > Freshwater >...
AAAATCCATCACAAAGTCCTGCCCAAATAACCTCTGCCTTACCGCCAACAACCGGCACAGTGGGGGTACTGTACAGCCACGTGGTTACTGTCAGCGGAGCACCTGCACCATTTGTGAGTATCACAGGCAACCCCTCTTGGTTGAAATTAAATGGTTACACGCTAAGTGGAACTCCAACCAGCTCCGGGGTTTTTGGACCCATCACCGTTAGCGCTGCTAACAGCGCTTCTTGCCCGATTACATCTCAAACCTTTTCCATTACGGTAACTGGTAGTTCAACAACTCCAATAAATGAACTTACAGAACAGGAAGATTTCATCTTATATCCGAATCCTACAAAAGGTATTTTAACTGTGGAACTTAAAATATCCAGCATCAATAATACTTCAATAAAACTGTTTAACGTTTTAGGAATGGAAATGCTGACTAGGGAAAGTGTTAACAGAAAGGAAATTCTTGATGTATCCCGCTTAAGTAAAGGAACATATTTACTGCAGATCATTTCGAATGGAAAGATTTTCAGCAGGACAGTGACATTGGAATAGTCTTGTTTCTCTCGGATATAGCTTTACAGAAATACCCCAATAATTTACGTAGAGAAGGGGAATTGAGCCATTGAACGGCTCCCTATATTTATTATTTTTACAACTTACATTCAACCAATTCTTCATGCCAAAAATATTAGTCATTGATGACGAGAAAAGCATCCGCAAAACATTGCGTGAGATATTGGAATATGAAAATTTTAAAGTAGATGAAGCAGGAGATGGAGCCGAAGGCTCCGCCATGGCCGAAAAAGAACCTTACGACATCATTTTGTGCGACATAAAAATGCCGAAGGTAGATGGCATGGAAGCGCTGGACAGAATACAAAAATCACGTCCGGACACTCCTATTGTGATGATATCAGGACATGGAACCATTGAAACAGCCGTAGAAGCGGTAAAAAAAGGTGCTTTTGATTTTATCGCAAAGCCTTTAGACCTTAACCGCCTGCTGGTTACTATCCGCAACGCAATGGATAAAACAAGTTTGGTATCTGATGTAAAGGTACTTAAGAAAAAAATTACCAAGACGTATGAAATGATCGGTGAATCCCCTGCGATTCAACAGATACAGGATATGATAGCCAAAGTAGCACCTACGGATGCGCGCGTGCTGATCACCGGAGAAAATGGAACAGGAAAAGAATTAGTGGCGCGATGGATGCACGAAAAAAGCAACCGGGCAAACAACGCTTTTATTGAAGTGAACTGCGCAGCTATTCCCAGCGAACTGATCGAGAGCGAACTATTTGGCCACGAGAAAGGCGCATTCACATCAGCAATAGCCCAGCGCAAGGGAAAGTTTGAACTGGCCGAAGGCGGAACTATTTTCCTGGACGAAATTGGTGATATGAGCCTATCAGCACAAGCGAAAGTACTGCGTGCCTTGCAGGAAAATAAGATCACTCGTGTTGGAAGCGAGAAGGAAGTGAAAGTGAATGTGCGCGTAATTGCTGCAACCAACAAAGAACTTCAGAAAGAAATTTCAAAAGGAAATTTTCGCGAAGATCTGTATCACCGCCTGAGTGTTATCGTGATTAAAGTCCCTTCCTTGAATGAACGAAGGGACGATATCCCGCTTTTAGTAGAACATTTCGGAAAAATGATTTGCGAAGAGCAAGGTATACCGCAAAAAGCATTTTCAAAAGATGCTATTAAAGAACTTCAAAAAATAAGCTGGACCGGTAATATCCGCGAATTGAGAAATGTAGTGGAAAGGCTGATCATTCTGGGAGAAAAAACGATCAGCGGTAAGGATGTAACAACTTTTGCCACTCCCCTTAAGGAGAAATAGGCAATTGACAGTTTGCAATTGGCAAAAAAGCAATGAACCCAAATTCCATCCGAAAAATTGATTACTGGTTTGGACAGCCAATATGTTTTTTGCTTACGCTGTTTAATTTTTCATCTCCTAAAAAAGGCAGGCCTGAAAAAATTGTTTTCTTAAAATTTATAGAGCAGGGAGCAACCGTGCTTGCCTATAGCGCTTTGAAACGAGCAACTGAATTAGTTGGCAGAGAAAATGTTTATTTCTGCGTATTCGACACCAACCGGCCAATACTGGATATCCTAGATATCATTCCGAATAAAAATATCATTTCCATTCGGGACAAATCGTTGCCTTCATTTCTGGGAAGCGCTTTTTCGGCATTGTTAAAAATACGCAGCGCAAAAATAGATACCAGCGTTGACATGGAATTCTTTTCCCGTGCATCAGCAATCTTCTCCTTTCTATCCGGAGCAAAAATGCGCATCGGACTTCATCGTTTCACCAGCGAATTACCTTACCGGGGGAATTTAATGACACACCGAATCCAATACAATCCTTATTTGCATGTTTCAGCATTTTATCATTCATTGGTAGAAGCCAGCCTGGCAGATCCTTCGGAAATTCCGATGATGAAAGTTCCTATCTCCCCCTTAAAAGAAGCGACAAAAGTGGATTTGCCTGTTTTTACTCCCACCGAGCAACAGAAAAAAGAAATGCTGGAGCGCCTCACCTCCTACCCCTCTCCTCGAGGAGAGGGGAACAGAAGAGGTGAGATAATAATCATCCTCAATCCAAACGCCAGCGACCTGCTGCCACTCCGCAAATGGGAAAAACAAAAATTCATAGAGCTGGGAAAAAAGATCATCACTGAAAACGAAAATGCACGCATCATTATTTCAGGAGCGCCATCAGAACAAGCAGATGCGGAAGATATTTGCAGGCAAATAGGATCTGACAACGCAATTTCATTTGCCGGAAAAACCACGCTGCGTGAATTGCTTACCCTCTACTCTCTTTCGCATATTCTCATCACCAACGATAGCGGCCCCGGGCATTTTTCTGCCCTGACAAACATCAAGACTATCATTCTTTTCGGGCCTGAAACTCCCAAACTGTTTGGCCCTATTTCGCCTAACGCTCAGGTTATCTGGAAAGAACTTGCATGCAGCCCCTGTGTGAATGTGTTCAATCACCGGTTTTCACCCTGTAACAATAATGTCTGTATGAAGACAATCACTGTAGATGAAGTGTATACTGTAGCTAAGTCATACCTTAACTAATTTATAATTGAAATGCGTGCAATCCTGATACTAATGCTCATCCCTTTCCTGGGGATCGCTCAAGAAACAAGAACAACTGTAAAAAAGACAACCTTCCCCTCTCTAGACGGACTCATTATCACAGCAGATATACACCATACTAACGACACTTTGCCTTACATCATACTCTGCCATCAAGCGCGTTACAGCAGAGGCGAATACATGGAAACTGCGAATACATTTTGCAATATGGGATACAATTGTCTTGTTCCGGATTTACGTTCAGGAAAAGAAGTGAATGGGGTATATAACGAAACCACATCGCTTGCAGTTAAAAAAGGTTTGCCGGTTGAATACCTGGATGCAGAACAAGACATGATCGCTGCCATAAACTATGCCTATCAAAAAAGCGGTAAGAAAATAGTTCTGGTCGGAAGTTCGTATTCGGCTTCACTTGCACTCAAAATTGCAGCTTCCAACAAAAAAATAAAAGCTGTACTTGCGTTTAGCCCGGGAGAATATTTCGCAACAAAGCTGAATCTTAAAGAATCTATTGTAAATCTAGAAGTGCCCGTATTTGTTACTTCCTCCAAAGAAGAATCATCTGATGTTTCTGTCCTGATGAGCGATATAAAATCGAAAATAAAAATTCATTTCATCCCCGCTTCAGAAGGAAAACACGGATCATCTGCACTTTGGAAAAATAATCCGAACAATCTGGAATACTGGAGTTCTGTCAAATTATTTATGAAACAGCTGAAATAAAGAAGCTATTCTTTGTTCTTAGTATCGATGAGAATAGTGACCGGGCCGTCATTTAAAAGCTCCACTTTCATATCCGCACCAAATGTTCCCGTCTGAACCTGTCTTCCCAGGTCAGATTCCATCTGCATAATGAATTGCTCATAGATTGAAATTGCAATTTCCGGTTTGGCCGAGCGAATGTAGGAAGGCCGGTTTCCTTTTTTGGTTGAAGCATATAAAGTAAATTGCGAAATTATCAGAACATCACCATCCAGTTCTTTCACTGACAAATTCATAATACCTTGCTCGTCATTTCCGCCAGAGGTGGATCCGCCTCTGGCTGAGAATATTCTGAGGTTTGAAATCTTTGCAGACAGCCATTCAATGTCCTCATTGGTATCTGTTTCCTCAATCCCAACAAATACCAGCAGACCGCCTTTAATAAAAGACTTCAGCTGCCCTTCTATTGTGACAGATGCCTGTGTTACGCGTTGAATTACTGCTCTCATATAGCCTCACCTAAATCCTCTCCAAAGGAGAGGACTTCAATCGTTGTATTCTTTTATTACCTCTTCCCCATTCATAATGCTCAGATAAGAATGATAACGCGATAGCGCAATATCTCCTTTTTCAACTGCATCAATCACCGCGCATTTAGGTTCATTTAAATGGAGGCAGGTGTTGAATTTGCATGCGCCTGATTTAGCAAAAATCTCAGGAAAATAATGAGACAATTCATATTTATCCATATTGATCACACTGAATTCCTGTATGCCGGGCGTATCAATAATATATGCTCTCCCGATTTTATCGGGATGGAGGCCCACAAAGCTCAACGAATGCATTTCGGAAAAAGTAGTGGTATGAATGCCCTTGCTGTGCGCTTCCGATATTTGTGCGGTTTTTAAATGGAGTGTGGGTTCAATGGCATTCACAAAAGTGGATTTGCCAACTCCTGAATGACCTGAGATAAGTGTAATTTTATTACTCAGCAGGTCAACCATCTTTTCTTTTGTTACACTCTTCATCTCCGTGGCACAAACACTATAACACTTATATCCTATCTTCTCATAAATATTTATCACTTTCATAAGATCTTCCTTCAACATCTCGTCTTCTTCGAAAATATCGGCCTTATTAAAAATAAGGATTGAAGGAATGTTATACGCTTCAGCAGTAGCCAGGAAACGATCTATAAAGCCAAAAGAGGTTTTGGGAACCGCCAGCGTTACAATGAGCATCGCCTGATCCACATTAGTAGCAATAATATGGGATTGCTTACTTAGGTTCTTGGATTTGCGGATGATACAGTTCTTTCTTTTCTCCACATCGCTGATCACCCCGGACCTTAATCCCCTCTCTTCTCCCGAATGAGATGTGGGTTGTTCAGCTTCAGGCACAAACTCCACTCTGTCACCTACCGCGATCGGGTTGGTGCTTTTATATCCATCAATTTTCAAACGGCCTTTAATGCGGCAATTAATTTTCTCCCCACTTTCTGCAAGAACGATGTACCAATTACCGGTAGACTTGATTACTGTGCCTTTCATTATCTACAAAGTTATTAGTTATGTCGCAATGCCAATATACTAATGTTACTAATGATACAAATTTTCATACTAATTTTTACGAATAAAAAGTAATTTACAGTATTCGTATTATTAGTAACATTTGTACTGATTCGTATATTAGCATTTGTATATTAGCATACAATTATGTCGATCAGTGTACAGAACATAAGCAAGCTTTACGGCAAGCAAAAAGCGTTGAATGGCATTTCATTCGATGTTAAAAGCGCTGAAATAGTTGGTTTTCTTGGGCCGAACGGAGCAGGAAAGTCTACCACCATGAAGATCCTGACTTGCTTTATTCCTCAAACTTCCGGAAAGGCATCGGTGTGCGGATACGATGTTAATGAAGAATCGCTGGAAGTCCGAAGGAATGTTGGATACCTCGCAGAAAGCAATCCCTTGTATTACGATATGTTTGTGAGGGAATACCTTGCATTTGTTGCCGAATTACATGGCTTAAAAAATACGGATGTGCGGGTGAAAGAGATCATCAGCATGACCGGCCTTGAAGTAGAACAGAAAAAAAAGATAGGAGCCCTTTCAAAAGGATACAAACAGCGGGTAGGTTTGGCACAGGCACTTATTCACGATCCTAAAGTTTTAATACTGGACGAACCCACTTCCGGACTGGATCCTATTCAGCTGGTTGAGATCCGGAATGTTATCAAAGAGATCGGCAAGCAAAAAACGGTGATGCTCAGTACACACATCATGCAGGAAGTGGAGGCTATGTGCGACCGGGTGATCATTATTAACAAAGGAGAAATAGTTGCCGATAAGCCCACTCAGGAAATGAAAGAGACCAAAGGGAGCAGACAGCTGATAACGGTTGAATTTGACAAAGCAAGCTCAAAAAGCGCCCTGTTGAATATTGAAGGAATAAGAGAAGCTGTCAATATCAAAGGAAATGTATGGCAATTAACTACTTCCTCATCGAAGGACCTTCGAGGTGATATTTTCCAATTTGCAGTTCAGAATCAGCTGGCTGTGCTCACCCTGCAAAAGGAAGAGCAGAACCTAGAAGATGTATTCAGGGAGTTAACAAAGTAGCACCTCTCCCCCTACTCCTCTCCTCAGAGAGAGGGGAATAAACCAAAAATTACCTCTGTCGTATTTAGAAATAATATTAAATTCGTACTCCCTTAAAGCTCATTATTAGTTGGTTTAGTTGTTGGTTATAATAAAATAGTTATTTGTTTTAATCAAACCACTACCCAACAACTGATAAACCAAAACTAAAAACCAAAAAACTAAAAACCATTATGGCTTATCTCTTCACTTCAGAATCAGTTTCAGAAGGTCACCCGGATAAAGTAGCAGATCAGATCTCTGACGCACTGATCGACAATTTTCTTGCATTTGACCCACAAAGCAAAGTTGCTTGCGAAACGCTGGTTACAACAGGACAGGTAGTTCTTGCAGGCGAAGTAAAATCACGTGCATACCTGGATGTGCAGGAGATCGCACGTCAGGTCATCCGTAAGATTGGATATACCAAAAGCGAATACATGTTTGAAGCGGAATCATGCGGTATTCTTTCTGCGATCCACGAGCAGTCTTCCGATATCAACCAGGGTGTTGAACGTAAAAAGAAAGAAGAGCAAGGTGCCGGTGACCAGGGAATGATGTTTGGGTATGCTACTAACGAAACTAATGACTATATGCCTCTGGCGCTTGACCTGGCTCACAAGATCCTGATCGAGCTTGCTGTTTTACGCAGAGAGAACAAACAAATAAAATATTTACGCCCCGATGCAAAATCGCAGGTGACATTGGAATATGACGATAACAATCACCCTGTACGCATCGATGCAATTGTTGTATCCACCCAGCACGATGACTTTGCTTCGGATGCAGTAATGGCAAAAAAGATCCACAACGACATGGTGAATATCCTCATCCCGCGCGTGAAAGCAAAATATCCTAAGTACAAGCATTTGTTCAACAACAAAATAAAATACCATATCAATCCTACCGGAAAATTTGTGATCGGTGGCCCGCACGGGGATACAGGATTAACGGGAAGAAAAATCATTGTAGATACCTACGGAGGAAAAGGTGCTCACGGTGGAGGTGCATTTTCAGGAAAAGATCCCTCAAAAGTAGATCGTTCCGCAGCGTACGCTACACGCCACATTGCAAAAAATCTGGTTGCGGCTGGTTTATGTCGAGAAGTGCTTGTGCAGGTATCCTATGCGATCGGTGTTGCAAAACCAACAAGCATTTGTGTGAACACCTACGGTACAGCAAAAGTAGATATGACTGACAGCGAAATCGGCAAGATCGTTGAAAGCATATTTGACATGCGCCCTTACTTTATTGAACAGCGTTTTAAGCTCCGCAATCCGATCTACAGCGAAACAGCAGCATACGGACACATGGGACGCAAGAACCAATGGGTTACAAAAACTTTCAAATCTCCGGATGGAAAATCAAAGACCGTTAAGGTGGAGCTTTTCACATGGGAAAAGCTGGATTATGTAGGGAAGGTGAAAAAGGCATTCGGGATTTAAACTACACGCAACTAAAAACCCGCCCTTCTGTAAAACGAAGGACGGGTTTTTGCTTTTTATTCCACAATGTAAATTGATGAATTCTTCTTATCTTTGGGTGTACTAATCAAAACCGCTGCAATGACAACTATGCTCGTAAATATTCCCGAAAAAGAAAGATCCTTTTTCATGGCTTTGATAAAAAAACTTCATATAAAATCCAAGGTATTATCGGAAGAAGACAAAGAAGATATCTGGTTTTTAAAAATGATTGATGAAGCAGAAGATGAAGGTGGTGAAGTATCTGAAGAAGCGATAATGAAAACGCTTAAGCGGAATGGAGCTAAAATATAGGCCAAAATTCAAGCGGGATTTAATACGTCTGAAAAGGAAAACACAGCTCAATGAAATAATTTACTCCATCCTCAGGCAAATTAAATCAGCCGACAGCATATCGGAAATCCCTGGGCACAAAATGCTGGATGAGTATAAGACTCGATTCAGAATTAAAATAAAAATCAGTTCAAAAGAAGATTATAGGATGGGGTTTATTCTGAAAGGAAAAACCATCTGGGCTGAAAGAATTTTATCCCGAAACGATTTTTACGAATTCTACAAGAGATAATAATCAAAGATTGAACCCAAAAAGTTCAATTGAACTTTTTGCCCCTTGGGCAGACGATTGAAAAATGAAAGATTTATCCTTGCGTCAGATTTCTGATCGATATTCTTTTTGAACTGCAAAATCTGGGTTGAACAAATTTCTGTCAATTCCCCAACTCAGAAATGAATTTAATTCTCACAAGGCGCACATCTTCTTCGTCAAATTCATCTTCACCAAGTTTTTTCAGGGCGTCCTCTACGGAATCAGTTTCGGCTTCGCGAAAGTATTCATAAATGGCATCCTGCACATCGTCATCTATCACTTCATCCACATAGTGACCTATGTTCACGCGCGTACCTGCAGAAACAATGCTTTCCAACTCTCCTATCAGTTCTTTCATGCTTAATCCCTTTGCATCTGCAATATCTTCGAGGCTAAGCTGCCTATCTATGGATTTGATCAGGAAAACCTTCAGTCCGGATTTATTCACAGTTGATTTAACGATCATATCCTGCGGACGCTCAATGTTATTATCCTTAACGTATTTGGCGATCAGATCCGCAAAAGGCTTTCCGTAACGCTGCGCCTTACCCGGACCAACGCCCGATACTTTTGCCACCTCATCCACCGTTGTAGGATATGTGGTAGCCATTTCAGAAAGGCAGGTTTCCTGGAAAATGATCCAGGGCTGAAGTTTTTCCTTCCTGGAAACCTGTTTTACCAGGTCTTTAAGCAATTTATAAAGCTCTGCATCAAGGGCACCTTCGCCATTTCCTCCGGCAACAATTGTATCGTCATCATCGTCCTCCGGCTTTGTAAAGTCATGGTCCTTGGTGAGCATAAAGGAGGTTGGCTTTTCAAGAAATTTTCTGCCATCCTTTGTTACCTTCAACAGGCCATAGTTATCTATGTCTTTAGAAAGCAGCCCGACCACGTGCGCCTGCCTCACTACCGCATTCCAGTATTTTTCATCCTTATCATCTTCCGAGCCTTTACCAAATATTTCGAGCTCATTATGCTTGTATTGCTTGATAAAGGAGGTTAATGTACCTGTCAAAACCTGCACAACATGCTTGGTTTTAAACTTTTCCTTCATCTCAATGATCGCCTCTAGTAGCAATTCAACATCATCTCTACCTTCAAATTTTTTCTTCGGATTAGTGCAATTATCGCAGTTGCCGCAATTTTCCTGCTCGTATTTTTCTCCGAAATAATGTAAAAGTGTTTTTCTCCGGCAAACTGAAGATTCGGAATACGTGACTACCTCCTGGATGAGCTGGCGGTTTATTTCCTGCTCCGCAACCGGTTTTCCTTTCAGGAATTTTTCCAATTTCTGAATGTCTGCTTCGCTGTAAAATGCAATGCAATGGCCTTCTCCTCCATCTCTTCCTGAACGCCCGGTTTCCTGGTAATATCCTTCAAGAGATTTTGGAATATCGTAGTGCATCACAAAACGCACATCGGGTTTGTCAATGCCCATTCCGAAGGCGATAGTGGCAACAATTACTTCCACATCTTCCATCAGGAACTGATCCTGCGTTTTTGATCGGATATCCTTTTCTAATCCTGCATGATATGGTACAGCACGGATACCATTTACATTAAGTGTACTTGCAAGAGCTTCGGTCTGCTTCCTGCTAAGGCAATAAATAATCCCTGATTTGCCAGCATTCTTCCGGATATATTTAATGATCTGCTTGGGTGCTTCTACCTTTGAACGAACTTCGTAATATAAATTAGGGCGATTGAAAGAGGCTTTAAACACCCTTGCTTCCGGAACATTCAGGTTCTTCAGAATATCCTGCTGAACTTTTGGAGTTGCGGTAGCCGTAAGCGCAATGATCGGCACACGTCCTATCTGGTCGATAAGCTCACGGATACGCCTGTATTCGGGACGGAAATCATGGCCCCACTCAGAAATACAATGCGCTTCATCAATAGCGATGAAAGAAATATTTATGTTCTTGAAAAATTCAACATTTGCTTCCTTGGCAAGTGACTCAGGAGCAACGTATAAGATTTTTGTTTTTCCGGCAGTAAGTTCTTCTTTTACTTTAATGATCTCTGCTTTGGCAAGGGATGAATTCAGAAAGTGAGCGATATTATCTTTTGTACCAAACCCGCGAATAAGATCCACCTGATTCTTCATCAGCGCAATAAGCGGAGAGACCACGATTGCGGTTCCTTCACTAATTAATGCAGGCAGCTGATAACAAAGCGATTTTCCGCCACCGGTAGGCATAATGACAAATGTGTCCTTTCCATCAAGAATATTTTGGATTATCTCTTCCTGTTCTCCTTTAAATTTCGAGAAACCGAATATTTTTTTAAGATGTCCCTTCAGCGGGACTTCCTGCGTAACAGATGCCATTTTGTGTAACTGATTTGAATTACTAGAGCTATTCTTCGATTTCCTCCTTTGTATAGTGAATATACAATATTTATTAATACGCAAAAAAAAATGGAGAGGATTGTTCGCCCTAAATCCCTAAAGGGACTTTTAAAAAATTCGATTGAATGCATTTCTCCCTTTAGGGCAGGGGCAACGTTTTCTTCTATTACTTCAACTCCTTATTTGCCTCCATATCAAACCACATGGCAAACAAAGTGAATAAGCTGGCGCTCATGAAAGAAAACATGGCTGCAAGCGCGTTTATCGGAGGGATAGTACCATTAATATATAAGAACACAATAAGGCGGGTAGAAAGAAGTATGGTTGCGAAAAAAAACATCGTCCCTAAAAAATAAAAAAATACTAGCGGATGAAAATTCCGGATGACGTATTTTTCTTTCATTCTCCAAAGAAATAATTTCATAAGTAGCCAAGAAATGGTAAATATAACTTTCCTGATCTTGATCCCTGATTTTTCTCCAATATTGTACACCGGCTTTACAGGCACGTCCCTCACCTTCATATCATATATATTAAGGCGAACCAGAATGTCATTCGGCTGGCCATAACGCTTGTACATTTGATCCCAATTGATCAAATGCAACGCCTTCTTATTAATGGCAGCATAGCCGGTCTGCGAATCCGCAATATGCCAATAGCCCGAGGCAATCTTTGTAAAAAAAGACAATATAGAATTTCCAAAATAGCGAACCTTGGGTATCTTCTTATAAGCTTCTCCTGTAAACAAGCGATTCCCTTTGGAATAATCAACCTGATCATTTACTACAGGATCCAAAATTGCAGGAAGATCGGCTGGATCCATTTGTCCGTCTCCCGCCATCACCACAGCAACATCCATTTTATTATCCTTCGCCCACTTATAGCCGGTAGCAATCGCTCCTCCTACTCCCTGATTTTTTTCATGCTCGATCAGTACGACTGAAGGCCGATCCTTCCTGATATCCTGAACGATCCTGCCTGTAGAATCTTTACTGCGATCATTCACCACAACAATCTGATCAATGAAATCAGGCAATCCGGCAAGCATGTTGCCAATCTGCGTTTCTTCGTTGTAGGCAGGCACTACAACGCAAATTGATTTATTCTTGTACATTGGGATTTTGTCCATCAAAAATATAAAGTTCCTGCCACAACACGAACCTTCCTTTTTTTATTTATATTTTTGTTGGTTTTCGGACGCGAAAACTAGTTTGCGCAGTTTTGATAAAACCATACAAAGGAGAATGAACCAAAATTCCAAAATTGCATTGTCATTTGATATGGAAGACTGGTATCACACTCCTGCTATTACAGGTTCATCATTTTCAATGTATCCTTCCGTGGATAATTTTTTCGAGAACTGGAAGGATAAATACGATTGCCTATCGGATGGTTTTTATTTTTTGATCGACCTTTTGAAAAAACACGATGTACGGGCTACATTTTTTATAGTAGCGGACATTATTGACAGATACCCCCACATCATTCAGACTCTAAAGAAGTCCAACCACGAGATCGCGTGCCACAGCCTGCACCACACAAGCGGGATCAATACAAAAACGAAACAACCGTTTCAAGCTCCGGAAGTCTGGGAAAGGGAGCTGATCCTCGCTAAACAGAAAATTGAAATAGCCTTTGACGTTAAGGTTACCGGTTATCGGGCTCCATCGGCATATGTTGGAAAATGGATGATCAAATTGCTTGAGAAAAATGGCTTTTTGTATGATTCCTCCATCGCGTTTAATAGTATTTATAATAAAACGGATGTAAGGTTGAAAAACATACCAAGCTTCCCATACCGGATTAATACAAATGATCTGTCAAATATAAATTCTGATTCTTCTATTGTGGAATTGCCCTGGAGTTATGGCAAAGCAGGCCCATTGACTGTGCCGGGTGGGGGAGCATTTTTTTACAGAGTGTTTGGCAATACATATTTTAATGTTTTATTGAATCAATGCCTTACAAGAGGTGATACAATGTTCTATCTTCACCCATTGGATCTTTCGACTGATCCTATCCCGGTGAAAAATAATATTGCAAGGCCAATGTATTGGCTGAATAAGGGCAATAAAACCCGAAAGATGTTTGAGAAATTCCTGATACGGCATAAAGATAAAATTGTAACATGTGGAGAGGTATACACCAGATTTAAAAATTTAAACTGAGAAAGAATGCTATACAACGAACGTGATACAGTTTCTGTAAACGAAGTAATAAAAGATAGAAAGGCTAATAAGCTTCTCTTTTTATTATGGTTTGCCAAGAATTGGTTTCTCGAAAGAATGGCTTCTGTTGCTCCTGTGCCCACTTGGAGAGTATCGCTGCATAGATGGAGAGGAATTAAAATAGGGAAGAATGTTTATATCGGCTATGATGTCACTTTCGATCGGATTTATCCCGAATTGATAACTATTGAGGATTATGCGGAAATAGGCGATAAGTGTATCATATCTGCTCATTCAAGGGGCAGCATTCTGTTCAGGGATATTTATAAGCGGGAACTGAAGCCTGTGTATATAAAAAGAGGCGCCTGGATCATGCCAGGAGTAATTATCACACCCGGAATATCCATAGGAGAAATGGCTGTAATTGCCACCGGTGCAGTTGTAACAAAGGATGTACCGGGCAAGCATCTGGCAGGCGGAGTTCCAGCCAAAATAATTAAGGAGTTAGGCACTGTTTAGTCAGATTCATCCAAATGAAAATTCTAGTTGACATTTATCACCCGGGGCACGTTCACTTTTTCAGGCATTTTATAGCTCAGGCACAAAGATCAGGGCACGAGGTCTTTATTACAGCATCTGACAAAGATGTTACATTAGATCTGATGAACCAATTTAAACTGGTTTACCATAAATTACCATCCTATGGAAAGAGTAATTTTAAAAAGGCACTGAATATTATTCCGATAGACCTTGCCATGTACAACCATGCGCGAAAAGTAAAGCCTGATATCATGATGGGAATAGGATCATTCCGGGTAGCGCACGTTGCACGATTGCTGGGAGTCAAAGGTTTTGTTTTTGATGATACCGAACACGCCTCTGCCGGAATTGCGTTGTATAGATATTTTGCAACGAAGATATTTTCCCCGTCCTGCTTTTTTAAAAATTTCGGCAGCAAACATGTAAAGTATAACGGTTATCACGAGCTGGGATATTTGCACCCGACTCGCTTTCAACCGGATTTCTCGATATTAAAAAATGCAGGTATACAGGAAGGAGAACGTTTTTTTGTAGTTCGGTTTGTGGCCTGGGAAGCAGCGCATGATGTAGGTGAATCCGGACTTAGCAATACCGGTAAAAAAAGGCTGGTTAAACTTCTATCTCGCTATGGACGAGTGCTGATCACATCCGAATATAAACTGAACAGTGATTTTGAACCCTATCGTATAAAAATGCCCGCCTATCACATTCACCACTTACTTTATTATGCTTCCATGTATATTGGCGAAGGCGGCACCATGGCTACAGAATCCGCTGTATTAGGTACGCCATCTATTTTTATCAGCTCACTCAATGCAGGCACATTTACAGATCTGAAAAACAAGTATGGACTGATGTATACTTTTGAGAAAGAGAAAGAAGCATTTGTAAAAATTGAAGAACTTCTTGAGAAAGGAGATCTGCTTAAACAAGAATGGACTGACAAAAAGAATAAAATGCTCAAAGAGAAAATAGATGTTACCAGCTGGATGTTAACACTGATCAAATAATTTGCACTATTCGTAAATGGCTAACCTGGATAGTTTAAACGAAAGAAGATGTTCCCGTACAGTCCTTGATACGACTGTTCCGGGAATTCTATTTGATGAAAATGGAGTGGCGAATTATTGTAAAATTCATAATAAACTTGCTGAAACATATCCTCGCGGTAAAATTGGAAAGCAACAATGGGAAAGATCAGTTCGCAAAATTAAAAATAATGGAGGGGACAAATCATACGACTGTATTATTGGGATCAGCGGAGGAACGGATAGTTCTTTCCTTCTGCATATTGCACATCAGTATGGCCTAAGGCCGCTGGCAGTATACCTGGATAACGGCTGGAGCTCAGAAATCTCAGTCAGCAATATAAAAAAGATGACCGATGCATTAAAGATCGATCTGCAAACCTATGTGATCGATTACAATGAAATAAAGGATATCCTCAAATCTTACATGAAGGCCGGACTGCCATGGATCGATGGCCCCACCGATATTGCAATAAGAGGCTGCCTATACAGAATTGCAGCCAGAGAAAAAATAAAATATATTCTTTTAGGCTCCGATTTCCGCTCGGAAGGAAAACAACCTAGGGAATGGACATACAGTGACGGCAAACAGCTGAAATACATTGGCGGGAAATTTGGAACAGTGCCTTTAAAAACGTTCCCTAATTACACGCTTTCAAATATGTTGTTTTATTCATTTATAAAATGGATAAAGGTGATCTCGCCTTTTTATTTTCTGGAATACAACAAAGAAGATGCACAAAAACTTCTTGAAAGCCGTTACGGATGGCGATACTACGGAGGGCATCATCACGAATCTGCATTTACAAAATTTGTGGTTTCGTATTGGCTGCCCAAAAAATTTAAGATTGATAAACGGAAGATCACCCTTTCCGCGCAGATCATGAGCGGACATATTACCAGGGAACAAGCAATTGCAGCGCTTAATGAAAGCCCATACGATAAAGAGCAAATGGAAAACGACAAGGAATTTGTGATCAAGAAACTTGGGCTTACACCTGACGAATTTAAAAAAATATGGAATTCACCTAACAGAACCTTTCTTGATTATCCATCCTACTATCCCTTTCTTGAAAAAATTCTAACCGGAATGAATTTCATAATACGTTTATTTTTAAAAGAAAAACCGCTTCTATTTTATGAACTGGAGATACGAAAGAATACATAAGTGAATTTTGTAAAAAATTAATTAATTGACAGATTGGTAAAATGTGCGGCATCTGCGGTATAATACATTTTAAAGACAGACAGGTACATCCTTCAGAGCTTCAGACCATGATGAAGGTTATGAAGCATAGAGGACCTGATGATGAAAATCAATTTACGGATAAAGGGATTGGTTTCGGACATGTCCGGCTAAGTATAATTGATCTTTCTTCAGCAGGGAGACAGCCGATGTCGTGTTCCGATGACCGATTCGTGATCATCTTCAACGGAGAAATTTATAATTACCTCGAACTTAAGCAATCGGCAGTCGGTGAATTCACGTACAAAACAAATACCGATACTGAGGTCCTTCTTAATTGTTATAAAAAGTACGGGTCCAAATGCCTCGAGCTTCTAAATGGAATGTTCGCATTTGCAATTTATGACAAGCATACACGTGAGATATTCATAGCTCGTGATAGATTTGGGATAAAACCCTTGTATTATTATGCCGATGCGGAAAAGGTCCTATTTGCATCAGACATACCCCCTATTTTAAGTCAACTGAACAACGTTGCCCCAAATAAGCAGGCGATATACGATTATCTTGCTTTTGATAGGGTTGCTCATAATGAATTGACCTTTTTTAACGGGATCAAAAAACTACAGCATGGTCAGGTGCTTACAATTAATGCTGATGGAAAAATGAAAACAGAAATCTGGTATTCATTAAAGAACAATTTAAAGGACGCATTTAAAGATCCGGCGGAGTATAAGCAAGCACTTACTAATTCCATCGGCCTGCAGTTGAGAAGCGATGTACCGGTTGGGGCATGCTTAAGTGGCGGGCTGGATTCATCTTCTATTGTCAGCTTATGGATGAAGAATTTTCCGCTTTCTAATTTCAATACCTTTTCTGCAATCTATGGTTCAACGCACAGGGCGGATGAAAGCGCGTTTATCAAACTGTTTGAACCGGAAATTTCCAAAATGCATTTTACCACTCCTACTGCGGATGGATTATTAAAGGATATCGATAATCTCTTATCAGCACATTCCGAACCCTTTCCCGACACTTCCATATACGCTGAATACAAAGTGCTTGAAAGTGCAAAAAATATAGTTAAAGTCTTATTTAGCGGACAAGGTGCAGATGAAGCCCTTGCGGGCTATGATTATTTTTATGGCTTTTATTTTAAGGAGCTATTGTTAAAACTGAAACTTGCCCGCCTGATGCAGGAAACTTACAGTTATATCAGCAAACATCATTCTTCGTACGCATTGCAGGCTTTTGCCTTTTTCATGATGCCCTCAAGTATAAGATCAAATTTATCAGTTAAAAAGAAAGGTTATCTGAACAAAGATTTTCAAAAGCAATTTAAGGGAGCTCGAAATGATATTCAAAATTTATTTAGTGCCACTACATTATCCGATTCATTCATCGACCATTTCGAGCACAAAATGGAGCATCATCTTATCTGGGGTGATCGAAGCTCTATGTGGTTCTCGCTGGAAATGAGGTTTCCTTTTCTAGACCATAATCTGGTGGAAAGATCCATCCCAATAGCCAGCAACATGCACATCAAAAAAGGAGTATCAAAAAATATATTACGTGAAGCGATGAAAGGAATAGTGAATGAGAAGATCAGAACCAGAATAAACAAAGTAGGATTTGAAACACCTCAGGACAAGTGGTTCCGTTCAGAGCATATGAAAAGTTATATTGCAGACATTCTCGGGTCGGGTTCTTTTAAAAACCGGGGCTATGTAAATCCTACCTTAGTTAAAAAAATGTTTAATGATCATTTAAATGGCCATGTGAATTTTTCCAGGGAAATATGGAAATGGGTAAACCTGGAATTGTGGTTCAGAAAATTTATCGATAAAGTATCTCCATGAAGATAAAAATAATCACAGCCATTTTATCTTTTTCCATTGGAATAAGCCTGGTGTATCTCGGGTTCAAATATTTTTTAAACACGGAACAATTGGAAATGCTTGTATCGAAACCGATACAATTTCACATCTATTCCATGGCATTGGTTGTTCCGGTTTTTATTCTTGGCGGCATTGAGACTTTTATCCTATTCAGATTGGTTTATAATAAGAACATATATATTTATGATATTCTTACCCTGCCTTTTGTGGTAAGTCTTGTTGGATTCCTAATACCTTTTCAGGGCTCATATATTTATAATTCAATCTATTTAAAATCAAAGTACAAAATTTCTTTGGTTAATACTACGAGCATTTATTTGGTGTCGTTTTCCGTTTCATTTATAATTGCGGGCATTCTGGGCATATTTTATTGCTGCTTTATAAAGTATAATGATTACTTTTTTCTAGCCTCAGCATGTTCGCTTGCTCACCCCATATTTATTTATTCCTTAAGTTATTACCTGAAAAGAAATACAAGGTCAGATGCTTATGCTCATAAAGAAAAAAACAGAATCCACTCTTTTGGGTTTATGTTCTTTAATAAGATCTACGCAATACTTACTGATTATTTAAATGCCATAAATGCAAAAACAACGATCATATTTGGCTCTATTAACATAGTCAATACCATCGCTTTTACTCTATGGTCGTTCTGGATATCAAATAATTTTGGCTTTGAATTATCATTTTTTCAGTTGCTGCTATTGGCTTTCTTTTTAAAATTTACCTTGTTGCTTAAATTTACCCCCGGGAATATGGGCGTTTCAGAGCTGGCATCATCCGCTATCATTTTAATACTGGGCGGGACAGCTGCGGATGGATTTGCTTTATCTTTGTATCAAACAACCATATATATCATGGTTTCTCTTTTTATAGGCTCATTGTTTTTTATAATTAACCTTAAGCATTTTTATTTCAAAAAGATCAAATCCATCGAATGAAGCACATTCAGCCTGATAAATTGCTTTGGGGAGGCATATTTTTCGCCTTCTTACTTGTGTGCATGGCTTATTCGAATCATTTTACCAATGGATTTCAGTTTGATGATTTTCACTCCATCGTTAACAATACATACATCCGGGATATCAAAAATATTCCCGGATTCTTCACGGATATAAAATATTCCGGAACCAACCCGGGGAACCAGGGATATCGCCCCATTCTTGTATCGCTTAATGCTATTGACTATTGGCTTGCGGGAGAACTTAAGCCTGTATATTTTCACGTGCATATTTTCCTTTCTTATGTAATTCTGCTGGTGCTGGTATTTTTTTTCTTTAACAATATTTTTGACCTCGCTTCAAAGGATGATAAAAACAAGTACTTGGCACTTTTTGCAACAACTTTTTTTGGACTGCACACTGCCAACGCAGAAACCGTTAACTATATCTGCCAGCGATCGGACATGGGCTCCACTCTGTGGATCATTGCCTCGCTTCTGCTGTATATGAACCCCAGGACAAAAAAATACTATCTATATATTTTTTCAATTGCTATAGCGATCGGAACCAAAGAGATCGGGGCCATGTGCGGACCTATTTTATTTTTCTACATCTTATTTTTTGAGGAAAATGTTTCTCTGCCTGAACTCGCAACATTTAAAAAATTTAAAAGTGTTCTTGCTGCTTTGAAAAAATCACTTCCACCTCTCCTAGCTTCTCTAGGGCTCTTTTACCTGATCCGGGAATTTATAATTCCTTCGGATGAAAGCTACTCGCTTGTTGCAGCCAAAGGACCATCACTTGCATGGCAATATTTTTATACGCAATGGGTTGTTATCTCGCACTACATAGGTAATTTCATCATTCCCCTTGACCTGAGCGCTGATCCCGACTTTACGCTTTATGAATCCGTACTTCACAGACACGTGCTGCTTGCGTTTTGCCTTTTGCTTTCGCTGGTTGTGATCGCATTTATTACCTCTGAAAAAAAAGAAACACGTCCAATCGCATTTGGAATAATATGGTTTTTCATCGCTCTCGCTCCTACTTCAAGCATCATTCCTTTCGGGCAGGTTGCAAATGACCATAGAACATTTTTTCCTTTCATCGGCTTAGTAATCAGCCTGGCCTGGTTGCTGAGAATGCTTTATTATCGCTACGAGGATAAAATGCGCGGGCATAAATATATTTTCGGAATCTTAATGGTCGGGTACCTGATGGTGATCTCCCTGCATGCATACGGTACCTACCAGCGCAACATTGTATGGAGTTCTGGTGAAACACTGTGGCATGACGCTACTATTAAAAGTCCGAAAAACGGCAGGGCACAAATGAATTATGGATTAACGCTGATGGCAAAAGGCAAATACGATGAAACGTTAGTGTATTTCAAACGCACACTTGAACTAATGCCCACCTGGGTCTATATTCACATTAATATGGGAATTCTACGGGAGGCAATGGGCTATTCCGAAGAGGCAGAACAATACTTCTTCAATGCAATTCGTTTCCAGCCGAATGTACCTGATAGTTATTACTTCTATGCACGCTGGCTGGAGAAAAAAGGAAGAACAGATGAAGCGCTAGCAACACTAAAGGAAGGAATCAGAATCAGCCCCGGACATGTAAGCATAGCTCAATACCTTGAGGAGCTGTCCGCAGCATCGAGCGAATCTCCGGAAGAGAAGATCAAGTTCCAGGAAAAGTCAGCTTCAGAAAATCCATCTGTCGACAATTATATAAATCTGAGTTTAGCCTACTACAGGAGCGAGAAATATGTAGAGTGTATTAAAGCCTGTGAAAAAGCCCTTGAACTGGAGCCTCGCTCTTCATTGGCATATAACAACATTTGCAGCGCGTATAATGCCCTAAAGCAATGGGAAAAAGCTGCTGCTGCCTGCTCAAAAGCACTGGAGATAGATCCTGGGTTTCAACTGGCAAAAAATAATCTAAACTGGGCGAAAGGAAATCTGAAAAAATAAGCGACTAATCACTCGCCTTCATCTCCTCCGCGGGAGAATGTTTTTGTCTCTTTAACGCTGCCATTTTCATTGTAAAACTTCCAGGGACCGTTCTTCTGGTAATCTCCCATGGCTTCGTTAAATACCATCTGGCCTTCTTCTTTGATGTTGCCGTTGTCATAATACTCCTTGCTTACATAGGTCTTTTTTTTGGTATCAACAATCTCAAGAGTGGAAGTAGGTTTTCCGCTTATGCTAAAAAACTTGCGCTGGAGATAATAAACACATTTTTTATCGTATTCCTCAATATATTCCAACTGCCCGGTTTTGTAGAAATCTTCTTCTTTAATAGTATTGGATGTAATATAAGAGATAATGGATCTTGGTTTACCATCCTCATAAAACACATTCATACCGCTTTTATTAAGATCCACCATTTTGAATTCACGCTCCATCTGACCACTGGGGTAAAAATTTTTATAGGCTTTGAGCTGTCCGTCTATATAATAGCCCTTGTGTAATACCTTTCCATCCGGGTAAAAATCTTCTATCCATCCTTGGAGAGCATATCCTTTGTGGTCATTACGTGTAGAATCACCACCTATATTCAAATTAAGAGGTTCATAAATTGCTATGCCATACGAGGAATCATACACAGCAGCAAACTGAAGAGTATTCCCCTTTTTAACCTGGCCGAAAGCAGGTTGGCTTGCCAGAAAAAAGACACCTATTATTACTATGTAATAAAATGACTTAAACATTAAAAAATATCATGAATTTTGTTTCCTGTATCAGGAGTTTAAAACTAATAATTTTTTTGATAGAAATATTAATGAATTCCCTTTGAACTTAAATAGCGTTCTGCGTCTAAAGCAGCCATACATCCGCTGCCGGCAGCTGTAACCGCCTGCCTGTAATGCTTATCCTGCACATCCCCGCAAGCAAATATCCCTTCCACATTCGTCTTGGTGGTGCCGGGGATCGTTTTGATATATCCCTGCTCGTCCAAATCAATACTTTCTTTAAAAATACCCGTGTTTGGCTGATGGCCTATCGCCACAAAAAATCCGGTTATATCCAGCTTTCTTTCAACGCCAGTCTTTACATTTTTAACTAACGCACCGGACACGCCCTGATCGCCCAATACTTCTTTAGTTTCATGATCATACAGCAATTCTAGATTAGGTGTGTTTTCTACCCTGTGCTGCATCGCTTTGGATGCACGCAAGAAATCCTTTCGTACGATCATATAAACTTTACGGCATAACTTTGATAGGTAAGTTGCTTCTTCTGCAGCTGTATCGCCTCCACCCACAATCGCTACATCCTGGCCTTTGAAAAAGAACCCATCGCACACCGCGCAGGCCGAAACACCTCCGCTAAGCTTTCTCAGCCTTTGCTCCGATTCGATCTCGAGCCATTTTGCGGTAGCTCCTGTAGAAATAATAATAGTGTCGGCAAGGATGGTTTCCTTATCATCCACAACAACCTTATACGGCCTGGACGAAAGATCTACTGAGGACACAAAAGAATAGCGAATATCTGTTTTAAAGCGTTCTGCCTGCTTACGGAAATGCTCCATCATCTCCGGACCCTGAATTCCGTTTGGATAGCCCGGATAATTTTCCACTTCCGTGGTGGTCATTAACTGGCCGCCCGGCTCCATGCCAGCGATCATTAAAGGTTTCAGGTCAGCACGTGCAGCGTAGATGGCCGCGGTATATCCGGCAGGACCGGAACCAATGATCAGACATTTTACATGTTCACTCATAAAAATGGTTTTACCCCTGCCCTAAAGGGAGTAGAGGATCTTAGTTTTTGTTTATTCTATCTTTTTTCATTGCTCTTTCGCCCTTTAGGGCCAGAACAATTATTTACAAACTACCGTATGTGTTGCAACTCCATAACCGCACCAAAGTCCCAACGCAGTTCCTTTTGGTAATATATTTGACTCCACCGATGAAGGTGAAGCAAACGGATTTCCATTGTTGTTCACCACAATATCCAGGCTTCTGTAAAAGGAATATGCTGCGTGATCAATACTACAAAATTTTACAATAACTGTATCACCTTCCTTAAAATATCCCCGCTCTTCGTTATAATCATCGGCTGACTGTGAATTCTGAACCGC
>Ga0163144_10008151_pt1 | contig 22725 bp, 23 predicted proteins | sample OliLak19BULKMAT1_FD_123175 | JGI IMG/M metagenome (GOLD analysis project Ga0163144, IMG submission 123175) | Freshwater microbial mat bacterial communities from Lake Vanda, McMurdo Dry Valleys, Antarctica - Oligotrophic Lake LV.19.BULKMAT1 | ecosystem: Environmental > Aquatic > Freshwater >...
ATGGTGGGCATGGGCATACTGGCCGATACGATCATAGGTTCAAAGCCGGGACTAAGGCTGCTTCCTACATTATAACCGTTGAGGGTGAAGCCTTTGTCGGGGGGGAAAGTGATATGCTGGTCAAGGGCGTGACGCACGACATAAGCCCCTTTGCCGCCTCTGAAAAAATCCTTCTTAAGCTCTTTCTCCATCTGAAAGCCGCACTCCCTGCAGAATATGCTCAGTAGTTCGAGATCATCTTCATGGACATAGAACAGCAATTTGCTTTTGCCGTCGGCAGTGAGTTTGCTTTTCATGTCGTCAATGAGCTGTTTCTCGATGCCTTGATTTTTAAAATCGGGATCGACTTCGAGTTTGCGGATATGGAAAGATTTATCAGCGTCATTGATGTCGTAGATAAGGTAGCCAACGATCTGATCGTCGACTTTGGCGAGCCTTGCTTCAGTATGTGAGCCTTCGAGCTGTTTTATAAAGTTAGTGCCGCGCCATTTATCCCTTGCACTGCGTTCTTCAATTGAGACCAGCTGCGGTAGTATTTCCGGAAGATGATCTTTCTGGATCCAGTAAAGAGATGCGACGTCAGAGTCGGCCATGTGATCCCCCGATACATAAATGGCATGAATACAGTTAACGTTTATAAACGAGTGTGGCTAATTTACCAGTAAATTACTGTAATTAATAAGAACGTCTTGTTTGTACACTTATTTATGGGTTTTTTATTTGACCCCCTAGTTTTGCTATGTTACATCCGCCGCGTGTTCCAACGCCTTTGAAAGCTAATTTTTATGGAAAAAAACGCCCTTATTTCACATAAAATATCAGTAATTTGTCGCCGGATTTCGCGCGCTTTGCCGCTATTTTCCTTGGTTTTTTCACTATCGGGTTGTGTGCCCTCAACGAAGTCGGATTGGGAGAATATGAACTACAATCACGTAAGCAAAAATAGCACCAACAACGAGATTATTGATTAATCTGGCGACCGATCCGGAACCCATCCCGCAATGCATCCGTTACCGAAAATTAATATAATTCGCCATCCGCAATTCACAAACTTGTAATTCGAAAATAATCGTGTAGAACGCTTTGCACGAATCAAGAAGCATTTCTACAATTCGGGGGACAACACTCATGGTATCTAAGTATATGATAAAAAAACCTGTTGAACAGATTCAACAGGAATCAGAAAAAGGCGAGCTTAAACGCTCACTGTCGGCTGCGAATCTGGTCAGCCTCGGCGTCGGTTGCATCATCGGCGCCGGTATTTTCGTGATGACCGGTCAGGCGGCGGCGCAACATGCGGGCCCTGCCATTATTATTTCATTCATTTTCGCCGGTATATGCTGCGCCTTCGCGGCGCTATGCTACGCCGAGCTAGCTTCCATGCTGCCGGTATCGGGCAGCGCTTACTCTTATGCCTATGCATCGCTTGGTGAAGTGTTTGCCTGGATTATGGGCTGGCTCTTGTTGCTTGAATATGGCGTCGCCGCTGCGACTGTAGCGGTCGGATGGTCGGGCTATGTGGTGAGTTTCCTCAAAGGATTCGGCATCGTCATACCTGAAATGCTGACGCAACCTTCTATCAGGCTGGATGATGCGGGTAATATGGTTTCCTCCGGCGGATTCAACCTTCCGGCGTTTCTGGGCATCGGCATGGTGACATCGCTGCTGGTCGTGGGCGTCAAGGAATCGGCTGCGGTCAATAACGTGATCGTATTCATCAAAGTTGCCGTTATCATGTTGTTCATCGGTGTCGGCGCGTTCTATGTGAACACCGATTACTGGCATCCGTTCATCCCCGATCCGATTCCGGGCGCTGATGATAAGTATGGCTGGGACGGTATTCTGCGTGCTGCCGGTATTATCTTCTTTGCCTATGTAGGCTTTGAAGCGGTATCAACGGCTGCACAGGAAGCCAAGAATCCGAAGCGCGATGTGCCGATTGGCATTATCGGGTCGCTGACGATTTGCACCATCCTGTACATGGCGGTGGCGCTTGTGCTTACCGGCATCGTCCCTTTCCAGACGCTCAATGTGCCTGACCCGATTGCGGTGGCGGTGGATGCGATTAACCTGCCCTGGCTTGCCTTCATCGTGAAGATCGGCGCTATTGCCGGTCTGTCGTCGGTGATGATGGTGCTACTCTATGGGCAGACGCGTATTTTCTACACCATGTCCAAGGACGGCCTGATGCCCCCGGCATTCGGGAAAGTGCATCCCAAATTCCAGACGCCGGTGGTTAACACCGTGACGGTGGGGGTTATCATCGGGCTGGTGGCGGGCGCTACGCCGATCTCGATTCTCGGCGATCTCGTGTCGCTGGGTACGCTGACAGCGTTTGCCATCATCTGCTTCTCAGTGCTGTATCTGCGCCGTACCTCGCCGAATCTGGCACGTCCGTTCCGTACGCCTTGGTCGCCGGTGACGCCGATTCTCGGCATTCTGTGCTGCGGCTACCTGATGTGGGGCCTGCGCGGAATTTTCTTTGCCCTGAAATGGTATTTCCTGATCGGTATTCTCATTTATTTCGGCTACAGCCAGTTCCATAGTAAGCTGCGCAAAGCTTAATCTCTCTCAAAATCCACCTAACGCATTGTATTATATGCATTAGGTGGATTTTTTTATCTTTTTGGGGAATTGACATCAACCCGTAACAATTCTGCTATATTCTCGATAATGGGATAGTATGAGTTTTACAGGGTAGAAAATTGAGTATTTACAAATACCCAGAGTCAAAAGTCGTTGACGCAATAGCCTTCAAGAAAACGGCTAACGGTGCCGTGCGCGCTTATGTACACGCGCGCGACGGGGTTGGCGACGATACTCTCCAGACCATTCTCCAGACCCTCAAGAACAAAGATTTCGAATGCATTCCCTTCACGCAGGATGGCAAACCGGCGCTTGAAGTGCGCGGTTTCAGGCGCGAATCAGAACTGATTACCCTGCTCAGCGACAAGCAATGGATAGATAACAAGCCCGTCATCGAAAAAGATAAAGACGACGAAATCGGCTGGCTGGATTGGTTCCGAAAGCGTTCCATGCAGGCCAGCGGCGCGGCCATGATGGTGGCCGACGTCGGTTTTGCGATGTATGGCGCGAAAGAGAAGAGCTGGGAAGATACGCTGGCTGGGCTTTCCTATCTTGGCGGCAGCGCCACCTTGCTTGCCTATGGCCGCAACGACCAGTCGCAGTTGCAGATTCGCCAGTTGGCGCAGATGATTCTCGATCATGCCCATGAAAAAGGCCTGAAGGTTTCCGATGAAAGCGCCGCCGGTTCCATCGGCAGGGAACGTCAGGAAGGCGTGTTGAAGCAGGTGGATAATTTATTCCGCCGTAATCCGTCGGAAATCGGAAACATGATGTATGTCGCTGCCGGTGGCCTGATTGCCAAATCGGCATTGCAGCATCGTGCGCTGGCGACGCCGCGCGCCGGCATGACGCCCAAGCAGATCACCGAAATGCGCAAAGGCGGGTGGGGCGATACGATGCTTGGCTCGGTGACTGTTGGTTCTGGTCTTCTGGCGACACTGGTCAAAGAAAAAGCGCACGATCCCGACGCGCCAAAGAAACATGGGCTTGCCGCTGTCGCCGAATGGGTCAAGGAAAGCCCGCTGCGTATGGCCAGCTATGGTTATATCTTCAGCACGCTGTGCCATTGCTACACCACCTTTACCGAGCGCAGCGAAGCCAAACGTGTCATCAAGGACGTGACCATGTCCGCGCTTGAGCATACGAAAGCGCAGGAAAAACTGAAATCAATTCCGTGGCGCGTGCTGTTCGTCAGCGCAACGCTGGTGGGTGAATTACTCCTCTCCATTTCGTCCAAGGGGCATGGGGAAGGCGTTGTGAGCGACAACAGCGTCGATAACAGCGCGGTGGCCATCGCTGCCGACCTGATCGTCAAGCAGTCACCGGGCATGCAGGACCAGCTAATCGAACAGATGGGTAAATTCCTGGGCCGTCCGGAAGTGCTGGCCATTAAAGACGAAGACGCCGTTGCATTGTTACGCAAGCAGGTGGAACTGCTGCGCAAGAATCCGTGGGCGCAGCCGGAACCAATGCAACCAGCACCTGCCCAGCCTCTTACGGTGGCCACTCCCAAGGTGGATGTGCCGAAATGGCAGGCCAAAGTTACTCCCTCGCTTGATAAAGCACCGCAACAGATTCAGCCTTCGGTCTAATTCATTCTTTTCCAGTGCGTTAAATCGTAAAATCAGGTATGAAATGAGGAAGACGTAACTCATCGATGCAGGTCGCATGCTGTATATTTGCTTTTCGGCTTATAATGAAGAACAGAATATTGAAAAGCTGCTGCGGCGGATTTCCGGATGCATGGGAAATGATACGCCCTATCAGGTGGTCGCCTATGATGACGGCAGCACGGACAACACGCAGGTTGTATTAGAGCATTGCCTGCTGCATCACCCGTTGACATTCCTGCACTCGGATGAAAATAAAGGGCTCGGCATGGGCCTCAATCGCCTGATCGATCATGTCTGCAAGCATGGCGGGGACGGCGATATCGCCGTGTTTATGGATGCGGATGACACACATGATCCTTACGTTATCCAGCTGATGTATGAGGCCCTCAAGCGTGGCGCCGACGTGGTGGTGGCATCGCGCTACGCGCCCGGAAGCATTATCAGCGGTATTTCGTGGCAGCGTAGCATTCTGTCGCGTGCATCGTCCTTGTTCTGGCGGATGCTATGCCCGATTCCTGGCGTGCGCGATTATACGTCCGGCTTTCGTGCGTATAAGCTGCCGGTACTGAAAAGAGCGCTGTTGGTGCGCGGTAGCGATCTGGTGACACGCCCTGGGTTTGAATGCCACGCCGAACTGCTCCTGCGCTTACGCGGAGTGGCCACGATTTTTTCGGAAGTACCTATCCGGCTGGCCTATGAGCGTAAATACAGCGCCAGCAAAATGCGGCTGGCCCGCACGGCCATCTATACCCTTTCTCTGGGCCTGTCGCTGCTTATGGAACGAAACGGAAAACAGCGCGTTTAGTGCATATGGTTTTAACCCCGTATCTGCAGCGCGCCTTTTCATTCCTGTCAATTTGCTGGCATAAAGCGTCTGCGCCCACCATTTTCATGGTGATGCTGCTGGTATCGCTCGTGATGCGCCTGCCGTTTTTGTTCCTGTCGCTCACGCCATTTCGCGGCCTTGCCGCGCTGACCACTGCCGATGAAGGCATATATATGCTTCAGGGCAGGGATGTGCTGAGTGCGCATCTGCCTTATCTCCAACACTGGGATAATTCCCCGCCGCTGGCATGGTATGTGTACGGCCTGCTGATGCTGCTGTCGGGCGGCAGCCTTACGCTGCTACGCATTATCGGCATGGTGTATGTGGCGGTCACCGGCTATGTCATTTACCGCACGCTGGTGGTGCATAACCTTCGTGCGGCGGTGTGGGCGGCGATTTTTTATATCGTGTTTGCCAGCACCATGCCAGGTGGCCAGTCGGTAACCTATGAAATGATCGTCTCGCTACCGCTGGCGTGCATCGTGTATTACCTTTTGAATCCTCAGCCGGTAAAGAACCACATTGCACGGATTACCGCGTTGTTTGCGTTCTGCGTCATGATTTTTCCGGCTTTCATCTATTTGCTTCCGGCGATTGCCTTGTTAGCACCCGGATTGCGCAGCCCTGTCAGGGATATTGCGCAATGGTTGCGGCCGGTCGGAAAAATTGCCGCGCAGCTCGCTGTTGCATGCTTTGCCGGATATTTCTTTTTTTGGATTATCTATCTATGCATGGGACAGCAGGCACTCTTTATAAAAACCCTGTTCCTGTCTCCCGTGGCCCATATGCCATTGTTCGGCCATGCGCCGGAACCGGCGGCATCGTGGAGCGACTGGCGTATCATTGGAAAATATTTCGACTATTATCTGCACTCCACCTACTGGGTTCTCATTTTCCTCAGCACGTGCTTTGTCCTACGGGTGTGCTATCGGCTGTTCTGTCTGAGGGATATGTCATCACCGGTGCTGGGCAAAGTATTTCTGCTGATATGTTTTGCGCTGCCGGTGGTGGCGGCCCGCGTGACGGATATGCCGTTGCCGCACTATCTGAAGCAGGTGTTGCCTTTGCTGTGCATTGCCATGGGGCTGGTGATTACCTTCGAGTGGCGCGATGGGCGGACACTGATACATGTGATTGCCGTAGCCGGTATCCTGACACCGGGCATGCTGGTCTGGGCGCATTACCTGCCGCTGGTGAAATACGCTTCGGGACGCCATTGGCAGCGCGCTTATTACAATGACAATTATTATTCGGTGGCGCGTATTATCAACACGTCACCGCTTAAGAAACACGATCTTTACCTATGTGGCGGCGGCGAAATACTCCATCCCCTGACACACACGGAGCCTCTGGCCTATGTGTTGCGCCGGAACCCGAACTATTCCCGGCGTGTAGAACGCACATTCGGTATTCCCGGACAAAACCAAAGGCAGCTGATGCGTATGTCCAATGCGCTGTTCATGGCGGGTAAGCTGCATGGGGAATGCCTCGTCATGCTTGAGGAACTCCTGATGAATAGATACCTGCAGGTATCTATTCTGGGCGATACGGCGGTGTATGTACGCAAGGATGTGTTCAAGAGGATGCCGCTACAGCTTCCGGAACCCACCCGCGATAACTGACCTCAGGTGTAAAAACGTATCGCGTGCCATGCGAAGGCAACGCCGAGCGTGATGCCAACTGCGCTGCGGAAAGGCCGCCAGTCCTTCATGTGCGCTTCAAGGGTAAGCCCCATTAACCCGCAGAAGCTGGCGATGGCGGGATAGATATAACGGAAATCTTCCGAACAACCGTAAGGATAAAACCAGCGATTCGCAAACAGCGCCGCTATGGGAATTAATAGACCGAACATGCAGATGGCCCATTCCTTACGTTCGCGCAGCGTCGCACGATGTAAGATATAGGCATCAATGATGAAGACAATCATCGCCAGTAGCAGGTTGCCCATATTCAGGGCTATTCTCAACCGGTCCCAGATATACTCGCCCGTCAGCGACGATTTGAGCATGGAGTTCCAGAAATGCTGCCGCCCGTCGACATCGCTCCACACGCTCCACAAGGGGTGGGTGATGTAGTGCGGGATGTTGGGTATCAGCGTGGCAAATAAATTGTCGTTGCTGAGCCGCAAGCCGCCCGACAGGCGTAAAATATTTCCGACCAGCCATGGCTCATGCCTTAGCTCTGTGATTTGGTAGTACAGTATTCTTCCAAAGTTCATCGCGAACCCAAGAACGAGCAACATTATCCCGATTCGGATGATATTGGAGCGCAGCATCGCCATAGAGACACTACCCCTGCCTGCGTTGTACAGGAAGGCAAGCCCGACCAGCGGTAGCAGGATCAGCGCGTTAGAGCGTGAGGCAATGCCCATGCCGGTCAGGATAAGCGCGATGCCAAAATAGAGATGCCGGGAGTCGTCCAGCCAGCGCAGGATGCAATACAGGCATGCGGCATAGCAGGCATAGAACAGCAGGTGACTGTCGATATGCGCGGAAAACAGGATGCCGGAAGGGTAGAAGACCAGTAAGGCGAGGGATACGGCATAGGCAATCCGGTTGCGGATGAGCTGGTGCAGCGACAGCGCGGAAAACACGAGAAACACCATAAAGCACGCAAAGCTGAAGGTCTGCATCAGTGTCATCGGATCGAAGGTGCCAAGCCAGTTGGCATAGCGCATGATAAAGGCTTCGATCGTGTAATAGAGCGGCGGATGGTAGTAAGACCAGCCGCCATAGGGATTCGGCCAGCGTAAATTGGTGGCGATGAAGGTGATGAAACTCAGGTGGCCGGGTATATCCATCGCCCTTTCCATCATGCCGTGATGAGTGAAACGGTGCAGATGCACGAGGAAGCCCACTACTACAATGTAGCCGCTGATTTTCCCCCGGGTAAATATCTCCATAATCCTGAAAAGTGCGATGGAGCACACCAGCGCCATTGTTAGCCCAAGCCATTTGGCAAGACTGAGGTTATTGTAGATGATGACCGGCCCCATGTTGAATTCGGCTTTGTCCGACAGGACCATGACGTTGTTAGGCCCGCTTTTAAGCAAGGGCGCCAGATCGAGATAGATGGGGCCTACATACGGGTTCCAGTGGGAGAAGGTGGCGGGATTGCACCCCCTGCCGCCGCGAAATGGAAATTCTTTGCCGTTGACCAGAATTTTTCTGACGCAGCCGTTCGGGATAATCTGAAAGCCGGTCTGTTGCAGGGGCCAGTTGTCGTAATTCATCTGAAAGCTGTAGATGAAACTTTTGCCGCCGATTTTCCTGTGGCCGATCATGCTTGGCATGATGGTCTGGAAGGGCTTGCCGTCTACTGTCTTCACTTCGGTCATGCTGCGCTTGGGCAAAGCATAATAATGCATGGCCATGGCAAGCACTATCATTGCCGCGAGGCAGTATAGCAGCACCTTTGAGTGTGAAAAGACACCCGCTATGTTTTTGACTGACATCGGAACGCTTTACATGCGTTAGTGAGGTAATTTTTCTTATACCATGTTTGCAGCAATACGCCACACTGAGTTCGGGTGCTAGCCACTCTTCTTCAGCAAGTGTGACAGGATCAGTGCGCTTTTTTGGGAGCGAGGCCGTAATTCTGAATCAGTTCTTCGGCAATCTGCACGGCATTCAGCGCTGCGCCCTTACGCAGGTTGTCCGACACGATCCACATATTCAGGCCATATTTTACCGTGTGATCCTGGCGCAGGCGCGAAATATAGACGCCATCTTCGCCCGCACATTCGATTGGGGTGCAGTAACCGCCGTCCTTGGGTTCATCATACATGACGACGCCTTCGGCATCGGAGAGGATTTCGCGAGCTTCGTCGACCGAGATTGCTCTCTCGAATTCAACATTGACCGATTCGGAATGGCCGACAAATACCGGCACGCGCACGCAGGTGGCGGTCACGGCGATGCTGGGGTCGAGGATTTTCTTGGTCTCGTTGACCATTTTCCATTCTTCCTTGGTCGAGCCGTCATCCATGAACACGTCGATATGCGGAATCACGTTGAAGGCGATGCGCTTGGTGAATTTCTCCGGCGGTTTCTGCGCGTTCATGAACAGCGCCTTGGTCTGGTCGAATAATTCATCCATCCCGGTCTTGCCCGCGCCGCTGACCGACTGGTAAGTGGAAACGACGATGCGCTTGATCTTCGCCACATCATGCAGCGGCTTCAGCGCGACGACCATCTGCATGGTCGAACAGTTGGGATTTGCGATGATGTTGGTCTTGCGAAAATCCTTCAGCACATGCGCGTTGACTTCCGGCACGACGAGGGGAATCTCCGGGTCCATGCGAAACTGGGAGGTATTGTCGATCACCACGCAACCGGCGGCGGCGGCTTTCGGTGCGAATATTTTGGAGATGGCGGAGCCTGCCGAGGACAGGGCGATATCCGTATCGCTGAAATCATAATCGTCGAGCGCGCGTACTTTCAGTATCTCGACATCGCCGTAGCTTACTTCCTTGCCGGCGGAACCGCGCGAGGCCAGCGCCACGACTTCGCGGGCCGGAAAGCGGCGGTCTACCAGAATATCCAATATTTCGCGACCGACATTACCGGTGGCGCCCACGACTGCGATCTTGTAACTCATTGATATTTTCTCTTTTATTCGTACTTGGTTAACGAAGATCCGCATTTTATGCAAAACGGGCCATGAATGCAATGATTAGAAATGGCAATGTAACGTGCTAAATCAGGATCGCTCTGCTATTTTACCCTTTATGATGGACGGCTACTCAAACGCACTTGTGATTACCGGCCGGTACGGCACGCAGGTCAAGCTGGTGCTGGAGCAGGAGAACCCCGACTATGATCTGGGGCAGGGCACGGCCACCGGCAAAGTAAAAATTATCGCTACCCTTGCCGAACCCGTGGACGGGCAGATGGTGGAAAACGAACAGAAGAAAGTCCTTCTTGAGGGAGTGCACACCCGTAACAACTATAGCTCCGGCAGTATTCTCGGGCGGCTGGGATACCGGCTGTCCAAGCATTTTGGCGTGGCTCCCCAGATACATCCGCTGAGCGAAGGACCTGAACTTGAGAAGCAGCGCCAGCAGTATGGGGAGGTGGTGTACCGGGTGTCGCTCGACATTCCCGATGGGCAGACCGAGACACGGTTTGTCGCCGCTGTTCGCCGGGGATTGTACCGGATCCGAGATGAATTAGAGTGCGAAAATAATAAAAATCACCGAAAAATGTAAATCTCATTATAAGTCATTGAAATACATTGATAGTAATTTGCATTTTTTTTGTAAAATCATCAAATTGAGCATATCGTTTACTAGGAAAACCGGGCACCCCGTCACAAAACGTTAACATATTTACGATATATTCGTGGTTATTCCCAAAAAAAATTTACTAACGGGAGCGGGAGCCATGGATCAACTGACGGCAGAGCAAAAGACCCATCACAAGCTAAGGCAGGCCTTAGGTGTGAAGCATCTGCGCATTGATGACGCCACTAATGGTGGCGTTTTTCGGTTATACCGCAGGACTCCCTTAAGCTGGATCCGAACAAGAGTGCGGCGCTGAGCAGCGCACTGGCCGGGCTGACCGGCTATAACGTGAATATTGTCAATAATGCTACCGGCTATGTGGACCGGGTGGATTTTTCCGCTCCGTCACCGAATCAAGGCAATCCGTCGCAAAAGGAATTCGTGATGAAGGTGGCGACTATCAATACGGCCTTGCTGACGACGACGCAGCGCAAACAGACCACCATGGCGATGGAACCCTGATCGCCATAGTCAGGTATTCCTGACGGCCTCCGATAAACTTCAATCTATATCAGTGTATTATCTTTTCTATGCTCCGTGGCCCGATTAGGGCGTTGCGGATTGTCCGTTATTGCAATAGAAAATGGGCATGAGCGATGCAGCCAAGAATGACAGTTTCCTATATAATCTCTGGTACGTTGCCGCCGCAGGCACGCAGGTTTCCAAGGGCAAAACCCTGGCGGTGACTGTGCTCGGCCAGCAGATGCTGCTCGGGCGTGACCGCAATGGCATGGTGTTTGCGCTTCGGGATTTCTGCCCACATCGTGGCATACCCTTGCGCTACGGCACGTTCGACGGCGAAACCATCGAATGCTGCTATCACGGCTGGTGCTTCGCCACGTCCGGCCAGTGCACCAAGATTCCCTCATTGCTGCCGGACGACCCGACCGATATTTCGCGCATCAAAACGCAATCCTATCCCTGCCATGAGGTGGACGGCAATATCTGGGTGTATGTCCCGCCGCCGAAGACGCGCGTGCCGGAAGTGCTGCCGGAAATTCCTGCCGCGCCGATTGCTTTTGAGGGCGGCTATTACCATGTGGATTCGGTGTTGTTCCCATGCAGTATCGACCATGCGGTGATCGGGCTGATGGATCCGTCGCACGGGCCGTTCGTGCATGCGTCATGGTGGTGGCGGTCGCGCCGTTCCATGCATAAGAAAGAAAAGCATTTTGCGCCGCACGGCATGGGCTTCCGCATGGTGCGCCACAAACCGTCCTCCAATTCGCGCGCCTATAAGATTCTGGGCGGCACCCCCACGACGGAAATCAGTTTCCAGCTTCCGGGTCTGCGCACCGAGCATATCAGCATCGGCAATCGCCATATCGTGCTGTTGACGGCGTTGACGCCGGTCGGCGCCGAATCGTGTATGCTGCATCAGTTCATGTATACCAATATCAGCCTGGTCAATCTCCTGCGTCCGCTATTGGTGCCGTTCGGCAAGAAATTCATCCGCCAGGATCTCGATATTGTCAAAAAACAGCAGGAAGGGCTGACGGGCGACCATCCGAGCCTCATGCTACTCGGCGACCCCGACGCGCAGGCGCTGTGGTACTACAAGCTCAAGCGCGATTACCTTGAAGCGCAGGACGCCAATCTCCCCTTTAAAAACCGCCTGCCCGAAAAAACCCTGCGCTGGCAGAGTTAATCCTCTATAATATAAACATATTTATCGTTACATGCCATAAGGTATGTCATAATTCCTTAACGTGCATATGTTATAAAAGGATTATAATATAGGGCATTATGATCCAGATCGGCAAAGCAATTCAGGCGGCAGTCAAGGCGGGGGGCTTCACGGCGAATGCCGCGGAACGCACCGTCAAGGTTCCTTCTGTTGCTGTGCATCTGGCAGGACTGGTGAGTGACACCAAGGCGTTGCTACCGGAGGTGATACGTTTCAATCTTACTCTTATGAGAGAAGTTGAGACATTTCTTGCCCATGCAGGGGTTCCCATCGACAAGGGACTAAAGGTGCTTAAAGCCGATGCAGCGTCCGATGCCCTTGTGCTCACTGCCAACGCTCTGGAAGGGACGGGGCGTGAAGTAGTTATCAAGCTTACGAGCAAACTCGGAATTTACAAACCGATGAGGCATCTGATCGGCAATCCGCTGCATATTGATGAACCCATGATGGCGGACGCAGTACAGACCACCGTTAAATCGGCGCTGAATGGAGAGCCGGTCCTGGTTCGGATTGAACGCATGATGCACCCGGCGGATAAGATCATTGAGACGCTTCCCGGCAATAAGCTCAAGATGATGGATAGATTCAGGGAAGAAATGCTGCAAAATGTAAATGCCAAAGGACTGGCCGGTACAGACCTTAAAGCCAATAACTTCGCTCTTGAACGTGGAGCTCCCCCGGTAAAGAGCATGGAAGACTTGATGAGTCGTGAGCTAAAATGCATAGATACTGATGCCGTAAATATTCGTGCCCCGGAAGTTACGGCCACTTTGGCCAATCCGATTCAGTATCAGCCGGTGTATAATCCCAACCAGCCAAGGCATATTGATGAGCTTTTCAAAGCGAGGGAGTTGCCCGTGCTGCACAATGCGAATGCTGTCGCTGCGACGATGCAGGGGAAGCGTCCTGATACGCGTCCGGTCGGGTCCTAGAGGGATATATGTCCGCAGTCACGCAAATAGGTAAAGCCATCGAAAACGCGTTGCACGCTGCAGGTAATTTCACGGGCGGAAAAATCCCGACGGTGGCTGTGCATCTGGTGGGCGGCGTAAAATCGACAAAAAGCCTTGCTGCCGGTGGCATTAAATTAAACGAAGGGCTGATGCGCCAGATTGAAGGATTCCTGGTGGACGCAGGTATTCCCGTTCAGGAAGGATTGAAGGTGCTGGGTGCAGACGGCGCTTCCAATGCGCTCGTGCTTACCGCCAACGGGTTGGAAAAAAATGCGGCACGGCAGGTGGTTATCAAGCTGACCGATAGCCCCGGATTTTACGTGCAGAAACCGCACCTGACAGGGGATGCGTTGTTACTGAAAGAAGACCTGCTGCCCGATGCCGTCCAGAGGGCTTTTGCTTCGGCGCAGAATGGCAATCCCGTACTGGTGCGCATCGAACCCAGAATGCTTCCGGTGGATAAGGTGATTGAAGCTATGCCCATTGCCGATAAGATGGGCGCGCACCGGCAATTCAAAGAAGCATTGGTAAGGCGCGGTAATGAAAAGGGACTGTTGGGGCTGGAGGTGAAACCCCCTAATTTCGGTATTCCGGTGGGTTCTAAAACGCCGGGCACCATGGAGGAATTACTGGCGCATCCCGGCCTTAAATCCATCGATACCGAATCATTCGAAATTCCGCTGCCGCAGCATGTACGTGAGATGGCAAAGCCGCTGCCCATTTATCAGCCGCAATATCGTGATACGCCGCTTAAGCATATCGACGAGATGTTCCCGGTGCAGGAGTTGCCGACGCTTCAAGGTGCAGCGGCGACCGCCGCCACGCAGCAGGCGCTGGGTACGTCCAGGCCGCCCGCTCTTCCCGGCGCATGACCATGCGTAAATCACATACCACCGCCGTACTCGCGTCGCGCGCGCATCTGTTGTACCGCATCAATGGTCAGAGTGACGGGCTGCCCTACTGGTCTTATGCATTGATTGACGAAGCTAAGCTCGCTGCTTTCAAAAAAGCACTCGCTACCGGCCGGATACATGTTCAGGATTTTGGCAAGGTGCTGGTATGGGGCGAGGGTGCCGAACCGCCACCGCATGTCGTGCAGGAACTGAAAGACAAATACGATTACGAAGTGATTGCGTAATACTATCCTGCTTTGGCCAGCTTGGTCTGGTTTAGCGCCTTCACAATTTCATCACCCATTTCGGCAGTGCCGATTTTTTTCATTCCCGGCTGCATGATGTCGGCAGTGCGAACACCTTCTTCCAGCACGCGCTTGACGGCTTTTTCCAGTATGTCGGCTTCGGCTTTCAGGCCAAAAGAATAGCGCAGCATCATAGCGAAGGAGAGGATGGTCGCGATCGGGTTGGCAATGTCTTTTCCGGCGATATCGGGCGCGCTTCCATGGACGGGTTCATAGACGCCGGGCGTGCCGGATGTGCCGAGCGATGCAGACGGCAGCATGCCGAGCGAGCCGGTGAGCATGGAGGCAATGTCGGAGAGGATGTCGCCGAACATGTTGGTGGTCACCATCACGTCGAACTGCTTGGGATTGCGCACCAGCTGCATGGCAGCGTTATCGACATACATATGCGACAGTTCGAGTTTCGGGTATTCCTTCTGGTGAACCTTGGTGACTTCCTCGCGCCACATTTCCGTGCATTCGAGTACATTGGCTTTGTCCACCGAACAGACGCGGCCAGCCCGCTTGGCGGCCAGATCGAAGGCAATGCGTGCAATGCGCGACACTTCGGGGCTGGTATAGACTTCGGTGTTGATGCCGCGACGTGTGCCGTCGGGCAGGGTTTCGACGCCGCGCGGCTGGCCGAAATAAATGCCGCCGGTGAGTTCGCGCACGATCATGATGTCGAGCCCGGCCACGATGTCCTGCTTCAGGGTCGAAGCGTCGGCGAGTTCATCGAAACAAATAGCGGGGCGCAAATTGGCGAATAATCCGAGTTCCTTGCGGATGCCAAGCAGGCCTTTTTCCGGGCGCAAGGCAATCGGCAGCGATTCCCATTTCGGGCCGCCAACGGCGCCGAGCAATACGGCGTCGGATTTTTTGGCAGCGGCGAGCGTTTCATCAGGGAAGGGCGTGCCTACCGCATCATAGGCCGAACCGCCGATGAGCGCATGGCCGGTGGTAAATTTCATCGGGCCGTTATCATTGAACCATGAAATGACTTTTTGCGTCTGCAATACGACTTCCGGGCCGATGCCGTCGCCGGGGAGGAGAAGTATATGTTTCTGATTCATCATATTTTTTGCCTTTATTTTGTCCATATTACTTATATCCCCTCTGGGATACCTATACGTCAGGTTTAATGCAACTGTAATCCCACTTAGTGTATATTATTACAAAAAATTAACCAATTTACGCTATGGTTAATCCATATATTCCATAAAAAAGAGGGTTTTATGAGTGATGCACCCAAATACCGTTCAAGCAATGGACTTAAAGGCGATGATGCTGCCTATCATATCCAGCACATGGGGTATGGACATGGCGGGTATGAACCAGTGCGGAGTCTGACGCGCCGTGTTATCAACGGCAAAGCCTATATCGATCTTGTGGGATCGAACTTTGATGAAGAAGGCCGCAATTTTGACCTGTTCCATGCCGTGGCGGAAGCATTAGGTACTACACCGCCTACCGTCATCCGCACCAGCCGCTCGGATCAGTCCAATGGTATCATGCGTTTCCAGACCGGGGACGTAGCTGGTCTGGTGGCTAAACTCGCAGAAAAAGAACTGGTGCCGGCCACTTTCCGCGACTTTGTCGCTGAGCAGGAATCGGTTCCGGAGATAACCGCAGAGAAGATCCGCAGTTTCGCCCGCTACATGCATCAGGGCGACGATGCGTCCTACCGCCTTGAGCGCAAGGAAGGGCCGGGCAAACACTCGGAACTTAATGCTATGCAGGAATACGCAAATACCAATTCCGATCAGCTTGCGGCTGTTTTTGAAGGCCGTGCGCGCGATGAAAACCGCGCTGCCGAAGCATTTTCGGCTGTCGTCCATCGCGACCACAAGCCGGGTAAGCAGAAGGCAGGCTGGAGCGTTGAAGATACTAAGGATGTTGAAACGCGCAACCGTAACCGCCAGTATGCGTTTGGGTTGGAAAGCGATGCCATCGGAGCTTTCGTTGCCTCGCAGAGCAAAGAGCGCATCAAAAGCTAAAATACAGCGTTACGCCGCGAGCCAGGGGGTCAGTTCCGCCTGTTTCTTTTCATAGGCGGCGATACCGTCAAGCTTGGCAAGCGTCAGGCCGATATCATCCAGACCATTCATCAGGCAATGTTTGCGGAACGCTTCCACATCAAAATGGAACGCGGGTGTATTCTGCCCTTCAGCCATCACGGTTTGCTTGTCGAGATCGACATGGAGTTTTTTTCCAGCTTCGGCGTCACTCAATAATTGTTCCACGTTTTCTTTAGGAAGAGCAATCGGAAGAATGCCGTTCTTAAAGCAATTGTTGAAGAAGATATCAGCAAAAGACGAGGCGATAACGCAGCGGATTCCGAAATCCAGTAGCGCCCACGGCGCGTGTTCGCGGCTCGACCCGCAGCCGAAATTGGCGCCCGACACCAGAATCTCGGCATGGTCGAACGGCGCGTTGTGAAGGACGAAATCATCGATGCGGTTGCCCTCGACAGTGAAGCGCATTTCGTAAAACAACCCTTCCTTCAGGCCGGTGCGCTTGATGGTCTTTAGGAACTGCTTGGGGATAATCATGTCGGTATCGACATTATCAATCGGCAGCGGTGCGGCAATGGCGGAGAGGGCGGTGAAGGGTTGCATATCAGGTCTTCCACGGATCGTTAGGGTCAAGCGGTATCAGGTGGGACGGTTTGGCGGGGTTGCCGTAATCGAGTCCCGCCCATTCGTCGTTCTTCTTTTTCTTCTTGCCGAAGAGTGAGCTGAAAAAATTACCGATGGCGTCAAAGATAGACATAAAAAGTTACCAGTTACTAGTTGCCGGTTACCAGTGAAGGTTAGGCGGCGTTTTTAAGGGTGGATTTTAATCCGTTTAACATACGGCCAATTTCTTTGATTTGAAGCAGTATCATATTAAAATCTTCTTGTTTTAGATAGTCCGTATTAAAAGCAATAAGCAATTGTGTATGTAGTTCTGCTAACGAACCGGATGCAATGCCGATGAATTGAATGAATTCACCATAGCTGTTGCGGCCACAGCCCTCTGCAATATTAGATGACACCGAAACGGCACTTCGTCTGATTTGGGACGTAAGTCCGTATATTTCATCTTTTGGAAATGTCTTTGTAAGGTCATAAATCTGTTTGGCCAATGTAACAGATTTCTCCCATACTTTTAAATCTTCATAACTTCTGTGTTTCACTTCACTCATAATTCTCTCTACTGGTAACTAGTAACCGGTAACTCACTTCATCTCTCTCACATCGGTGAGATGCCCTGTCACCGCTGCGGCGACGGCCATGGCGGGGCTTAAGAGGTGGGTGCGGCCGCCGCGGCCTTGGCGGCCTTCGAAATTGCGGTTGGAGGTGGAGGCGCAGCGTTCGCCGGGTTCCAGGCGGTCGGCGTTCATGGCGAGGCACATGGAGCAGCCCGGTTCGCGCCATTCAAATCCGGCGGCGAGGAAAATTTTATCGAGGCCTTCCTTCTCGGCCTGTTCTTTCACAAGGCCGGAGCCGGGGACGACCATGGCGAGCTTGATGCTGCCCGCTATGTGTTTGCCCTGTGCCATTTTGGCGGCTTCGCGCAAATCCTCAATGCGGCCATTGGTGCATGAGCCGATGAATACTTTGTCGATGGGTACTTCCGTCAGTTTCATGCCGGCGGTGAGGCCCATGTAATCGAGTGCGCGCTCGATGGATTTTTTCTTCGATTCGTCGCGTTCGGATTTCGGGTCGGGGATGCTGCCGGTAATGGGGAGCACCTGTTCGGGCGATGTTCCCCATGTGACGTGCGGCACGATGTCGTTGGCGTTGAGCACCACTTCGACATCGTATTTCGCGCCTTTATCGGACGGGAATGTTTTCCAGTAGCTCACGGCTTTGTCCCAGTCCGCGCCCTTCGGTACCATGTTGCGGCCTTTGAGGTAGGCGAAAGTGGTGTCGTCGGGAGCGATGAGGCCAGCGCGCGCGCCTGCTTCAATCGACATATTGCATACGGTCATGCGGCCTTCCATGGACAGGCTGGTAATAGCGTCACCGGCATATTCTATGACGTAACCGGTGCCACCGGCAGTGCCGATTTTACCGATGATGGCCAGCACGATGTCCTTGGCGGTAACGCCGGGGGTAAGTTTTCCGTCCACGCGCACCAGCATGTTCTTGGCGCGGCGCTGGATGAGAGTCTGGGTGGCGAGTACATGCTCGACTTCGCTGGTGCCGATGCCGAATGCGAGGGAGCCGAATGCGCCATGCGTGGAGGTGTGGGAATCGCCGCAGACGATGGTCATGCCCGGCTGGGTGAAGCCCTGCTCGGGGCCGACGATATGCACAATGCCCTGACGATGGTCGTCCATCGCGTAATAGGTGATGCCGAATTCCTTGCAGTTATTGGCTAGTGTGTTGACCTGAATGCGCGCGGTTTCGTCCTTGATGATGCCCTGTTTGCGCTCCGGCGTGGTCGGTACGTTATGGTCGGGCACGGCCAGCGTCGCATCCGGGCGGCGTACAGGGCGCTTGGCCATGCGCAGTCCTTCAAACGCCTGCGGGCTGGTGACCTCGTGAATCAGGTGGCGGTCAACATAGATCAGGCAGGTACCGTCGGACTGCTGGTCAACCAGATGAGTTTCCCAGATTTTATCGTAGAGCGTTTTAGCCATTTGCTGTTCAGTTAAAAGATGTTAACGTATGCCATTCTAAGGTCCTGCATTTGAATACAACAGGGGGGAAATTGCAATGAAAGATTTTAAATCTGCCTCTGCAAGCGAGCGTGTGCGCTACCTTGAGCAGAAATTCATGGAGGGGCTGGGGGAAGCTCGCGTCCGTACCGAGAAGGAAGGCGTCCTGCTTTTATTCGACCTGAATGATCCGGTGCAGATGGAAGAATTCAATCATCTGGGCGAGGCTATCCATACCATTTTTAATTCCTTGCCGGGCAATAAGATGGAAGCCCGTATTCCCGGTGAGCAACAGGAGCCGCTGGAATTGCTGACACTGGCCCGGCGCATGGCGAGCCCTTCTATCCGTAAAGACGATAAAGAAGTGGTGCGGCGCATCGTGCGCGGCGATCCGGAGCATGTCATTGCCAGCCTGACCAAAACCCCATGGAATCTGGTGGAAGGCTCTCCCTATGACAACAAAGTGCTGGAGCCTGTGCAGGAGGGGATTGAATTGACCGATGATGTCAGGCGGAAACAGGAGCTCGCGCTTGGTTTCGTACTCCATGACGACAGCCGTGCGACAGGGCTTCTGACGGAGTGGCTGGACCATCAGCGCGAGGTCGAGCGCAGAAATGGCATGAAACCGCGCATGGTCCTGCCCGAGGAATGGGCGTCAACTCAGGGAATTGACCGTGCCGTAAGATTCAAGGTGGAACATCCCAAGCGCCCGCTGGCAAAACTGTTCGGCAGGGAATAGCGGCTATATTGCCCGGGTGGCGGGCGGTGTTGGAATAATGGGGCCGTCGGTGGACTCTATGTCGGTCAGTCGCGCGCGTTTTTTGATCTTGGGAGCGGAACTGGGTTTGTTGAAATTGATATTGGTGATGACGCCGCCTGTGCCGGACATGCCAGACACCACCTGATCGAAGCGGTCAATGCGGTCGATGATGCCGTTTACAAAGCCGATGGCGTCCATATCGCGCGTGGCCTCGGGAACTTCCATTAATGTGGCGAGTGCGGCGGCAAGTCTGGGGCGTGTTTGCGTGTAGCCCATGCAGGCCACATGGTCATCGGCAAAGAGTGCGGTGTGGTGGGGGATGATATGGGCATCTGCTACCGTCATTAGGCTTAGCAGGACGTAGTCATACTGGGAGTGATCAACGGATTCGGTGCGGCGGGTGCTGTCGACATAGGTTTGCAGGGCCTCGTCCATGGCCGCGTCTTTTACGAGATCAATGCCCGCGGCTTCCAGCTTGGCAGCCGTTTTTTTGCCGGGACGCCTGCTATCGGGCGTGATGCGGCGCTTAGCCGAAAATAAATCGGGGTAACGCGTCTGGATGGCAGACGCAGCGTCTTGGAATTGCCGGGATAAGAAGTACGCTGATATGTCCTGAAGCGGGTCTGGTTTTTTCTCACCCGCCTTGGTCATATCATATGCCGGGGCTTATGCTTCGGAAGCCTTGTCGTCGGCTTCCACTACCGCGTCACGCTTTTCCGTGATGCGTGCCGCTTTACCGGTCAGGCCGCGCAGATAATACAGCTTGGCGCGACGAACTTCGCCCTTGCGAACCAGTTCAACACTGTCAACACGCGGAGAATAGAGCGGGAATACGCGTTCAACGCCTTCGCCGTGGCTGATTTTGCGCACGGTGAATGCAGAGCGCTGACCAGCGTTTTTAATGGCGATGACAACGCCTTCGAAAGCCTGAATACGTTCAGAGTCACCTTCGATGATGCGCACGTTGACGCGCACGGTGTCGCCCTGGGAAAACTTATCGAGACGCTTGCCAGCGGCCAGCTTCTTCATGTTTTCATTTTCGATCTTCTGTAACATATTCATACTAGTATTCCTTTTTTTCTACACACTTTGCCCATAAATCGGGACGGCGAGCTTCCGTAATCTGTCTGGCTTGCTCAAGCCGCCACGCTTTAATCTGTTCATGGTTCCCGGAAAGTAACACATCAGGCACAGGCCTGTCTCTCCAAGCGGACGGTCTAGTATAATGAGGATATTCGAGCAGTCCAGCATATTCTGACGTGGTGGTGAAACTTTCCGTGACCACGGCATCGGCCTTTCCAATTACCCCCGGAAGCAGGCGGACACAGGCGTCCAGCAAGGCCAGAGCGGCGATTTCCCCGCCGGACAGCACGAAATCCCCGAGGCTGACCTCCAGCATGTCGTGATGCTCGACCACCCGGTGATCCACCCCTTCAAAACGACCACAAAGTATTATCAAATCACGATTTTTCAGGTTTTCGACCAGGGGCTGGGTCATCGGCACCCCGCGCGGGGTGGTATAGATGATTTGCGCGCCGGGGAGCAAGGTCTTGGCGTGTTCGACCGCCTCATCGACCACGTCTGGCTTCATGACCATGCCGGTGCCGCCGCCGAACGGGCTGGCATCGACGGTGTTGTGTTTGTCATGGGCGAAATCGCGTATGTCGATGGCTTTCAGCGACCAGATATTTTTTTCCAGCGCCTTGCCAGCAAGCGATAAACCGAGCGGTCCCGGAAACATATCGGGGAAAAGGGTAAGGGCAATGGCGGAAAAAGAGGGGTGGATCATACGGCTTTTCGAAATACGGTCTTTTAATTTACTAAAATGGTGTTAACCATAAATGATGTTTCAATCGTCCCATAGGTAACGCATGGCCGAAGAAATTCAAAGCCCAGATAATGGCGTTAATGCGGATTCTCATGCTCGCACGGGATTTGGCCGGATTGGCCGCAATGCCGTTGGCCTGCTTCTGGGCACGATTTTCTTCATCGGCTCGCTGCTGGTGCTGATCTGGAACGAGGGCTGTTCCTTAGAGGCAATGCGCCATCTCAATCCCGTGCTTGCACCAAAACCGGTGGAAATCAGCGGTAGCATCAGCACCGATGAAGTGCTTTCCGACGAGGTGTTCTATCTCAGCGTCAACGCCGCCAAGCTCATTCGCGTGGTGGAGATGTATCAGTGGCAGGAAAATGGCGATAAAGAACCCAGCTACCATAAGCTGTGGTCGGAAGTCCCCATAGATTCCGCCGCTTTTATCACTCCGCAAGACCATATCAATCCACCTATGCCTTACCGCAGTACGGAGTATAGTGCTTCGGTGGCGCAGGTGGGGGGCGTGACTCTTGCGCCGCAGATCATTGAACAGCTTGGCGGGGCGGAGGATTATCCGCTGACCCGCGATAGCTTCGCCAAGATCAACCCGGCGCTGGCCGGATTTAAGCTCAATGAGGGTGAATATTATCGCGGCAATCCGGCGAGAAGGCCTGAAATAGGCGATGTGCGCGTGCATTTCAAAGCGCTGCTGCCGGGCGATCATGTGGATGTGTCGGGGCAGCTGAAAGATGGGCGTCTTGAGGTGATGAAAGACGCGGGGCATAAGGCGATGTCACACAACTCGGCGATGACGTGGGGGTTCCGTTTCGGTGGATGGCTTGCCATGTTTACCGGGCTGATGCTGGTGTTCGTATCGTTGCAGATTTATGGTAGTAAGGTGCCTGTGCTGGGTAACATGGCGGCGTTCGGCATAAAACTGATTGCCATGGTGATGGCGACGGTGCTGACCTTGATTATTATCGCGATGATCTGGTTTTCCTACAGCCCCGCCACGTCGATGGTGCTGCTGATGGTGGCAAGCGGCGTGATTATTATGTCAACTTTTGTGAAGCCGAAGCGTGAGGCGCCGATACCGGTAGCCGTCAAATATTTTAAGGTGCCTCGTCAGAATCTGGCGAGTCCACATATTCTGGCGGAAACACGGTAACGAACCCTTTTTCCGTATCGACATCGCCAACGAAATCCTGATTGAAGGGCAGCATTTCCGTTTTGCCGCCTGCGAGTTCCAGCTCCAGAATATCGCCTGCGCCGAAATTATAGACCCCCACCACCTTGCCGTGCGCTGTGCCGTTCTTCAGGCGCGCTTCCAGCCCGGTCAGTTCGCCATAGGACCAGCTATTGTCTTTTTTCGGGGTGA
>Ga0163144_10008152_pt1 | contig 22725 bp, 27 predicted proteins | sample OliLak19BULKMAT1_FD_123175 | JGI IMG/M metagenome (GOLD analysis project Ga0163144, IMG submission 123175) | Freshwater microbial mat bacterial communities from Lake Vanda, McMurdo Dry Valleys, Antarctica - Oligotrophic Lake LV.19.BULKMAT1 | ecosystem: Environmental > Aquatic > Freshwater >...
TCCACGAAGACGGTCTTAACGCTATATCGTTAAGACCGTCTTTTTTCATCAAAATTTTGCTTTGATGATGAACACTCATTTCTTTCTCAATCAATTAGAGATATTTTATCAGTATCTCGTAAATAGGGTTTATAGTTGTTCCTTGGATACCAGTATTTAGATCAACTACAAGTTGAAATTAAATTAGCAATTTTTGGAGAGGTGGGACACTGATTTGTTTCAGAATTGGAACAACTTATACAGAGTTTCTTGTACGTGAATTATTTCTGCTTTTTTATATGAGGATTACGATAATTTAAAAAGATGTATATTTTATTTGAAACTTTCAATTAATGGGGTTTCAAGCACACTGCTTAATGTATATTTGAGAGTTGAATGAGCTTAAATGTAGGTGCTAAATAATTTGCTGTTCGCTACATAGATTCGTAACTATAAATAGTGAATTTGTAAAAATTATTTGTCATTACCAATTAAATTTCTACATTCGAGGATGCAACAAACGAATTTACATGATGAGATAAAATCTAGGTAATTAAAAATAAAGGCGCTTAACTGCTTTCTCTTTAGAAAACTTGTAATTTTTAACAAGCCGGAAGGAGGGTTAATCTCTCACGCTACAGCGTGGGTTTTAACTTTTGTGGATCGGGCACACCAGTGACTCTAACACGGAGTTATGAGTTCCACGTTGCTTTTTTTATATACACCTAAGCAATCAATCTTTAACCACAAAAAACAACATTATGAAACCTAAACCCAATCAATCCATCCATCTCCGCAAGCTCAACTATTAAGTGGCATGCATGTTTACTGTCAGCTATTTACTGAGTATGAATGATGTAAACACATTTATTTTTTATGATGTACTTAAAAGTGCACTCATTACAGATGATACGATTCCACCTGTGGGAGAGGAAATGCCTGATACAACCGGACTTGTTCAGGAAACAGTAGTAGATGGAGTAGATATAGTATGGTAATTATGAATTGAAGAAACTGGAACAAATATTGAAGGGATGAAAACAGGATTGCTTGATTCATTTATTACAATCAATTTAGGAAGTCAGAAGAAGGCTGTTCAAAAAAAATTATTCGGATTTGCAACAGCAGGAATATTTTCTAAAAATCAAATGCCCAATGATACGTTTGCACTTGACCAAGTGCAATGGACAAGTGATTTACAACCTCAGGTTACGCTTCCCTGGGGGATCGGAAAGTAAATTTATGGACGTCTTAGAGGGGCAGGTTACGGCTGGGACATTGGAACTATAGCTCGCTATTATGATATGACTGATAGTGTCTTGGATTCGCCAACATATACAGACATTTTGAATGATGGGGATACAGCGACTTTATTATCGGAATGGCTGGATATTTCCTATGTAACTGAATATAGCAAATATTGGGAAAAATTGGTAGCTCAAAATGATCTCGATTCAACTCAAAAATATATTGATGACTTCATTGAGATGGTGAAGAAGATTGAAACTGAAAATGGCACCACAGTGAACGTAGTTTACTGTTTATATATTTTTTAGTAACACTGCTACCCAATGCGTGGATATAATTAAGTATCTCCGGGATTCAACGATAAATCATATTTATCCGTTGACTGTTGTTGGCGTAGAAATGGGTAACGAACCATATTTTGATTACGCTCGATTAATTATGGGGTGGGAATCCTTTGAAGATTATTGGGATTATTTGAATGGTGTGAATGGCGTTGATGCTGAGTATGAAGAGGTGCTCGGAGATTCGCTTTGAGATGATCATGATTTTATCGGTGCGTTTAAAAATCATTTATTATTTACCTGTCCTGTGGACATTCCTGCAGAAAATCTGCATGATCCTGACAAAGCATTATTCGCTCCAAATGAATAACATGATGGTTTAAGAAGTATTGATGAAAATTGGAATTCTAAGTTACGAGAAAAATATAACGTCAAAGTATTTATTTTTGATTCAATGCCAGCAAAGCGATATGCCTTTGATGCAGTAATTCTTCATCCCTATTATGATACTCATAACTGGAAAGATGTTCCTATTAATGGTTTAGAATTAACATACGAATGCAACTTAGGTGATACAATTACGACAAATGATGAATGGTTGTTTGACACGTTTGATGAACGACTTGAACCCACGTATGATACCATCCGTATCAATTTCAGCAGGTTTTTAAAGGTGAAATACAAAGAGTCCTATAATGACCATCGAGATACGCTTTTATTTTATTCGGGAGTATCTCATCCAAAAGCCTTGTGGGTAACGGAATGGAATTTTAAAGATCAAGATCCGGCACTTGAGCCCGCCGACTTGAATTGAGTCGGTGTTTTTTCTCACGGCTTCATGCATGGGTATAACGTTTTCGAATGGTTTTTGAAAGATGTAAAACTGAATTATGATTCGGGCTATAGGACAAACTTTCATACGATTTCAACCTTTCACAATTTAGCAGGCGGGGGAACAAACGCAATGATCCATCCAGCAACCAATCAAGAACTGGATACGATTGGGAAACTCTCTTATCCCTATGACGAACCCGAGGATTCATCTTTTAGCAGAAATTACCTCATTAAAATGACGGCATGATTTGCATTTGAACTTTTAAGTGAGATACCAAAAAATGATTTGAAATTGTTGCAGACAAATTACACAATCGGAAGTAAGTCTGTAAATGTTCAGCCGACAGTTTTCATCAACCCTGAACAGAATTTCCGCTACATTTATTTTAGTACTATTAGAGACACGACACAGCTATACATGATTAATACTTCGGGCACGTTTGGGGTATATGTTGATGGAGGGAAAATTCAAGTTGTAGATACCGCAGAAATTTATTGTATTGATGCATTAAAACCATATTCGACTTCAGGAAAAGGAAATGGATCGTTGTATAAATTGAATGAAACATATGCACTCGCGGCTGACACAACATGTTCCGAACCATATCCGTGGGAAATAAGAAAAATAGATACGCTTATTAATGAACCTTGGGGAGATTCTTTACTAACACTAACAGCTCCGGCTTACACCTACGGCTACTTTAAAATTCCTATTCGTGCGTTTTATCCCCTCAAGCTTGATGAAGTGGAAAGTTATTATGATTTGAAGGTGTATCCAAATCCGGCAAATAATGCAGTTACACTTATAGGACTACAGGACAATTCCGTTATTCAAGGTAAATTACAAGTGAAAGTGATAAATGTTACCGGTAGTATTTGTTTGGAAACAGAGGCTTTAAGCGGGCAAAGGCTTGACATATCCAATCTGAGTTATGGGGTCTATCAAATAATCGTTAAATCTGAGGCCGGCAATGTAACCGTTGGAAAATTTATTAAGCAGTAGGGTGAAAAAATTAAAATTTCATATCAACGAATATTCAGTGTTTGCTGCATCCTTTTTACTCATCCAAAATAATGTCGATGCTGAAGTGATTTACGGAGACATTATGCCTGATACATTAATTAATGTGGATTGGGAATCTTTTGATCTTGATTGGAATGAAGATGGAGTTAGTGATTTCAGATTTTTAAAGAGGTCTTTATCTTTTATAGATGGAACATATGGGGGTGATACCTTTACCAATCGCTTCAGTGCACAGTATTTAGGACCCGTGATTTTCGGAAATTTAGTTGCAGGTAATCTGCATGTTGTCTTTCCAGTCTACGGTGGATTTACAGTGTACTTGCCATATGCTCTTGCCGAGGGAGTATTTATTGATCAGGATAGTCTTGAATTTCAAACTGCCGGTGTGGAGAGAATAGCCTACAGATTCAGAGGGGAGAATACTTCCTATTTTCCCTATGGCGGTCATTGGTATCCAGAGGTATCTGATCATTATTTAGGGTTATATTTTAAAGATACTGCGGATTGTTATCACTATGGATGGATTCGGTTGGATGTAAAAGATTTTGGTCGTGAACTTGCCATAAAAGATTTTGCGTATGAAACACAGTGCGATCATCCGATAGCAGCCGGAGATACAATCAGCTATGTTGATGTCATAGATGAAAACAATTTAGATGCTTTTGTTTATAGCTTCAGCAACACAATTTATGTAAAGTTGAACGAACAATATTATGATGTGCAACTATCTGTTTCCGATATAGCAGGAAAAGAAATCTACTTAAATTCAATTTATAGTTTCAACTCGAGTTTTGTCATTGATCAACCTTCAGGAATATACATTGTAAGCATTTTTTCCAACGAAAAAAGATATTCTAAGAAAGTATATATCAACTAATTTCAACTTGGAGTTTTCCTGCTTAATTATTATTTATTGTTTTCTATTGAAAATAATCCTACTGGAACTGTTGCAGTTCCTGGAAATGAATTTTATGTGGATGAGTTCGAAATAACTAATTTAGCTTGGAGAGAATTTTTGTACTTTGCAAAACAAAATGACACTATTAACTATACCAAACTATTACCTGATTCTGCAATTTGGTATAGCGTTTATACAGGTGATTATTTAAAATTAAACAATTATGATAATTATCCAGTGGTAGGCATTAATTTTTTTCAAGCAAGTCAATTTTGTGCATGGAGAAGTGAATTGGTGAGCAAAAGAACCGGTAAGGAAATTATTTATTATTTGCCAACTAAGGCAGCGTTCGAATTGGTAACAGACATTTTTGACAATAATGAATTTACGCCAATACTTTCAGATGTCTATAAAATTGATAAAAAAAATAAGGTAAAAGGCCTTTGTTCAAACGTGTCAGAATTCACCAGTATAGAAGGTATTGCCGTAGGTGCAAATTGGAATAGTGAATCCGGCAATTGCAAATTACTTGTTGGGGATACTACAAATTCTGAATATTTAGGATTTAGGTGTTTTGCGAAGTTCGTGGAATAATCAAATTACAGAAACTTTATTTTTGGCTCTGCTCGAATTTTTTTTACGCATTTTTTTACTAATCCTATTATTACGTTACAGATTACTGTCCTCATACTTTTAACTTCCAATTCCCTCCCAATTACATATTGTCCATTACCATTCCATTCCAAAATTTTGTTCAATTTTCAAATTTTGTTCAATCAACAAATCCTTCCCCCTGTAACCTTTGTCACAAACTCCATTTTTTGCTCAACCTATCTTTGCATCTAAATTCAAAGAAATGACATTAACAGCAATTTTAAAATCACCAACGCGCAGTATTGTTGACGTGCGTATGGTAACTGAATTTGCCGGCGGAAACGTGGCTAGTTCAGTTAATATTCCGCTCCATGAACTACCAGATAATGTGGAAGCATTAAAGGCAATGCCTAAACCTATTATTTTGTGCTGTGCTTCTGGTATGCGCAGCGCTCAGGCCACACAATATTTAACTTCCGTTGGTGTTGAACAATGTTATAATGGCGGAAGTTGGCATACTATTAATGAACTCGTATAAAAATTATTAAACATGTTATCATTCTTAAAAAAAGTATTTGGTGGTTCGTCTTTAAATTATGGAGAACTAATTGATAATGGCGCAGTAATTATTGATGTTAGAACGGTGCAAGAATATCGTTCTGGTCATGTTTCAGGGTCAGTAAATATTCCGTTGGATACCTTAAAAGGAAGCATAAAAAAAATTAAAAAAGACACTCCAATTATTGTATGTTGTGCGTCAGGTATGCGCAGTGGTGCAGCTAAAAGTGTATTATTAGGCAGTGGGTTTAAAGAAGTATATAATGCAGGTAGCTGGACAAAATTGAGGAAATATGTCGGGTAAAGTATTTTTTGATAGTTGGAAATATTTTCTATTATTTAGCCTAACGTTGGGATTGGCTCCATTTTCTCCAGAACCACATATTGTAGGCAAGTTGCGTTGGATAGCAGGCGGCGCTATTGGCATGACTAGCATGGATTGGTTCGATGTATTGTTGCATGGCACACCTTGGATTTTGCTCCTAATTAGCGCCAGTGGTGCATTATACCTCCATTTCGGTAAACGAAAAAAAAGTTCTTAAATCTCGCGTATTTTTGTCCTACCATGGATGAGATAAAAGCAAGTTTGTTAAAGCATTTTCCGCATTTTGAGCCTCAATTAATTGAAAAAATAGCTGAAGTAGGAACACTGCGCACTTTTTATCGCGATGAGGTGATAATGCGCGCGGGAGCTTATATTAAATCAACTGTTTTAGTTGTTGATGGCATGGTGAAATTATATCGCGAAAGCGAAGATGGTGGTGAATACTTTATGTATTATTTAGAAGGCGGCGAAGCATGTGCATTATCTATGATTTGTGCAGCACGAAATAAGGCAAGCGAAGTAACTGGTGTTGCCATTGAGGACACTACTGCTATTTTAATTCCATTGGAATTGATGGACGTTTTAATGCGCGATTTTAAAACTTGGTATTATTTTGTTGTTGCAACCTATCGCACCCGATTCGAAAATTTATTAAATGTAATTGATGAAATAGCATTTAAAAATATGGATGAGCGCGTGTTGAATTATTTGAATGCCCAATTTAAAGAATTTGAAACCAATATGCTACAAATTACGCATCAGCAAATTGCTACTGATTTAAATTCAACAAGGGAAGTTATATCGAGGTTGCTCAAAAAGATAGAACAAAACGGAATAATTAAATTACATCGTAACGCAATAGAAAAAGTAAAATAATGGTAGATTTTTTATCAGGGGACTATTGGCAAGAGCGTTATAAAGCGCACGATATTGCTTGGGATATGGGTGAAGTTTCACCTCCGTTAAAGGCTTATTTCGACCAAATAGAAAACAAGGAATTAAAAATTTTAATTCCTGGGTGTGGCAATTCATACGAGGCGGAATATTTAGTTAATAGTGATTTTACCAATGTTACAGTTATCGACATTGCTGAGGGGCCTGTTCAACGTTTAAACAATGTTTTAGGAGAATCGGGTAGATCGAAATGTCACGTAATTCAAGCAGATTTTTTTGCACATGAAGGGCAATATGATATTGTAATTGAACAAACATTTTTCTGTGCTATCGACCCTGTATTGCGCAAACAATATGTTGACCACATGTATCAACTTTTAAAACCAGGCGGCAAAATAGTTGGGGTGATGTTTAAAACACCATTTGAAAAAGCTGGCCCTCCTTTTGGCGGTACCACAGCAGAATATAGTAGCCTGTTTTCCGAAAAATTTCAAATTTTGAAACTTGCTGGTTGTTATAATTCGCACGAAAAACGCATTGGTAACGAAGTGTTTGTCGTGTTCCAAAAACCAGCGTGATAAAAGTCACAATTTAAAGGGGAACTAATTAGCAACTTTGTGTATTAGTTTTATAAAAGGATATGACTCAAAAAAGCTCATTTCAGGAAATTATTAGTGCAGAACAGCCTGTTTTGGTAGATTTTTTCGCCGAATGGTGCGGTCCATGCAAAACTTTAGCGCCAATACTTAAACAATTTGCAGTCACTTACACCGATAAAGTAAAAGTAATAAAAGTTGATATTGATAAAAATCCCAATATTGCAGCACAATTTGGAATTCAAAGTGTGCCAACTATTATATTATTTAAAAGTGGCAAGGCAGTTTGGCGCCAATCAGGCGTTGTAACATTGCCTTATTTAAAAGAAGCAATAATACCATTTATAAATAGTTAAAAATTGTAATTATGACAGTAATAATTGTAACACTAATTGGAGCCGCAGCGGGTTTCTTGTATTGGAAAATTTTTGGATGTGCGTTTGGCATTTGTCCACTCAGCCAAAATAAATATACTAGCGTGCTTGTTGGCGCATTAATTGGTTTATTAGTGATTACATCAAGCAGTTGCTCGGCTCAATCTACAGATCCGTTAACTGGCCAACAAGCAACTATTCAGGTTTCGCTGATTAAAGAAGATGTTGATCCAGAGGTATTTGCTGCAAAAATGAAAGAAGAGCATACTGTTTTGCTTGATGTAAGAACGCCTGAGGAATTTGCTGCAGGGCATATTCCTAACGCTATTAATTTAAATTACAATGCATCTGATTTCACTGAGCAAGTAAATAAAATGGATAAATCAAAAACTTACCTTGTTTATTGTAAAGCTGGAAGTCGCAGTGCAGGCGCAGCAAGTATAATGTCTTCAAATGGCTTTAATACCATTTATCATTTAAAGGGTGGCATAATGGGTTGGCCAAATCCAATAGAAAAATAATTTCACTGACCAGTCAAATAAAAAGCCGATAAATTTAATTTATCGGCTTTATTTTATTTCAGAAAAAAATTAAAATAACTGAAATTTTAATTTTAAAAATCGCAAGCTTTTTTTATAGGCGTCGGCACTAGCTTCAACATTGTATTTGGGGTTACTAGGATTTGCAAAAGCATGGTCGGCAGTATATTCCTCAACGCGCAAATATTTTTTTGCTGCGGCCATGTCTAATTTAAATTGGTCAACTACTTCTTCATTAATCCATTTATCTTGGTTCGGCCAAATCATTAATACATCAGCATTTAATGTTTTTAATTTTTCAACATTGGTTTCAGGCATTCCGTAATACATAATGCAACCAATTGCTTTTTTATCCATTAATAAACTACCTTGTAAAGAATAACCTCCGCCCATACACCAGCCTATTGTAGCAATTGAAGCGCTATCGCCAGCCATTGTAATAAATGCTTGAATAATTGATTTAGCTCTTTCATTAGTTAATGAACTCATCAATGCCTTGGCGCTATCGCGAATAGTTGCCACTTTGCCATCATATAAATCTATTGCGATAATATTTACTTTATTACCTAAATCATTATACAACTGTTCGGATGCTTTTTTGATATAATCATTTAATCCCCACCGTTCATGAAAAACAAACACATACTTATTGCTTTTACTCGCAGCCATTATGCCATATCCTTTTGCAGTTGTTCCGTCGGCACAGTTGGCAGTAATTGAATTGCCAGCATCACTAATAAAGTTAAACGGAATGGGTTCTTCATGTTTATTAACAAAGGCAATATCGCTCGACAGTGCTGCAAATTGCTCAGGAGCTGAACAGCAACTGCTTTGCTGAGCATCTACATTAATAAATGTAAATGCTAACATTGTTATTATAATTATCTTCTTCATATTTATATTGTTTGATTCAACAAATTTAGTAAATAGCTATTGCTTATAAAACCTGCAAAATTAATCCTTTCAAATAATTAGTTTCTTCCACACCCCAAATAATGGGATGGTCTTTCGATTGCGTTAAAAATTGCACTTCTCTAATGGTTCGTTTTGCATCTATTGCTGCTGCAGAAATGGTGTCGTAAAACAAATTTACATCCACAAAATGTGAGCAACTATAAGTTACCAAAAATCCACCAGGCTTCACCATTTTTATGGCGCGTAAATTAATTTCTTTGTAACCTTTAATAGCATTTTCTATGCCTTTTCTATTTTTTGTAAATGCAGGCGGATCAAGTATTACAACATCAAACTGTTTACCTTCTTTTGCCCAAACAGGCAATACATCGAAGGCGTTATCGCAAATGCAATCAATCTGATTAAAATTATTTAAGGTGATATTATTTTCACACTGCGCAATTGCTTCTGCTGAAATATCTAATGCCGTAACCTGTTTTGCACCGAAATGTGCTGCAAATAGTGCGAACGAACCTGTATAAGTAAAGCAATCTAACACTGTTGCATCCTTTACTATTTGCGCTATCGCAGATCTGTTTTCTTTTTGATCAAGAAAGAATCCTGTTTTTTGTCCATGCGCTATATCAACATGAAATTGAACATCGCGTTCAGTAATAATAAATTTTGTTGGGAATGCAGCAGATAAAAATCCTTTAATTTCCTCCAATCCTTCCAACTTGCGAACTGGAACATCGTTGCGCTCGTAAACACCACTTGCATTAAAATCTTCAAGCAAAATTTCGGTTATTGTTTGCTTCCATTTATCGATGCCCGCACTTAATGTCTGTATTACATAAACATCATTTAATTTATCGATAACCAAGGCAGGTAAAAAATCTCCTTCTCCAAAGCATAACCTGTAATTTTCGGTGTAGCCTAATGTTTCACGGTACATTTTGCAACTTAAAAGTCGCTTTCTAAAAAAGGCTTTGTCTATTACTTCTTCCTTGCTTCTTGTAAGTAAACGCACAGTTATTTGCGATAATTGGTTGATGTATCCTTTTCCAATAAATTCGTTTCGGAAGTTGTACACCTCAACAATATCTGCAGTTTGAGGGTTTCCAGTTATTTTATCAATTTCATTGCCATAAACCCATGGGTGACCCTGCTCAACTCGTCGGCCTTTGCCTCTTTGTAAAATTACCTGCACGTTTTAATTAATTTTGGGTGAAAATAACATAAAATCTTGAGGCAATTACTACATACCATGCTAAATTGGCTGCTTTACAGCAATCTGTTCATAGCCATTTGTGCTATGGCATTCACTATGCAAGGTTATTATTTATTACAAGTTGAACCAAAGTACGATTTAGTTACGCTACTTAGTGGTGCTGCAACTATGTTCGTTTATTTACTCATTCGCATTGCGGCAACCTCAAGAATTAAAGTGTATGAGAAAGAGGAAAGATGGAATTTTTTCTTGAAACATATTGGTATTATGCGACTGCTCACGATAGTTACATTTGCTGCATGTGTGGTGTTATTTTTTATTATTCCTCAACAAATTCAATTGATTTTATTAATACCTGGATGCATTTCGTTGGTTTATGGTATTCCGTTGCCAATTAAAGGAAAATGGTTTCGATTGCGTGATGTAGGCGTTGCTAAAATTTTTATGATAGCATTTGTTTGGGCATTTATCGGAAGTATGTTACCTGCTGTAAATAGCGATATGCCTCTGTTTGCTGCGCCTACTTTAATTTTGTTTGCAGCAAATTTTCTGTTCGTATTTGCTATTACGCTACCATTCGATATTAAAGATTTAAAAATTGATGCCATCCATAAAGTGAAAACAATTCCTGCCATTTTAGGGACCGATGATAGCTACTCCTTGGCGTTTCTATGTCTTTTTGTGAGCGGCATAATACATGTTTATTTGCAACGCGATTTGCTTTATGGAGTTGATTATGTAATTCCCTTAACTATATCAATACTCGTTACGGGATGGAGTATATTTTTAACGCGCAAAAAGCAAGATAACGTTGTGTATTTTGGCATTTTAGACGGAATGCTCATTTTACAATATGCCATGGTGGTATTTGCTAGTGGTAGATAGCAATTTATACAAGTAAAATTTTCATGCAGTTTCATCCATTAATGCTTATAAAATTATCTCAGCAATCACAATCGGCTTTACTAACTGTTAGTTCTCTTAACATATTCCCATCTTCGCCAGCATCAAGTTTAAAGCTTACCTGACTTCCGTTTTCGAGTTGGCCTTCAATGGTATAGGAGCTGAGGTGACAATTACCTGCCTCACATTTGGCATAATTCACATTGTTGATGTCGAAGAGCGATTTTAATTCACTTTCTTTTATAGTTTGGCATTCCATCAGGCATTTTGTTTTGGTGTCGATGTTGATGTCCTGATTGCGTAAATCGACCAATAACTTAGCATCCAATGCTTTTACATCTGCCGCAGGCTCATTTTTATTTTTTCCAGGATTTATCAAAGCGGTACTTAATGCAATTGCCCCAATAAGTATAAAACCGATTGCATGTTTGTAGTTAAATTGATGCATAATTGCCATTTGCTGAATATTTGCCTCAAAATTACGAATTTTGCCCAAAAATAAGTCAATGGGAGAGATTCGTAACGATTGGACCAAACAGGAAATCGCAGCAATTTTCAACTTGCCGATAATGCAGTTAATGTATCGCGCAAGTGTTGTGCACAGTAAGTTTCAGGCAACGGGCGAAGTGCAGGTTTGTACACTTTTATCGGTAAAAACAGGTGGTTGTCCCGAAGATTGTGCTTATTGTCCTCAAGCATCGCGCTATCACACTGAAGTAGAAAAACACAATTTATTGGCTTTCGATGAAGTGCTCACCAAAGCTTTAATTGCAAAGGAAAATGGTTCTACACGGTTTTGCATGGGTGCAGCTTGGCGAAATATTAAGGATAATACCGATTTTGATAATGTATTAGAAATGGTAAAGGGTGTTTCCAATATAGGTTTAGAGGTTTGCTGCACGTTAGGAATGTTAACAGAAGGCCAGGCTAAGAAGTTAAAGGATGCTGGATTATATGCTTACAATCACAATTTGGATACCGGAGAAGCATTTTATGAAGAAATTATTTCTACCCGCAACTACAACGACCGATTAAAAACGATTGAACATGTTGCCAATGCAGATATTTCAGTTTGTAGCGGTGGTATTATTGGGTTAGGCGAAAGTGAAGCCGATAGAGTAGATATGCTGCACACTTTAGCTACAATGCGCAATCATCCTGAATCTGTTCCTGTTAATGCGCTTGTTCCAGTTAAAGGCACTCCTCTAGAAAATAATAAACGGGTTAGTGTTTGGGAGATGATAAGAATGATTGCTACAGCGCGTATTATCATGCCTAAGGCAATGGTTCGTTTAAGTGCTGGCAGAAACGAAATGTCGGTTGAAGAACAAGCATTGTGCTTTATGGCCGGTGCAAATTCAATTTTCGCAGGTGAAAAATTATTAACTACGCCAAATCCTGATGTGAATGAAGATAAGGCAATGTTCGAGTTACTAGGATTAAAACCGCGTGAAGCATATAAACCACAAAACGAAGCAGTTTCGATATAATTATCAGTAGCTATTTTTTTATTGATTGAATGAGCAATTATTCGCAAGCTTTGATTAATTGTTACTGGAAAACTAATGCATCATTAGATATTAAGTATGGGAATTAATGAAAGGTTTGCCGATGAGCTTAATAAACGCAAAAATGAAAATGCGTTGCGTGCATTACAAATTACGCATGGGTTAATAGATTTCTGTTCAAACGATTATTTAGGTTTTGCGCAAAACGCAGCTATTAAACAATATTTATTAGAGCAGCTCACAAGTTTGTGCAAAATTGGTTCTACCGGTTCGCGATTATTAAAAGGTAATTATTCACTAATTGAACAAGCTGAGCAGCAAATTGCACAATTTCATGAGTCGAAATCTGCGTTGTTTTTTAACAGTGGTTACGAGGCTAATTCAGGGTTAATAGCATGTGTAGTAACGCGCCACGATACTATTGTATACGATGAGCTTTGTCATGCATCACTTCGCGAAGGAATTCGACTTTCGGGAGCTAATGCATTTTCTTTTAAACATAATGATGTAAATGCTTTAGCAGATAAACTAAAACGAGCCAAAGGTGCAGTTTTTATAGTAATTGAATCAGTATATTCCATGGATGGCGATTGTTGTCCGTTAGCGGAAATTGTGGAAACAGCAAGAAAATATCAGGCTGAAATTATATTAGATGAAGCACATGCAACTGGTGTAATTGGCAAAAAAGGTGAAGGCCTGGCGCAGCAACTAAATTTGCAGCAACAAATATTTGCACGCGTGCACACATTTGGTAAAGCAATTGGCAGCAACGGTGCAGTTGTTTTGGGCGATAATGTTTTGCGCGATTACCTGATAAATTTCTGCAAACCATTTATTTATACTACAGCTCCAAATCATTTTCAAGTGCATAGTGTAATTAAAGCATATAATTTGCTATCTGCCACTGCTCCAGAAATAAATTTGCTGCATCACAATATTGAACGATTTAAATTTCAACTCGCCAAGTTTAAAAACATCAATTATCTGCCAACCGATTCAGCAATATTTAGCATTTTAATTCCAGGCAACGATGCTGTTAAATTAGCAGCAAAATATATAAGCAATGCAGGTTATGATGTGCGACCAGTTTTATCGCCAACTGTGCCTGAAAACCGCGAACGTTTGCGTATTTGTCTGCATAGTTTTAATACCGAATTAGCAATTGATAGATTAGCGAAACTGTTAACGCAGTTTATGGATTTAAGTGATGGCGATATGCCAAATTAATAGGATCATTATAAATACATGGAGCAAGTAATAGATATAGTTGTAACACCTGAAATTGCAGCAAGTCAGCATGCAATTAGCAGCGCAGTGGCAAAAGCAACAGGAATAAAGCAGCCATTGTTTTGTGAGGTTATTAAACGCTCAATTGATGCTCGTTCTAAACAAATAAAAGTTAATTTACGAGTTAAATACGATGTTATTCCTTTAATTGAACAGCCAATGTTGTTGCCAACATTTAAATCGGTTAAGGATGGTCCACACGTTGTAATAATTGGTGCAGGCCCTGCTGGTTTATTTGCTGCATTAACTTTAATTGAGCGCGGAATAAAACCTATTATTTTTGAACGTGGAAAAGATGTACGTGCACGCAGGTTCGATTTGGCTGCAATTAATAAAGCAGGAATAGTAAACCTTGAAAGCAACTATTGTTTTGGCGAAGGTGGTGCCGGAACATACAGTGACGGCAAGCTTTACACGCGATCTGATAAGCGAGGTAATATTAGAAAAGTTTTGGATACATTTGTTCAATTTGGTGCCAGTCCTGAAATTTTAATTGAAGCACATCCACATATCGGCACTAATAAATTGCCCAAAATAATTACCCAAATGCGCAATACCATTATTGATGCAGGCGGTGAAATTCATTTTAATTCAAAAGTTACAGATATTTCAACTGCTTTTAATGCAGTAACAGCAGTTACCATAAATAATGAGCATGTTATTGCTTGTAATAAATTAATTCTTGCCACCGGACATTCGGCGCGCGATATATTTGAGTTATTGCATCGCAATAATATTTTAATTGAAGCAAAGCCATTTGCATTGGGCGTTAGAATAGAACATCCACAACAATTTATTGATAAAATGCAATACCATTGTGAAGATCGCGGAGCATTTTTACCACCATCATCCTATTCAATTGTGCAGCAAGTGCAGGGTAGGGGAGTTTATTCATTTTGCATGTGTCCAGGTGGTATTATTGCTCCTTGTGCTACTGCGCCTGGCGAAATAGTTACGAATGGTTGGAGCCCAAGTAAACGCAATAATCCTTTTGCCAATTCAGGATTTGTTGTGAGTGTCGAATTGAAAGATTTAGGCAAGTTTACTCAATATGGGGCGCTTGCAGCAATGAAATTTCAACAAGCAACTGAACAACTTTGCTTTGATGCGGCTGGAGGAAATCAGCAAGCTCCAGCGCAACGAATGGTTGATTTCGTAAATGGAAAATTATCCGATACATTACCCGATTGTTCCTATCAGCCAGGAATTATTGCTACCCAATTAAAAAATGTATTGCCAGATTTTATTGCAGCGCATATTCGTTTGGCGTTAATGCAAATTGCATCATCTAAACCAGGCTATTACACCAATGAAGCAGTGCTAGTTGCGCCAGAATCACGTACTTCTTCACCCGTAAAAATTCCGCGTAATAATGAAACGTTAGAGCATGTTCAAATAAAGGGTTTATATCCTTGTGGTGAAGGTGCCGGCTATGCTGGTGGTATTGTAAGTGCAGCAATGGATGGCATGCGCGTGGCAACTATTATTTAATCCAAATTATGCAATAGACATTAGCAAATCAACCAAGCTATTGCTTTAGTTGGGTTTAACCTGAATAGTAAACAATTTGAAAAGTGCCTGTTATTGGAAGGAAACATCCTATTTTATTATATATTATAAGGTGTTGCGATTGCTATTACTTATTCTGGGTTTAATGCGCTATAATTAATTTACAAACGCAAATAGATCAAGCATTTGGTTTATTTTGTTAGAATAAACTTAAATTCTTTTTTGCCATTTCAAATGTTCTAATAGTTTCGTATTTAGTGTGACTTGCAGTTTTAATTAATTTTCGCCAGACTATAGTATTACATTCAAAATGTGCATCGAAAGTTCTACCGGTAAAATATTTGCGAGCAACTTTATATTGATCTTCACTCAATGCGCGAGCAATAGTAATATGTGGTGTTTTACCGACATTAAAATCTACCAACTCATCGTATTTTGCAATTTTTATTTCAGCAGATAATTTTTTACGTAACGCTGTAATTGCAGTTTTTGTTATGGAATCAATCTCCACAAAAACAGTTCTATTGGCGTAAAACTCTCCGAAATTCTTCAATATAATTTCAATGGGCAGTTGATTCCTGCAAATTATCTCCAATTTTTTTTCTAACGCTGCAACTCTTTCTGTGTCTGCCATTGCAGCGAAAAGTAAAATAGATGGATCGGCGTTCCCAGCGGGAAATTTACCAACAATAGATTCTAAACCTTGCTTGAAAATTTTTATAGTTTCAACAATTTCATTCCCTGGAACTATTGCAGCCGAATAAACTTCATCCATGTTTATTGTTTAATAAATTCGTATGGCAGAAAATCGATAAAATCATTTACGGTTATCGTTACGCTTTTAACTTTGTTGTTTTCTACTGTAAATGGTATTTTTTTAACACCCCAACTAACAGGATTGTAATAGCAAATGAAATTATTGTCGCCAGCAGATTTCAAATTACCCGTTAATTGAGGATGGTGAGGGAATTTAATTTTTAAACTGCCACCTTCATTAATAATATTAATTTGGCCATATACAGCATTAGTATACGTTCCAGTATAGTCGTTTAAGCTGAGTGCAGGCTTTAAATTTTTGTCCGTAATGCTTTTCCAATCTGCCAATTCCTTTTCTGCTGCTGCAGTGCCTGGTGCGTAAAATCCGTAATACGTTTGCGATAAATTGCGGTAAGGTACATTTAAATAGGCTTCCAAAATTTGATAGCGCAACGCTTCATATAATCCATTAACATCTGTATTGGTTAACACCACAATGCCAAGCTGTAATTCAGGCACAACAATAGTTGATGTTACAAAACCGTTCGCGCCACCTTCATGCATAATTAATTTCTTGCCTTCATAATCTTTTATAAACCATCCTAATCCGTATAAATTAAAATGTTGTGATTTATACAATCTTGAATTTCCAGCGCTTACAATTGATCGTGGTGTTTTTGTATTAGCAATTACATCAGCCGGTATAACTTGTTTGCCATCAAATTTTCCATCAGCAGTTTGCATTAATAGCCAGTTCGCCATGTCGTTAACACTCGAATTAATGCCACCAACTGCAGCAAAGTTGTCGAGACTGTCATATTCAAGTTTTACCATTTTGCCATTAAATTGGGTATAGGGTGCACACTTATTATTGTCTTTTAATAAAGCTGCATGAGTTGTTGTGGTGCGATTCATTTTTAATGGATCAAAAAAGTGGTATTTAACATAATCGTCCCATGTTGTATCTGTAACTGCTGCTACAATTTCTCCAGCGGTTAAAAATCCAGCATTGCAATACCCATAAGTGTCTCTAAAGTCGTAAACTGGTACATTAGTTTTTATATTTTCAATTAATTGTTTTCTATTGAGGTTACTTCCCCAATTTAAAAAATCTCCTTGAAAAGTTTCAAATCCTAATCTATGGGTTAATATATCTTCAATAGTTACCATTGCTGTAATATTAGGGTCATGCATGGCAAAATATGGAATGTATTTAATAACTTTATCATTTAACGAAATACGACCTTGTTTTTCCAACAACGCAAGCGACGTGCCTGTAAAAGCTTTTGTATTGCTCGCTACCATAAATAATGTATTTGCATCAACAGGTTGCTTGGTTACTAAATCGGTTACGCCATAACCCTTCGCAACAACAACTTTACCATCTTTAACAATGGCAACTGCGAGGCCCGGAATCTGCCACTTTTGCATTTCGCGCGTCACATAAGCATCTAAACTATCGGTAATAAATATTGGTTGCTGGGCAAATAATTTTGTGCCGCAAACTAATAAAACAATGACTAATAAATTTTTCATTTTCATATTTTAAATATCGTTTAAATCAATTTTACCCTGATTAAAAATTAAATCGATAACACTCAAATTTTCATGAAATGGAAATCGATCTGAAAACACTTGTATATATGGTTTAAAGGTCAAATTTAATGGGTTTTTATTTGCGGGGATGATTTTGTCGCGATAATCGTCAAAATCAAGTGTGCCCGGTGGGACGTAATTTTCAGTTGTTTTGATGTTGATGGATAGTTTTAACAATTTGAATAATACACGTAAAATGGCAGTATTCAGTTCCATCAATGTGTCAAATTTTTGGACGTATATGGGTGCAATTAAATATTCAAGATATTCGAAATAAGCTGACCGCCTATAACTGCTCATTAAGGTCATCCAATGATTTTTTCGCCAATCTTCTTCATAGCCAATCGTTATATCACCCATTGTTGGCCGTTGTTTGCCAGCGCGATGCAAAGGAACACTCAATTGCAAAATACCATTGGGTCCAAGCACTTGTGCGCGATTACGGAAGCTCGCTTTTACAAAGTGTGACGCCGTATCTAGCACTACTTCATCATAGCCCGAAACAAGCTTCATCCAAGCCACTGGAGGCAAATATTGCGCCTCTATGAGCAATGGTTTTTTGATGATTTCTGACATTAAAATGATAGATTTATTGGTGCTTCGATTAAAATAAAATGTAATTTTAACATAATTTTCGTATTATGAGTAAAAATGTACTTTTCGCATTGGCCTTTTTAGGACTTAGTACTTTCGCTTTTGGTCAGCCTTTAGCTACCAATACTACCGTGCGTTCTTGCATGTTTTTGCATCCTCAGGATGGTGCCTATATTGAAACCTATATTGTTGCAGGCGCCAATGCCTTAAAATATGTGCCACAAAAGCAGTCTGGTTTTGCTGGTGGTGTAGATGTTCAAATTTTAATAACTCAAGGCGATAAAGTTATTAACTTTGATAAATATCGACTCAATACGCCAACCATTGCCGATACATTAAAAATTGATTTTAGCATAATGGATCAAAAACGATTGTTTGTGCCCAATACAACAGTTGCAGTTGATGTAGTTGTTACTGATATTAACGATTCGCTAAATAGATTTAATTACGCAGAAGTATTTAGTGCTTTTTTAACAAATGCGGTGCAGATTTCAGATATACAATTTGCCGACTCGTACAAAATAACCGATGCGCCATCTCCTTTTAACAAAAATGGTGTTGAATTACAACCGTATCCAGTTAATTTTTTCCCAAATAGTAAAAGCAATATTATTTTTTATGGAGAAGTTTATCACACCGATAAATACCTCGGCGACGATGCATTTATGGTAACTTATTCTATTCGCGACGCAGAAACAGAACAGCTTAATCAAGAATTTTATCAATACACCAAAGCGCAAGCCCAGCCTGTGTTTTCGTTCGTTAAAGAAATAAACATAAAAGACCTCCCTGCAGGAAATTACGATTTATTTATAGAAGTGCGCAACAAGAAAAATGAAATGATTGCACAAAAAAAGGTTTTTATTCAACGAGCAAATTACGGTGCAATTAATGCATGGGAGAATATTAAAATGATTAATACTGCAGGAAAATTTACCGATAATTATAATGAAGAACAATTAAATTATTACATGGATATTATTAAGCCGATTGCATCTGAGTCGGATAATAATTTAATAACATCATTGTCGGATCGAACTGAAGTTGACATGAAGAAAAAATTTCTTTATAATTTTTGGGTTGAACGCAATATTGAAGACCCATATGCTGCTTGGCTTAAATATTTAGAGCGCGTTAAAGAGGTAAATAGCAATTTTAGAACGCCATCTAAACCAGGATATAAAACAGAGCGCGGACGCGTTTATTTAAAATACGGTCATCCGTATGATATTGTTACCAGTGTTAATGAAGCAGGGGCTTATCCTTATGAAATATGGTATTATACCACATTGCCAGACCAGCAGACCAACATTGGCTTTGCGTTTTATGAGCCTAGCATGGCAACTAACGATTACGTGTTAATACATTCCAATGCTAGAGGTGAGTTACACGATTATAGATGGAAAGTGCGCCTATACGAGAACGTGGCATCCCCTTCAGAAATGCTCGATTTCGACAATACTGAAGTAGAAGACAAGATTGGCGGCCACAGGGCAGTTGATATGTATGAATTTTAGTATATCTTTATCCGAACATGTATCAGGAAGACATTCTGCAAAAACCATTGGTAGCAGTGGTTATACTTTCGTGGAACGGACAGCAATACTTAGAACAGTTTCTGCCATCGGTAGTTAAACTATCGTACCAGCCCTTAGATATTTATGTGGCTGATAATGCCTCGAGTGACTATACAATTGAGTTTTTGGCGCAGCATTACCCTCAAATAAAAGTTATTCGCATAGCGAAGAATGAAGGATTTGCCAAGGGATATAATGTTGCTTTACAACAAATTATTGCAGATTATTTTGTTTTATTAAACCAGGATGTTGAAGTAACCCCAGGAATTATTGAGCCTATTGTTGAGCGTATGCAGGTTGATGTAAATATTGCAGCAGCGCAACCTAAAATACTGTCTTTTCATAATAAAAATCAGTTTGAATATGCTGGGGCAGCGGGGGGATTTATTGATAAGTTAGGCTATACGTTTTGCAGAGGGCGAATTTTTGATGCAATTGAACTTGATGAAGGGCAATACAACGAAGCAGGTGAAATTTTTTGGGCAAGCGGTGCAGCCATGTTTGTGCGAGCCGAATTATTTAAAAGGTTTAAAGGTTTCGATGCTGATTTTTTCGCACACATGGAAGAAATTGATTTGTGTTGGCGTTTTAAGCGCGGGGGATATAAAATATTTTATGTTCCTGAAGCCATAGTTTATCACGTTGGTGGTGGTTCGCTGCCGAAAGAAAATCCATATAAAACTTATCTCAACTTCAGGAATAATTTATACATGATTTTCAAGAATTATGAAACACAAGAATTAATTTGGAAATTACCTGTGCGGGTTTTACTGGAAAATGTAGCATTTATTAAAGCCATTTTGCAAGGTAAATGGAAAGAAGCATTTGCAATATTTCGTGCCGATTGGCATTTCACATTGTCGCTACCATTGCAATTTAAAAAGCGTTACGATAATTGGAAAATCTACAGTAGAAATCGTATCGCAATATCTCGCGTTAGAAAGTCTGGCTATTATTCAGGCAGTGTTGTTTGGCAGTTTTTTATCCGCAAGCAGAAAGAATTTAGAGATTTATAAGTAATTGGTCGCACGGCAATGAAATGCAATGCCCAATTGATTTGCAGCGTTACGATTATTAAACTCAGCATAAGCAAAAGAAATTGTAACATCTTATATGATGTAATAAAATCAGATGTTTGCTTCCTGTAACATGCTCTTTTCAAATTGTTTGCTATTCGGGTTAAACCCATCTAAAGCAATAGCTTGATTCATTCGCTCACGTCTATTGTTTAATTTGCGTTAAATTTCACTCGTGCTGCAAATCGTTATTTTTAGTAGAAAAAAATAACTAAAATAAATCTGCTTGCCGAAAATATTATCCTTTCAAAAAATATTTAATCGCCAAGGCATATCCTTCCATGCCTAATCCAATAATCATACCCTTGCATTTTGCTGTAATTACATCTTGGTGACGATAAGCTTCGCGCGCGAATGTGTTAGAAATATGCACTTCAACCACAGGTGTTTTTATCGAGCCAATAGCATCGGCAATGGCAATTGAAGTGTGCGAATATCCACCTGCATTTATAATTATTCCATCATAAGAAAATCCAACTTCATGTAATTTATCTATGAGTATACCTTCAACATTACTCTGAAAATAGTCGAGGTTGATAGTTGGGAAACGCAATTGTAATTGTTTCAAATAATCTTCAAATGTTTGCGAACCATAAATTTCCGGTTCTCGAACGCCGAGTAAATTAAGGTTTGGGCCGTTGATGATGATGATTTTCATAAGTGGACAAATTTACGATTATTCACAATTAGTAATAGCATAAGGGTTAATGGCGTTCTTTGAATTGAATCTATCTTTTCACCGTGAACTGGGCCGCATCCATTAAGGAGTTTAAATCGTATTTACAACTAGAAAAATCTTTGTCAGGAAACTCTGTAGAGGCCTACCTTCGCGACATAGGCAAGTTGGTCACTTTTCTCGAAAAAAACTATCCCAATACGGCTCCCGAGCATGTAAATAGGGAACAATTAGAGGGTTTCCTGATTTATTTGCATGAAATAAAAATGAACGACCGTTCACAATCCAGAATTATTTCAGGCGTGCGCGCATTTTATCGGTTTTTGTTGATGGAAGACTTAATAGACAGCGACCCATCGCAATTAATGGATTTGCCCAAGTTGAAGCGTAAATTGCCCGACACACTCGCTTATGCTGAAATTACAAGCATTATTAACGCCATAGACCTTAGCACACCTGAAGGGCAGCGAAATAAGGCGATTTTCGAGACTTTATATTCCTGTGGCTTGCGTGTTAGCGAATTAACAGGGTTAAAAATTTCAGATTTATTTATGGATGATGGTTTCGTTAAAGTAACTGGAAAAGGAAATAAAGAACGATTAGTGCCGATTGGCGACAGTGCCATTAATTACATTACCATTTATCGTCAAACGGTCCGTAATCATTTAACTATTCAGCGTGGCCATGAAGACATTTTGTTTTTGAATAAACAGGGAAAAGGAATTTCGCGTGTTTATATATTCATGTTGATAAAGCAATTAGCCGCAAAAGCCGGCATAAAAAAATCGATATCTCCGCATACTTTTCGTCACTCGTTTGCAACACATTTAATTGAAGGCGGTGCCGATTTACGCGCAGTTCAAGAAATGCTTGGTCACGAATCCATCACTACCACCGAAATCTATACACATTTAGATAGAGAGTTCTTGCGCGCAACACTCATTCAATTCCATCCTCGCTTTAAATAAAAAAAA
>Ga0163144_10008154_pt1 | contig 22722 bp, 20 predicted proteins | sample OliLak19BULKMAT1_FD_123175 | JGI IMG/M metagenome (GOLD analysis project Ga0163144, IMG submission 123175) | Freshwater microbial mat bacterial communities from Lake Vanda, McMurdo Dry Valleys, Antarctica - Oligotrophic Lake LV.19.BULKMAT1 | ecosystem: Environmental > Aquatic > Freshwater >...
CGGCCACGTAGATGCCGCCACCGTCAGGGATCGCTTCCCCACGAGACCTCAGCGCCACGGTGCCGCCGCCCGCAGCAAGGCTATCGGCGATGCCAGGCCCCCGCTCGGGATGGCGCGGGACAATAATCGTGACGTGGTCTGGCCGTTTGGCCGCGAGCAGACCGTGGGCGGCGGCGACGATCGCCTCCTCGCCCGGATGGGTACTGGCGGCCAACAGCGGCTGCCGCTCCGCCAGTGCGGTTCGAATGGCCGATAAGGCAGCCGGATCGACCGGCGGGGCGGGCGCATCGGCCTTGAGGTTGCCAGCGGGAACGACGTTGCGCGCGCCGACCTCACGGAACCACCGGCCGATTTTTTCGGTCTGGGCAAGGATGATGTCGAACCGGCCGAACAACGGCTCGGCGAAGCTCGAAAGCCGCAGCCAGCGCTTGTAGCTCTTGGGCGACAGGCGGCCGTTGACAAGCGCCAGCGGAATTGTGCGGCTGTGGGTTTCGAGGATCAGGCTCGGCCACACTTCGCTTTCGGTGAACACGGCAAGATCGGGCCGCCAATGGTCGAGGAACGCGCGCGTATACTCCGGCACGTCGAGTGGCGCGAACTGATGGAACGCGCCGACGGGTAGCCGCTCGGCGGCGATGCGGGCCGAGGTGACCGTGGTTGTCGTCAGCAGGATCGTTGCATCCGGCCGCGCGTGGCGCAGTTCGCCGATTAGCGGCAGGACCGCGTTGGTTTCGCCGACGCTGGCTGCGTGGACCCAGATCAGGCGACCCTCCGGGCGGGGCCGGTCCGCCTTTCCGCGCCGCTCGCCCAGACGCGCGGGGTCTTCTTTGCCGCGGGCCTCGCGATGCGCCAGGAACCGCGCCGTCAACGGGTTCGCGGCCGTCATCGCGCGAAGATAGGTCTTGAGCAACACGCCCGGTTTACGCGGCAGGCTCGTCGGGTTCGGCGGTGTCGCGCGGGTCGGGTCGGCGCCAGCCAGCTTGTAAGCGCGCATCGTGACATCGTTGAGACGATCCTCGACGACGACGCGCAGCCGTTCCAGTTCGGCTGGCGTAGCATTGCGCGGCACGAACACCGGCTCGCCTGCGACGTAGCCGAGTTTGGAAAACGGCAGGTTGATTGTCATCCGGCTCCACGTTCGCATCACGTAATAGCGCGACGACGCGATCCCGATCGGCACGATCGGCCGGCCCGACAACCGCGCGAGCGTGATGATGCCCTCGCCTGCCCGACGCGCTGGCCCCGGCGGCACATCTGCGGTCAACACGACGGATGCGGGCGGCCTGCCGCCGACACCCTGGAGCGCCTGCATCATACCGCGCAAGGCCCGCGCGCCGCCGCGATCGCGCTTGCGTTCACCAGCGCCGGAGCCGCGGACGAGATCAAGCCCGAACGACGCCATCGCCTGGGCAATGAGTTCACCGTCGCGGTGGTCGGCGGCGATGGCCGCGTAGCGCAGATGATCGCGTTTCAGGTGCGACAGCATCATGAACTGGCCGTGCCATGTCGCCAGGATCGACGGGTGCAGCGCCTCGACGCGCTCGACGAGATCGGGCGGGTCGGTCACGGCGCGTGATGTGCGCGAGACCAGCCGGATCAACCGTGCCAGCGAACGACCGCCAACGCGCCAAATGGCGCGCCCGCTCGTTCCGTCGTCGGCGGCGACTTCGCCGGGCGTTTCCGTTTGCTTGGCTTTATCGCGCGTCATGCTCGCCGTGTTTTTTGGGGGACGCCGTCGATGCTCGTCCAACCGATATATCGCAAGCGCTGCCAATTGACAGAGTGTGCGACACCTCCGTTGGTCGGTGGCATAACGAAGGCGCCCCGGTCGGCCGACCACCGAACGGCCACAACCAATTTGCCAGCACTTAGATTTACCGCTTCATCGCGTGCGGCGTTCGCGCCGGTCGAACGGCGGCTGATTCCAGTCTAAGGGTCTCGCGGCTGCATGACCTGTACATTGTGGCCCGACGGCAACGCTGTTTGGCGCGGGCGGGTCGTATCTGTTCCATACCGCACGCTGGCGGCCGATAGCGTCACCCCCTAGTTTCATTTGGAGATCCATGGCGAGCCTCGCCAAACGTTGGAAACGCACGATGAAGCGCGCCACCATTGGCTGGCGCGAAAGCCTTGCCGCGCGCACGCCGAATTGGCTTTTGAGCGTCGGCCGACGGCCCGCGCAATGGCTCGACATGCTGTTTGTCGACCACGGCATCCTGCGGCTCGCCTATCTGAATAAGTACCAGCTGTCGCCCGACACATGGCGCAGCGCCCAGCCGGCCCCCAACCAGATCGCGGCGCTGAAGCGGGCCGGCATCAAGACGATCCTCAATCTGCGCGGCGAACGCTCGTGCGGCAGCTACTGGCTGGAAGAGGAAGCCTGCGCTCGCCACGGCATCAGACTGGTCAACTTCCAGGTGCGGTCCCGCGCCGCGCCGTCGAAGGACGAGATCCGTGGTGCTCGCGACGTGCTCGACCAGATCGAATATCCGCTGCTGCTCCATTGCAAATCGGGCGCCGACCGCGCCGGCCTGATGAGTGTTTTGTACCGCCACATCAAACTCGGCGACCCAATATCGGAGGCAAAGCACGAGTTGTCGTTGAAATACGGCCACATCCGCCAGTCTGACACCGGCGTCCTCGACGCTTTCTTCGAGCGCTATCTGACCGACACGAAGGACGCACCGATGCCGTTCTACGACTGGGTCGAACAGGTCTACGACCCGGACGACGTGAAGGATACATTCATCGCCAAGGGCTGGGCCAACCGCATCGTCAACGACCTGTTACGGCGCGAATGATCAGCCGCTAATGGCAAACGGCTGGAGGTGTTTCGGGACTGGCGGTTCATCGTCATCGGGGTCGAATGGTGGTGGATGCTGTTGCGGGGGCGGGTCTGAGCGCGTCTGTGTCGCTTCCACGGTCGCAGCCGTGCTGCTATAGCGTGCGCGACTGAACCCAGCTGTTTTGAGAGGGCGCCGCCCTCGATGCGGCCCGCGTCACACGCCGGACGAGCCGGCAAGGAGATCAGTCGTGCCTCCCAAAGATGATGATGCCCCATCGAAATCGGAACCTCTACCGGACGCGACCAACCCGTTTGCGAAGATCCGCCCTGACGTCGCGCTGACATTCGACGACGTGTTGCTGCTACCGGCAGCGTCCGATGTCATGCCAGCTGGCGTCGATGTCTCGGCACGGGCGACCAAATCGGTCGCGCTCAATATCCCGATCCTGTCGTCGGCGATGGATACCGTTACCGAGCACCGCATGGCGATCGCCGTCGCCCAGGCTGGTGGCATCGGCGTCATCCACCGCAACCTCGCGCCCGAGGAACAGGCCCGTCAGGTCGCTGCCGTCAAAAAGTACGAGAGCGGGATCGTGCTGAACCCCGTCACGGTGCACCCGACCGCGACGCTGAGCGAAGCTCAAGCCATCATGGCCCAGCATGGCATCAGCGGCATTCCCGTGGTCCAGGGCGGCCATGGCGCGCCGGGCAAGCTCGTCGGCATTCTGACCAACCGCGACGTCCGGTTTGCCAGCAAGGGCGACCAGCCGGTCTCCGAGCTGATGACCAAGGACAAGCTCATCACCGTCAAGCGCGGCGTGACGCACGAGCAGGCCAAGCGCCTGCTCCACCAGCACCGCATCGAAAAGTTGCTGGTCGTCGATGACGATTACCATTGCATTGGTCTGATTACCGTTAAGGACATCGAGAAGGCGCAAAAGTATCCCAACGCCTGCAAGGATGCCGAGGGTCGCCTCCGAGTCGCCGCCGCAACCACCGTCGGCGAGGATGGCTTTGACCGGACCGAGCTGCTGGTCGCGGCTGGCTGCGACCTGATCGTGGTCGATACCGCGCATGGGCACTCAGCGCGCGTGATCGAGGCCGTCGCTCGGATCAAGCAATTGTCGAACAGCGTGCAAGTGATCGCTGGCAACGTCGCAACGGCGCAAGCAACGCGCGCTCTGATCAATGCGGGCGCTGACGCCATCAAAGTCGGCATCGGTCCGGGCTCGATCTGCACGACGCGCATCGTCGCGGGCGTCGGCGTACCGCAGTTGACCGCCGTCATGACCTGCGCGGCTGAAGCGGCCCGCAGCGGGATCCCCGTCATCGCCGACGGCGGCATCCGCTATTCCGGCGACATCGCCAAGGCGATAGCGGCCGGCGCCAGCTGCGTGATGATCGGCTCGTTGCTGGCTGGCACCGATGAGAGCCCCGGCGACAGCTACATGTACCAGGGCCGCACCTACAAATCCTACCGCGGCATGGGCTCGCTCGGCGCCATGGCGCGCGGATCGGCCGACCGCTATTTCCAACAGGAAGTCCGCGACACGCTGAAGCTCGTGCCGGAGGGGGTCGAGGGCCAGGTGGCCTACAAGGGCGCGGCCGAAGCCGTGCTGCACCAGTTGGTCGGCGGCCTGCGCGCCAGCATGGGCTATCTCGGCAGCCGCACGATCCCCGAGTTCCAGGACAAAGCGGAGTTCGTGCGTGTGTCCCCGGCTGGCATGCGCGAGAGCCATAGCCACTCGATCACGATCACACGGGAAAGCCCCAATTATCCCGGCGTTCTCGGGTAAGCCGCACTCAGCCTACCCCCCGCCTGCGAGCTTTTGCGACATGACGGCGATCGTCTTGTAATAGACTTCCGCCCGGTTCCAATCGCGCAGCACGGCGTAGTTTGCCGTACCCGGCCCCCATGGTTGCCCAGCGCGCCAGCCGTGACCCTTGAGGAAATTCGCCGTCGAGGCCAGGATATCTGGAACACTGCGGTAGAGATCGCGGCGGCCGTCACCGTCGAAATCGACCGCGTATTTGACATAGCCCGACGGCAGGAACTGCGTCTGGCCGATTTCGCCAGCCCATCCGCCGCGCAACTCGGCGAGCGTCTTGTCGCCGCGCTGCACGATACGGAGCGCGTCGAGCAGATGAGCCCGGAAAAAGTCTGACCGGCGGCAGTCGTAGGCGAGTGTCGCGAGCGAGCGGATGATCGAAAATTTGCCGCTGGTATCGGCGCCGAAGTTGGTCTCGAGACCCCAGATCGTCACCACGACGGAGGGCGGCACGCCGAACCGTTGCTCGACGCGGGCGAGCGTCGCGGCGTGCGTCCGCATCAACGAGCGGGCCCGATTCTGCAGACCAGGTCCGGCGCGGCGGGCGTAGAATTGCTCGAACGACAGTTTGAATGACCGCTGATTGCGGTCGAGCCGGATGATCGTCGGGTCATAGCTGACGCCCGCGAACGCCGACGCCAGCACCGCCGGCGAGATGCCCTGGCCAGCGGCCTGCTTCTTCACGCGCTCGACCCAAGCATCGAACCCGGCGCTACTCTCGCCGCAGTCGGCGGCACGGGCGGGGGTAGCGACGGTCATTGTCGCAATAACGGTAACTGCCATCGCGAGGCCGCTAGCGAGCATCATCAGCGGCAGTCGGGCAGGTTCAGCGGCCATGGTGTCCTCAATTTTCAGCAATCCTGGGACAGGCGTAGCTCAAGTTGCCAATCTCGGACAAGGTTGACGTTCAGGGCCGCATAAGCTTCTCACTTGATCACGATCTGGCCGATCATGCCCTTGTCTGCATTCTTCTCGCCAGCCTTGCCGGAGTTGCATTGAAAGGCGACGGTACCGGTCGCGACCGGAACAAACCACCATTCCGCCGTTGCGCCCGGCGCCACTTCGACCCGCGTGATGCCGCCGTAGATTTCGGCGATAGCATCCTTGCCACCCTCTTTGCCGAACACTTGGACCTTTCGCGTAAACACGCGCGAGCCAAGCATTGGAGCCGAGAAATAATGGCGGTTCGGGCTCGGGTTTTTCAAAATCAGCTTATATAGTTTGCCAGTCTCGACCTCGACCGATGACGGCACGAACTTCAAGTCGCCAGCTGCCGTGCCGAGTTCAACCGTGACTTCGACCGGCGTCTGTCGCGATAGGTCGCCCGCCGCCATCGCGACGGCTGGTGCGGCGCACGCGAGAACGAGAGCAAGACCCAGCCGCCCAACTGCGCGCAACACACCAGAGCGCGGCCGCCGAACATCAAGCGGCACCGTGAAAATAGAATTCATGTTGGGCTCCATGCAAACAGCTATCGAAAGTGTTCGCCGGTGGCCTATCAGCTTTTTCGCAGGCGCCGCGTTCCGAACATTCACCGGGACAACGACAGATCCAACCGTTCGAGCAGGATCGGTTTTGATGGAATCGGATCGGGCTCGCCGATCCGCTCCATCTGAACCGTGAATCCTGCTCTCAGTGTATGATTCTAGAGCCTGTTCACCGGTTGAGATGCGAAACGGCGCGGCAGCGCGCCGCTGCTATCAAAACCGGACAGGCTCTAGCTCAGCCCTCGAAATCGAGCCCCAGGTCGAGCACTGGTGCCGAGTGCGTCAGCGCTCCGACCGATATGACGTCGACGCCGCTCTCGGCTATGGCACGCACCGTCGCGAGGCTGACACCGCCCGACGCCTCGGTCGCGATCCGAGCGCCAGTCGAGGCGCGCGCCGCAGCAACGCTGGCCACGGCCACGCGCAATTGGTCCAGCGTCATATTATCAAGCAGCACCGCATCGACCGGCGCAGTCTGGGCCATGGCCAACACACGGTCGAGTTGGTCGAGCGTATCGACCTCGATCTCGATTTTCACAAGGTGGCCAGCGCGTGCGCGCGCGGCGCGGACCGCTAATTCCAGACCGCCAGCGGCGACAATGTGGTTGTCCTTGATCAGTACGGCGTCGAACAGGCCGATGCGATGATTGAGGCCGCCGCCACACCGCACGGCATACTTTTCAAATGCGCGCAGGCCCGGCGTCGTCTTGCGCGTATCGGCAATCGCCGCACCTGTGCCAGCGACCGCGTCGACGTAACGCCGCGTCAGGCTCGCGATGCCCGACATACGCCCCATGTAATTGAGCGCAACGCGTTCCCCCGTCAGGATGGCACGGGCCGGACCGTTGACCGTGGCAACGATCGTATTCGCTGCAACCTGCGCGCCGTCTGCGACCTGCGCGTCGAACCCAACGCCAGGGTTCAACGCGGCGAACGTTGCTCTGGCGACATCGAGGCCCGAGACGACGCCGCCGGTGCGGGCGGCGAACACACCGCGGGCAACCGCATCAGCCGGGATCGTCGCATCCGTCGTAATATCGCCGACCAGCCCGAGATCTTCGGCGAGCGCCATTTCGACCGCCTGCCGGACCAGCATCGACGGCAACTGGCCAGCTCCAATGTCCGCCAGGGTATTTATATTGACGCGCGCCGTCATCAAACGACCACGGCTGCAGCTTCGCGTTCGTCGGCGCGATCATCAGGCACTTCCGGCACGTAGCGGCCGCTAGGCGTGTAGCGCAGGTGCGAATGGCGCGGCTTACCTGGGGCCAGGCCTGTCATGTCGGACCGGTAATGGCCTCCCCGGCTCTCGAGCCGCGCGGCTGCTGCATTGGCGATGAACCCCGCCGCGATGACCGAATTGAGCAGTGCGGTATCGAGGCGGGCCTCGCCACGGGCCAGACGCGCAATCAACGTCACCGCGCGCGCCAGCCCGAGGCCATCGCGAACCACGCCGACATCGGCCGACATCGAAGCGCGAAGTTCGCCAAGCAACGTTTCGAATTCGTCGCGCGGTAACGCAACAGGCGCTGGCATCGCGGCGGGAACCGACCACATCGTGCGCCGATCTGCGACCGAATGGGCGACGTCGAGCGCAGCACGCGCGCCGACCACGATCGCTTCGAGCAACGAATTCGATGCGAGCCGGTTGGCGCCGTGGAGACCGGTCGAGGCCACTTCGCCGACGGCCCACAAGCCGGCAACCGACGTACGGCCGTTGATGTCGGCAGCGATGCCGCCCATGTGATAGTGCGCTGCTGGAGCCACCGGGATCAGCTCGTGCGATGGATCGATACCGGCTTTGAGGCACGCCGCGTTGACGGTCGGGAACGCGCTGGCGAAACGGTCGCCAAGTGCCGCCCGGCAGTCAAGATAAGCGCCGCGTCCGCTGGCACGTTCGGCAAACACGGCGCGCGCAACGACGTCGCGCGGAGCAAGATCAGCGCGGGTGTCGTAGCCTGGCATGAAGCGCGTACCGTCTTTGTTGACGAGTACCGCGCCTTCCCCGCGCAGGGCTTCGGATGCCAACGGAGCGGGATCGAGGCCGACGTCGATCGCGGTCGGATGAAACTGGACGAACTCGGCGTCGGCAATCACGGCACCTGCGCGGGCAGCGATGGCAAAGCCCTCGCCGCGCGCGATCGGCGGGTTCGTGGTCACGGCATAGAGGCCACCAGCTCCACCGGTCGCAAACACGACGTGCGTCGCAGGGATTCGCAGCGCGCCGCTTTTGCTGCCCGTCGACACATGCGTATGGGACACGTGCGTATGGGACACGTGCGGATGGCCATGAGCCGGGATCACATCGACGCCCGAGATGCGGCTGCCAAGCTTGGCCAGCCCGACGGCGGTGTAGCCCTCGATCAGTCGGATCGACGGGGACGAGCGCGCCTTGTCGACCAGCGTCGCCATGATAGCCGCACCGGCCCGGTCACCGGCGACACGCACGACACGGTTCATCGAGTGCGCCGCCTCGCGTGACAGCACGAACCCGCCTTCGCCCGACCGATCGAACGGCACGCCAAGTTCGGCTAGGTCGAGGATGCCGGCCCGGGCCTCTTGCGCGATCGTCAGCGCCACGCGTGGGTCGACGAGGCCCGCGCCTGCCGCTTGCGTATCGGCGGCGTGTGCTTCGGCGGTATCGCCCTCACCGACGGCCGCCGCCACACCGCCTTGCGCCCAGACGCTCGACGCGCCTTCACCCAACGGGGCTGCTGCCACAACCGTGACCGGCAACGGCGCCAACTTCAGCGCGGTGTAGAGGCCAGCGAGCCCAGCCCCGACGATGACGATTTGCGCCTCGTCTGCAGCGATGGTCCGGCCATTCGACAGCTTTGACGCGGGATAACGGGTAGCCATGGCGCGACCTCCAAATTCCAATCAACGTCACCTCAGCCGAGCGCGACCATGCGCTCGACGGCGAGGCGAGCCTTAGCGGCCACCGCAGGATCGACCGTCACCTCGTGCCGGAGGTTGACCAGCGCATCGAGGATGTTTTCCAAGCTGATGCGCTTCATGTGTGGGCACAGGTTGCAAGGCCGAACGAACTCGACGTCAGGCGTCTCGACGGCGACGTTCGACGCCATCGAGCATTCTGTGACCAGGATGACCTTCTTCGGCCGGTTGGTCTTGACCCAGTCGATCATCGCCTTCGTTGACCCAGTGAAGTCGGCCGCCGCGATCACATCAGGCGGGCACTCGGGATGCGCGATGATCTTGGTCGCCGGGTCCTGCGCTTTGAACACGGCAAGCTCTTGCGCCGTGAACCGCTCATGCACCTCGCACGCGCCTTTCCAGGCGATGATCTCGACCTTGGTTTTGGTCTGCACGTAGTTGGCGAGATACTGGTCGGGGATGAAAATGACGCGCGGCACACCGAGGCTTTCGACAACGCGCACCGCGTTCGACGAGGTGCAGGTGATGTCGCACTCGGCCTTCACGGCCGCACTGGTGTTGACGTAGGTCACGACCGGAACGCCGGGATACGCTTGCCGCAGCAGGCGTACATCCTCAGCCGTGATCGAGGCCGCGAGCGAGCACCCCGCCCGCATGTCCGGGATCAGCACCATCTTGTCGGGCGACAACAGCTTCGACGTCTCGGCCATGAAGTGCACGCCGGCCTGGACGATGATATCCGCAGTCGTCCGCGCGGCTTCCTGGGCCAACTGAAGGCTGTCGCCTCGGAAGTCGGCAACGCCATGGAAGATTTCCGGCGTCATGTAATTGTGGGCCAGGATGACCGCATTGCGCTCGCGCTTGACGCGGTTGATTTCGGCTATGAGCGGCGCGTAATGCACCCACTCCATCGGCGTGATCACGCCTTTGACCTTGGCGAATAACGGCTCCATCTCGCGCGCCAGCTCGGGCGTGAACGCCCGGGCAGGTGCCGTCGTGACGGTTTTTCGATCGGCGGCATTTGAAGTGACGGTGGCGGTTTCCAGCATCGGCGGGCTCCTCGCGACAGTCGGTGTTGCGATTCCGTTATGCTCACTATGAGCATTGTTGTGAGATAATAAGCATGACGGTCTAGAAATGCTAGTGGTGAGCAATAGATTGTGATGAGGCAGGGAACCGGTGATCCGAGCGTTTGGACCTCCGCGAGCCCCGCGCCGACCGGCAACCCCGTTGGTATTTGAAGCAACGTTCCCCTATCCCCGCCCTGGGTTGACCCGCACGCCGGGCGCTGGCCGCTCCAGCAGCACTTCTCGGCGGAAGCGATAGAGCCGGGCTGGCCGCCCACCCGTCGCCGTGCGCACATCGCCCGTCGGCTCGACGAGGCCGCCGGTTTCGACCAAGCGGCGGAAGTTCTGCTTATGCAGATGCGGACCCAGGATCGCCTCCACCGTCCGCTGCAATTCGTACAGCGTGAATTCGTCGGGTAGCAACTCGAAGATCACTGGCCGGTACTTGATCTTGCCCCGAAGGCGGCCGATCGCGGTGGCGAGAATCCGCCGATGGTCGAACCGCATTGCCGGGCCTGTCCCGGCGACGGCATCGCCGCTGCCGATCACGACCGCTCCCGCCCTGCCATCGCGCCGGGCCTCCTCGACAAGGCTCGCCTCGTAGAGGAGCTCGTAGCGCTCTAGCACCTTTTCCTCATCCCACCCGCCCTCGGCTGGAAAGCACATCCGCACCCGGTCGGCGCGTGCGATCGGCCGCACTGGCGTCCCGGGTTCGATCGGCGTCGCAGCCCAAGCGTCGAGGTAGGGAATGATGGCGCGGTTGAGGATCTCGCGTCTGGCTTCTGCGCTGCGCAGTCCGAACCGGCGATCCTCCCATGGGAAATAGTCATACCAGCTTCGCCACGAAATTCCCGCGCGCAGCCCGTCTCGGCTCCCGCCTTGCGAACCATCTCGCGGACCGTCTCGCGGACCGTCTCCGGGACCGTCTCGGGCACTGTCACCGCCCAATGCGACTTGCCCCCGTTCACCCCGGCCCAGTTCGACGGCTTCGGGTTCCAAATACCCGGTCAGGGCGAGATACCCGATCGAGACCACGTGGGGCCCGGCATCGCCCGGGTTGGCATGCCGCCCCCGGTCGCCGAACGTGTACAATTGCTCGACGTAGCCCAAGTCGAGCCCGGTCTGGCTCGCCACATAGCTGCGCAAGCCGATCTCCAGCGTGCGGTGGTCGAGCGGCGTGAACGGGCCGGATGGCAATCCATCGCTCGCCGTCTCGCCTTTGCCCTCGCGCACCGTGAGCACCATCGGCTCGTGGCCTGTGACCGACACCACGGCCGCCGTCAGCCCGATCTCGACCGCGCCAGCAGCAGCCCGTGCTCGCTCTATTTCCGGGCTCGTTGGGCTAGCCGACGCACCGCGCACCGCCGTCTTGCTACCCGCCGGTCTGTCGTCAGTTTTGGCCATCAGATTTGGCCATCGGGCGCCACCGCGACGATTTCAAACCGCTCGAGGAACATGCGCTGCGCCGTTTCGGCTGGGACCGCCGTCAAGCCGACTAGCGCCGCCATCAGCCCGTCCGGCAACCCCGATGGGCGTCCGAAATAGGTCGCGGCCTCGTCTTCGCTGAAGCCAGCCAGCCGCGTCGCCTCATAATAGGCCGCGATCTGGTCGGCCTGCTTGATCACGGCGGCGATGTCAGCTGGCAGCTCCGGCGGTAGCCCGAACCGAGTGTGGATTGCCGCCATCAAGCGCAATTCGAATGCCTTGTAGTCGAGGCCGATGGCGCTCTTGAACGGGCTGATCAGATCGCCGATCACGTACTCGGCCGCATCGTGCAGGAGCGCCGCCCGGCAGCACTTGGCGTCCCATCCTGCTGTGCGGCCTGTTGCCGGTCGGCCGTGCTCAGCGCTTGCAGCCATTCCGACCGCGATCTCTTCGACGATCACCGCGTGCTGGGCGACCGAGAACGCGTGCGGGCCGACCGTCTGCCCGTTCCACCGCGCCACTCGCGCCAGACCGTGGGCAATATCGGCAATCTCGACATCGGCCGGGTCGGGATCGAGCAGGTCGAGCCGCCGCCCAGACAACATCCGCTGCCATGCGCGAACCGGCCGGTCGAATGGCGAAGGCGCGGCATGTGCGGCGATGGCCGATGTCTGCCTGGATGTCCTCATGCCCTCGGATTTAGCCGCCCCCGTCAATTGCGCAAGCCCACCGCGACCGATCTCTGCAGCGCTGCGCACGGCCCAAACCGGTGGCATGTCACGAGATGGTCGTTGACCATGCCGACCGACTGCATGAACGCATACGCCGTCGTTGGTCCCACGAAACGGAACCCGCGCGATTTCAGCACCTTGGCCATTTCGGTCGAGACCGGCGTCAGCGACGGAACATCGCCATGCCGCGCGTATCCCGCGACGCCCGATCCTGAGCCATCCGGCCGGGCCGGCATCAGTCCCCACAGTAGGGCCGCCAGCGGAGCGTCGGTGCCCGTCGCCTCGCGCAGCTCGAGATAGGCGCGCGCATTGCCAATCGCCGCCTCGATCTTGGACCGCGCGCGAACGATGCCCGCATTCGCCATCAATCGCGCGACATCTACCTCGCCAAAGCGCGCGACCCGCTCAGGGTCGAACTGGTCGAATGCGTGCCGGAACGCCTCACGTTTTCTCAATATGGTCAACCACGAGAGACCCGCCTGGAATCCTTCGAGGATCAGCTTTTCCAGCAGCCGCTGGTCGTCATGCACCGGCACGCCCCATTCGGTATCGTGATAGGCCCGATACAGCGGGTCCCCCGCCAATCCCGGCCAGTCGCATCGCTTCGGTTCGGCCATGGGTATCATCGGGCACCTAGCTCGGCCGTGGCCCGTACAAAATTACCGCTGCACCAGCCAGACATAGTGCCGTTCCAGCCAGATCCCAGCGATCCGGCAATCGTCCCTCCACGGCCCAAAGCCACGCAATGGAGGCCGCGATGTAGACCCCGCCATAGGCGGCATAGGCCCGCCCCGCAAAGTCGACCTGCACGGTCGTCAAGAGCCAAGCAAACAGCAACAAGCAAACAACTCCGGGGCCGATCCACAGGATCGACGCGTTCGAGCGCGCCCAGGCCCAGACGGCAAAGCATCCTGCAATCTCCGCAAAAGCTGCGACGATAAATGTTGCGACAGTCATCCGATCCCTCCAACTCACCGAGACATTAGCAGCAAGTCGGCTTGCAGAAGCACACCATCTCGTCCGCCGACCGACATCCAATCCCACGGAACTTGACCCGTTTGGATCGGACCGGCTGCGCTCAAACAGGCCCGCCCCACGGGCAACAGCCAGCGAGGTTGTATAACAGGGTCCGGCAAAGCGGGCTGGCCCGTGACGGTCGAAGAATTGTGGGATGTGGGCCAGGTGTGCCGCATCGTTCCAGGTTTGCCACCCGTCCCGACCGCACGCCCGCTCCGCCGCTATCGCCGGTGATGCCGACGCCGGCCGGGCCATCCCCGATCCGGCCGTTTGGCTGTCATCGCTGACACCCGCATCCGCATCCAGGACCAGCTGAAGGGTTCCCGAACGCCGGTGACAGGCCCATCCCAGACCGCCCAGCTCGCGATCTGGACCCCATGGACGGGACCCGGCCACAATAACCCACGCCCAAATCGCGGGGATAAGTTGGCGGCGCCTTTTCTCCGATGCCCGAAACACCGGAGTCCACTCTCACACGTTGTCTGGACTACTTTAGTCAAGCGGGGACCGATCACAGCAGCGTGGCTGCCACGACACAACTGCCACGCTGGCCAGTTACCTTGGATTAAGCAAGGTCGCGTGTTTTTCCAGAGCAACATATGCCGAGTTACTCGCGGTTTATGTGTCCGCCTTAGGCTTCTCGCCAACTGGCGGGAGCTGCGAATGTCATTGCCAATCAGGTTGTATTTGGTTGTTGGCTGGCTGGCCGTTATGGCAGCAGCACCAGCCGCTGCCGACGACGACGCGATGCGGGACCGGATCGGTGTATCATGGAACTATGACAAATTCGCTGAACTTGAAGAATTCGCCGCGCGCATCCGCTCAACAGGAGAACTCGACCCTGATGGCGTACCGAAACTGACAAAGTTCTACAGGCAGTTTGCCAAGCTCCTGAGTATTGAAGTCGACGGCGGAAAAGTCCACGAACCCGAAACGCTTCCCATATGGCAAACCGTCGAGCGCTGGAAGGCGGAAATTCCAAACTCGCCCACACTGCCCATTATCGAGGCCATCAAGATCATCGAGTGGGTTAGAGATTGGCGGATCGCCGGTTCTTACATCCAAGAGTCGGGATACCAACCCGCGCGCAATGCTGTTGCGGAGGCCCTGAATAGGCTCGACGGCATTGCCGGCGACCCCCATGCTCTGACCGTCAAAGCGCAACTGATGTGCCTCGCCAACGTCATGGAAGAGGACCTGATTCTACTCGCCGAAGAGGCGGCCAAGTCACATCCTAGATATTCGGCGACCTTTGAAGCGCTGGTAGTCTGCTTTACGCGGCGCAATCGCGGGGAGCGCGAAAAACAATTTATTCTTGCCAACTCACTTGTGAGCTCAATCGCTAAGAACGGTGGTGACGCCAGCGAGACCTACGCCCGCATGTATCTCGCGGTGTCTTACGCCGGCTTGGGCGACCGCATATTTGCAGAAACCGGCGTCCAGTGGAGCCGCATGAAGGACGGACTCATGTGGATCGCAGATCGTTATCCGGCACATGAGAACAACGAACGGTTGGGCCTTTACGCTTGTCTTGCAGGAGACCGGCCGACCGCTCGCACGGCCTTTACTCGCATCAAAACGCCGACACGCAAACTCTGGGGCAACCTCAAGAAATTTGAAGATTGCCAAAAATGGTCGAAAGGTGAAATTCAAATATGGAAAGACTAATGAGAAATTTTACCTTCATTTGTGCTGGCCTTGTCCTCGCAATCGCACTTGCATGGCCAGCACTAGCTCAAACCCCGGATCAAAGCACAACCCAGAAACTCAATTCGCCTGCACTCACTGCGGACGGAAAAATTGATGTCACACGCTACACTGGTGAGAACACTTGGTTTTTGTGGCAATTGGGACACTTCGACACCATTGAATACGAGGTCAACTTACTGACAAATCCATCTTACAAACTGTCGAACCGGAACCATGCTCTGAAGAACTATTATACGGCAACATGGCGGGTTCTTCATCCAGACTATACGGAGCTAGAGTATGTCGACCGCTTGTGGCGTGAGGCGTACCGGACTTGGGTGGCGGCTAAACCGAACTCTCCGACGCCGCATTTGTTCCACGCATACTATCTCAAGAGCAAAGGCTGGAGCTACCGTGGCGACGGATTCGCTCGTGATGTCTCTGATTTCGACATGAACATGTTTGTTACTTTATTAAAAGAAGCGAAGCAGGTTCTCGAGAGCTGCCGGAAGGTCTGTAGTGAGAGCCCAGAATATTATCGGCTGTTGGTCGACCTGGACGGAGCCGGAGGAAGAACAAAAACAATCATGACGCACGTAAAAGAGGGGATAGCCCGTTTTCCTCATGATCATTCGATATACATGACAACCGCCAACTTCTTGCTGCCGATTTGGGGCGGCTCGTTCAAACAACTATTCGAGCTTTCTGAATATGCGGTCAAGACATCTGGCAAGAATGGTAGCGATTTGCTTTATTCTGTTGTAATAGGAAGTGCTCGGCATGAGGTTTTGACCGTTCACTTGCGTCGGAATCCAAAACTATGGCCCCGGATAAAGAATAGCCTTGAGGCACTGGTCGCAGAAATTCCTCAAGTCAACAACCGTCGACTCTATCTGGAATTGGCCTGCGACGCCATGGATGCGGACGGCGTGCAGCGCATGCATGCCCTGGTCTACAAGCAAGATGTTGACCCGGCAAAATTCTGCAGATGGCCAGTCACTGCCCAGTATGTGAATGACAAGTCGAACGGACCGGCACAGCGGAAACTCGGGCCGCCGGAACTCACGCCAGAGGAACTTCATAGGCGCCGGGAGTTGCCCAAGAGGACCGGCGGCCAATCGTCGTTGCGGTGACACGCCCCACACCGCATGGGGCAGGGGTGCACTCGCCCCACCCGCCCTAGCCATCAGTCGCAGATGCAGAGCGCTGCCATTCGTGGCACCCATGCGCGCAGTTTCAACGACCCTGGGTGCGCCGGTGACGTTCAAAATCCTGATTTGCGACGAGATGCTGTTGACGCCAGCCAACCTTGTCCGCGACGGCTTCGACATCGAATACATCGCCAACATGCCGCGCGCCGACGTGCTCGCCCGGCTGCCCGAGTTCGATGCCCTGATCACCCGCTCGCGGACCAAGGTCGACGCTGAACTGCTGGCGGCCGGTCCGCGCCTCAAAGTCATCGGTCGCGGCGGCGTTGGCGTCGACAATATCGACGTCGAAGCCGCCTCCCGTCGCGGTATCCTGGTGCTCAACGCGCCCGAGGCCAACACCGCATCGGCCGCCGAACTCGCGATTGCGCTGATGCTTGCCGCCTCGCGCGGGGTTTCCCGCTCCGACCGGCTGATCCGCGCTGGCACCTGGGACCGCAAATATCTCGGCCGCGAGGTCGAGGGTAAAACGCTCGGCATCGTCGGCCTCGGCCGCATCGGCTCGATCGTCGCCAAGCGCGCCAAGGGTCTTGAAATGAGCGTCGTCGCCTACGACCCGTACATAAGCGACACCCGGTTCGAGGTGCTCGGGATCGAACGCGCCCGCACGCTCGACGAGATGCTGCCACGCATCGACGTTCTCACCGTTCATACGCCAGCGACCGAAGAAACCGTCGGCATGATCGGGCCTAAGGAAATCGAGGCGATGAAGCGCGGTGCGATCATCGTCAACGCGGCGCGCGGCGGCATCGTGCAGGAAAAGGCGCTGGCCGCCGCGCTGACTGACGGCCACTTGTTTGCCGCTGGCGTCGACGTGTTTACCGACGAGCCGCCACCGGCCGATCACCCGTTGCTCGCCCGTGACGACGTCGTCCTCACCGCACACCTTGGCGCCAACACCAACGAGGCCCAGGCGCGCGTCGGAGTCGAGATCGTAGATAGCGTGTGCAACGCGCTGCTTGGCGATGTCTCGCGTGGTGCGATCAACGCGCCAGCGCTCGATGCCGCGACCATGGACAAGCTCGGCCCGTATCTCGTTCTCGCCGAACGCATGGGGCAAATGCTGTCCCAGCTTGGCCTCAAGGCTGCCAGCGAGATCGAAATCGAGTTCGCCGGGCGCTTTCCTGGCGACACCCAACCGATCTTCACCAGCGTCATCGTCGGCTATCTGAAGAGCGTCACCGACCAGCGGCCCAACCTGATCAACGCGCGATCTCTCGCCAAGGAGCGGGGCATCATGCTGACGCAGCGCGCCACCGAGACCAGCGCCGACTATGCCAACGAGGTGCGCGTCACGCTTCACGACGGAGAGCGCGTCCGGTGCGTCTCCGGCACCGTGTTTGGTCGCCAGCCGCGTCTCACACGCATCAAGACCTACCGGATGGAATTGCCGCCTGAGGGCTTCGTCCTGATTTGCACCAACGTCGACAAGCCCGGCGTGGTTGGCCGCGTTGGAACGTTGCTCGGCTCCAACGGCATCAACATCGCTGGCATGCAGCTTGGCCGCGCCGACCCCGGCGGACAGGCGCTGTTCACGCTCTCACTCGACAGCAAGCCCAACGCAGCCGTCATCGACGCGATCCGCGCGATGGACGTGATCGAGAGCGTGTTTCTCGCCGACTTCACGGCGTGAAACGGAAGCGCATGCCCGCATAGCCGGGCCTACCCGAGTCCTGTTATGCGTTTCCTGTTATGCGACGCCGACGGTACACGACCAACGGCACACAAACTCGGTGTCACAAACTCGGTGTCACAAACTCTGGCAAGGCTGCGCGGTGATCCTGCAACAACTGGTGACGATCTTCATCGGCACGATGGTACCGGTGTTCGCACTGATCGGCATCGGGGCTGCGGTCGCCAAACCGCTGGACCTGCAGGCCCGCACCCTCTCGCGCGCCGCATATTACCTCTTCATCCCAGCCTTCGTTTTTCAAACGCTGTCGACGGCGAAAATCGACCTCGAGGTCGCTGCCCGCGTGACGCTGTATGCCTGCGCTGCAAATCTTGCCGTAGCGTTCCTCGGGCTGCTCGTGGCGCTGGCCTTCCGGCGCAGCCCGCAGATGGTTGCGGCCTTCGTCCTCGTCGCAGTGTTTGGCAACACCGGCAACATCGGCCTGCCGATCGTGCAATTCCACATGGGGCCGGAAAACCTGCCGATCGGCGTTGTCTATTTCCTGGCGATCCTGTCGTTCGATTTCGTCGTCGGGGTTGCGGCGGCGAACTACCGGCACGGCCTGAGCCTGTCGGCCGTCCTCGCCGTGCTGAAAACGCCAGCGCTGATCGCCCTGCCGCCTGCGATCCTCGTCAACGTATTTGCCATCGATATTCCGCTCCCGGCTGCCCGCGCGGTCAAGCTGCTGGCCGACGCCATGATCCCGGTGATGCTGGTCGCGCTTGGCGTTCAGCTCGCCATGAGCGGCATGCCGAAGTTCACCGTCGATGTGTGGCTGGCAAGCCTTGTCCGCCTGATCGGTGGGGCTGCAACCGCATTCGCGTTGGCGCCGCACTTTGGCGTCGAGGGCGTCGAACGCGCCATCGGCATCATTCAAGCGGCGATGCCGGTTGCCGTGCTGGCGAGCATCATCGCGCTTGAAAAGGACGTCGAGCCCGAGTTCGTCATGGCCACCGTGCTGTTGTCGACGATCCTGGCGTTGCCCGTTCTGACCGTCGTTCTCGCGCTGGTTTGAGACCGACGCCATCCCTGCGCCGCGCCATCCCTGCGCCGTCAGTTCCGCGCCAAGACGACCGTGCCACCCGAAACCTTCGCCGTCGGCTTGACCCGAAGTTCGGTCATGATCCACTCGAACCCGCGCAGCTCCAGCACGGCAGCGATCGTCCGCTCGGGCTCATATTGGTCGACCATCTCAAGCTCGAGCCTGTCGGCGCGGGTAAACACCGCTCGGCGCGTCCGCGACCACAATTCGCGCGCGCGTTCATAGGCAGTCGGTTTCTTCGCGCGCTCTTCGTCTGTTTCGAACGTCGCTTGGTATTGCTTGCGGGCGTTCATGGCTGCGTGGAGCCCGGTTGGCGTAACCGTCGTCTCGACAAACCGGTCGATCGCGCCGCGACCGAAATAAGCTTTTGTGCGCTGCCACCACGTCGGCTTTTCCGGCGGCGATGCAAATTCGCCAGCTGAGGTCACGGCGTAGGCGCTAAGCGAGGCCTTCAATGTCGCGCGCACGCTCACCCACGCGATCTTGCGCTCGAGGTACGCGCTGTCGTTGTCGACGACCGCCTCCCGGATCGTCCAAGCGGTGTAGAACGGCGCGGCACCATAGGCACCGACCGCGAACGACACAGCGAACGAAAATAGCGCCAATCTGCGAACGAACTTTAACACTCGATCTCACCTCGACATCTAGAACCGTCTTCATCGCCGCAATTCGAGAGCTTCTACTCACGGACTATTGGGGCGAACGGCAGGCAGCCACGCGCTTGGGCTCCGAAAGACTGTCACTGCACCAGACGTAATGAAGCGAGACCGGCGCCGATGCAGCACACTGGCCGGATCGAACTCAATGCGTCCACGATCCAACGCGGCCGAACTTGAAGTTGTCGGCATAGGACCGGCGACGCCGTTTCACCGGCTCTGGTTCAACCACCGTATACGCCAGCCCCTCGCGCTCGGCATACGCGATCGCTTCATCCTTGGAGGCAAACGAGAGCGTGACCTGCTTTGCCGTGTCAGACGACCCGCTCCAACCCATCAACGGGTCGATTGTGACCGGCTCGGGAGCCGCAGGCTCCAACAGCCACTGATCACTGTGGCCTTGCCCCGACTGCATGGCGGTCTTGGATGGCTTGTAGATGCGCACGATCATATTGGGCCTGCCCGATTGTTTCGCTCGAGCTGAAGTTAATCGAGCAGCGCGACATATCAAGCGCGCTAAAGCCGCGTGTCAGCGCCAACTTCCAAAACGATCGGCTTCAAAGACATTCACGGGCAGGAATTGGTCGGGGCGGTGGGATTCGAACTCACGACTTCTTGCTCCCAAAGCAAGCGCTCTACCAGGCTGAGCTACGCCCCGATCATCGAAGCATGTCTGATCAAAGACAATGGCGAGGTCAAGGACCATTCCACGGCAACCCTCAAATGCGATCAACAAAAAGCGGCCGACACAACGCGACGGCGGGAAACGAACTGCCAAACTCGGCCAGCTTCAACGCTTCGCGGTGCTAAACGTCGCGTGTTTAACGACATCGCCAGCCTTCAGCCCGAAGCGTGCCGCAGCGCCGCCGTTAAGCTCGAGCACCGCTAGCACAAGCCCCTTTGACGAAATGATCGCCTCGGAATGCGGCTCGGTCATCGCCTCGATCCGGTGAATAACGCCATCGGCCCGGATAAACACCATGTCGAGAGGGATGAACGTGTTGCGCATCCACATGCTCAGCTCACGTGGATAGAGGCTCGGGAACAACATCCCCTGACGTTCAGGCAACTCCGTCCGGTACATCAGGCCAAGCGCAGATTCTTCTGCCGTCGCCGCGATCTCGACCTCGATTGGTATTTCTTTCCCGCCCGTTACGAGCCAAACCGTATCACGCGCCATCTTGGCCAACGCCGCTTGCGAGCCGAGCCATGGAACGCGGCTGTCTGGCCATGCGACTGGGCTGAGCCCGAAGGCCACGAACACAAAAAAAACGAGAGCCACGCGGTGCGCGGCTCCCGAAAAACATTGATCCGCCGAACGTCGTTTCGACGACCGTTGTAATGATGATTTGTCGTTCCAACACATCACAATACCTCGCATGAGGGCACGCCCCAACATTGCATGCGGGCGGACCCCAGCCTCGCATTGGGGACGAGCCCCGATGCGACTGAGTATCATCTCAGTGCGAAGACGGATAGGACGGCGGCGGGCCATCGGGCCGAAGTTCGGCCGCCATGCAACCCTTGTATCCACTGCCCCAGCGGACCTGAACGATCTGACCGGGACGGAGTTCGGTGAAGCCAAAACGCCGCAGCGTTTCCATGTGCACGAAAATATCCTGCGTACCCTCGCCGCGGGTCAAAAAGCCGAAGCCCCGAACCCGGTTGAACCACTTGACGAGAGCGCGCTCCCAATCACTTTCAGGGGTCACGATAACGTGCGTCCGCTGAGGAAGCTGAGACGGATGTATCGCGGTCGATTCATCCATGCTTATGATGCGAAAGGCCTGCAAGCCCTTCGGGCGGCGCAAGACTTGACAGTGAAGGCGGGCGCCCTCGTAAGCAGTTTGAAAACCGCCAGCCCGCAGGCAAGTGACGTGCAACAAGACGTCCGTCAAAGATCCATCATCTGGCACAATGAACCCAAAGCCCTTGGAAACGTCGAACCATTTGATGGATCCGGCGATCTCCATGACTTCAAGGCCCTCGGCGAGCCGCTCGAGTTCCAGATCCGCTGGTGACTTCATGTCACCAAAGCTGGAGGAATCTCCCATAACAATACCCCACTGACAGTTTCAACTAAAGGTTGCCGGCTTGGTCGGTTCCCAGAACACAGGTTTGGACCCTGGTTTGCCCTCTAGAAACCGAATCAAACGTGATCGGTACCTACATTCTATCACCGTGCCCACCGACATCCAGCCAAAAATCTTAACGCGTGCTGCCACACACTGTCATCCACAACGCAGGCGTCAGAATTAAACCTTTTAAACCAGATACTTGACGGAATATCAGCATCTTTTTTCCCGCCTCTGGATGGGCCTGATTTCACCACAGCAGCGCCCGAAATGACAGCTTTAAGACACCGCCCAATTCTTAATTCCGCCACGAACTCGACACCGGCCAAGACATTTCAGATGGCGGGCGACAGTGGCATCCTGAGCATGAAGCAAGATTCAGTGTTTTGATGCCGACGCAACTGCTTTTGCACGCCAGAGTAGCTCGACCAAAGCCAGCTGGCCGGTGACACAACCTGCGGCCTTAATCGTCGTGCCCGACGCACGCGATCAAACCAAGTCGATCGCGATGGTATTTCGCAAAGAGGCCGGAAACGATTATGTAGCCGGGACGCTTTGCTCTAACGGTCTGATCGTAACCGGCGGCGGCGGCTTGTCGGCCGCGTAGCCGGGCCTGCGACCCTGAACTTGGAAACCCATATGCGATATTTGCACACCATGGTCCGTATCAGCGACCCGGATGCCTCATTGGCCTTCTACTGCGCCGGGCTCGGCATGAAAGAGACCCGCCGCGTCGAGAGTGAACAGGGCCGCTTCACATTGATTTTCCTAGCCGCTCCCGGCGATGAGCCCGACGCATCGGTCACCAAAGCACCCCTCATCGAGCTGACTTACAACTGGGACCCGGAAGCCTACTCGGGTGGCCGCAACTTCGGCCATCTCGCGTTCGAGGTCGACGACATTTACGCGACCTGCGCCCACCTGCAGGCGCGCGGCATCACCATCAACCGCCCGCCGCGCGACGGACGCATGGCCTTCATCCGCACCCCCGATGGCATCTCGATCGAACTCCTGCAGAAGGACGAGGCCCTGCCGCTCGCGGAGCCGTGGACCTCGATGCCCAATACCGGAAGCTGGTAGCCAAACACCGCAACCAACGGAGAGCAGTTATGATGAGGACAGCAGCCATGACCGCGGTCATCGC
>Ga0163144_10008158_pt1 | contig 22713 bp, 16 predicted proteins | sample OliLak19BULKMAT1_FD_123175 | JGI IMG/M metagenome (GOLD analysis project Ga0163144, IMG submission 123175) | Freshwater microbial mat bacterial communities from Lake Vanda, McMurdo Dry Valleys, Antarctica - Oligotrophic Lake LV.19.BULKMAT1 | ecosystem: Environmental > Aquatic > Freshwater >...
CAGGTCGTCGATCTGGCCCTCAGTGGGACGGACCGTGATCTGCGGATCGACGACGCCCGTCGGCCGGATGAGCTGCTGGACGATGTGGCCCTTGCTCCGCTCCAGTTCGTAGGGACCCGGCGTGGCGCTCATGTAGATGGCCTGGTTGACGGTCGCCTCGAACTCCTCGAACGTCAACGGCCGATTGTCGAGGGCCGACGGGAGTCGAAATCCGAAGTCGACCAGGATCTCCTTGCGCGTGCGGTCGTTCTTGTACATGCCCACGACCTGCGGGATGGTCATATGCGACTCGTCGACGACGAGCAGCCAGTCCGGCGGGAAGTAGTCGAGCAGCGTCCACGGTCGCGAGCCGGCCTCTCGGCGCGCGAGGTGGCGCGAGTAGTTCTCGACCCCGGTGCAGTAGCCGAGCTCGCGCAGCATCTCGATGTCGAAGGTGGTCCGCTGGCGCAGACGGGCCGCCTCCAGCACGCGACCCTCGGCCTCCAGTTCGCCGACCCGGACCTCCATCTCCGATTCGATGTCCACGACGGCTTCTTTCAGCTTGTCGCCCGGCGTCACGAAGTGGGTCGCCGGATAGACGTTGGTCTCCTTGCGCTCGGCGAGCAACTCCCCGGTGAGGGGGTCGATCTCCGTGATCCGTTCCACCTCGTCACCGAAGAACTCGACCCGGATCACCGTCTCCTCCGACGCCGGCTGGAGCTCCAGCGTGTCGCCGCGCACGCGGAAACGGGCGCGCGCCAGGGCCTGGTCGTTGCGCTGGTACTGGAGGTCGACAAGGTGGCGCAGGACCGCGTCGCGCCGGTACTTGCCGCCGACCCTGAGCTTGAGAACGGTCGCACCGTAATCCACCGGGGCGCCCAGGCCGTAGATGCACGACACGCTGGCGACGATGATCACGTCGCGCCGTTCGAACAGGGCGTGGGTCGCCGCGTGCCGCAACCGGTCGATCTCGTCGTTGCGCGACGAGTCCTTCTCGATGTATGTGTCGCTCCGGGGCAGATACGCCTCCGGCTGGTAGTAGTCGAAGTAGCTGACGAAATACTCGACCGCGTTGTTCGGGAAGAACTCGCGGAACTCGGCGTACAGCTGCGCGGCCAGGGTCTTGTTGTGGGCCAGGACCAGGGTCGGCTTGTTGTGCTTCTGGATCACGGACGCCAAGGCGAACGTCTTTCCCGTGCCCGTCGCGCCCAGCAGGGTCTGGTGCCGCAGTCCGCTGACGAGCCCCTCGTTCAGGCGCTCGATGGCGGCGGGCTGGTCACCGGTGGGTTCAAAGGGGGCAACGAGATCGAAGTCGGGCACGCCCCAAGTTTACCATCGAGGTGCGCGGTTAGAACACGCGTTCTATCGTGGACTGGTCGTGACAACCGCCCGGCGTCACGCCGCCTGAGCGGGCCCGGGAGTACCCGTCGGCCGCCCGGGATGGGACGAACGAGTCATACCGGCGGGCCCCTCCGCGAGGCGACACTCCGCAGGTCACCCACTCAGGAGTCCATTCGACCGCGCATGCGCCTCACTGCGAGCCGAAACCGCCGCTCTCTCCCCGTTCCCGGGCTCGACCGCGGTCAGAGCCTGGTCGAGTTCGCGCTCGTTCTGGTGCCGCTGTTCCTGATCCTGCTCGGGATCATCCAGTTCGGCTTCATCTTCAATTCGTACGTGACCATCACGAACGCGGCCCGCGAAGGCGCGCGGACCGGAACGGTCTATGTGTTCGATGCGAGCTACTCCAAGGCGCAGAACGACCTGGCACGGAACAACGCGGTCAGGACGTCCCTGCTGGCATCGATGAATCTGCTGGGCAAGGTCGCTCCCAACTTCACGACATCCACGACCTGGACCCAGGCCGGTCTGACCTTCACCAACGGCGACCTGGTGGTCGCGTATGTCGTGCCTACCGGCGTGACCGACACCGACGGTCGGGTCGGCCAGCAAGTGACCGTCCGAGCGACATACCACCAGGACCTGATCATCCCGCTCATCGCACAACTGTTGCCTCGGGACGCCGGCGGGCGGCTGGGGATGGGCAGTGAAGTGACGATGGTGGTCAATTGAAACGCCGGCCCGCGCGGGGTGGCCGCGCTGAGCATGGCCAGGTCCTTGTCCTCGTCGTCTTCGCCATGGTCGCGCTTCTGGGGGCCGCGGGGCTGGCGTTCGATGTCGGGCGGTTCTACAGCGAACGCCGATTCCTCCAGAACGCGGCCGATGCCGGCGCCCTGGCCGTTGCCAATGCCCTCATCCGGGGCGAGTCCAACACCAGTGCGGAGGCGATGGGCCGCGATGTCCTGGCCCGCAATCTCCTGGGCAGTCCGACCGGGACGACCGCCGTGGTGGCGACGGTCCCGGAATACGAGATCGGCTTCCCCGGCAGTCCGGTGCACCTGTCCAGTGGGGTCCTGATCACCGGTGGCGAGGTCCGGGTCTCGGTCCGCAGTGACGTGAATTACACGTTCGGCCGGGCCATCGGGCTCGGCAACGCGCGGATCGGGGCCCAGGCTCGCGTCGACACCAAGGGCGATCTTCTGCCCATCGCCGTCCGGCACTATCTCAACGCGCCAGGCCCATTCGTCGGCGCTGTCAGCCCGTGCGACGGGAACCCCAACCAGTTTCAAGACCTCGTCGCGACCGCGAACACGTCCTGCCTGGGCAGCACGACGGACGGCTCGCTGCGGTCGACGCCCGGCCCGGGCGCCGCCTTCAATGCGGCCGCGCCGGACGACGATCCGGTCAACCACGGGCCGATCATGGCGCTCGTTGGCCAGGGCGCGGCGCCGTCCAACGCCGCCAGCTTCCGCGGCTTCGTCACGCTCGATATCCGGAACTTCGCCTCATCCACCCCGCCGTCGAACCTGTTCTACAACGGCGTTATCGCCGGGACGAACGCGAATACCCTCAAGGCGATGCAGGCGGGCTGGGTCGCGACCGGCTACCCGGGCCCGGACTTCCCCCCCGTCACGACACCGCCCGACCCCAACGACCAGGTCGGGATCATCAACGGGAACTCGTCGGGCATCATCGTCGACGCGATCGACGCACGCTACGACCCGGGCGCCGAGATCCTCGCCGCGGTCTACTCCGGCACGGTCCAGAACATCCCCGACTTCGCCTACGTCGTGCCCACGACCGTGACCATCAACACGAACCAGAACCGGGCCAACACGATCACGATGAGCGTGACGAAGAACAGCGCCTTCACCGGTGTGGTCTCGACCACGGCGTTTCCCGACTGGGTCGGTGCGGGACATCCGTGGGGGACGACACTCTCGGCACTGACGTTCAGCCCGAGCCCGATCACCCCCAACGGGACCGTCACCTGGTCGACCTTCCAGACGACCGGCGCCCCGCAGGGCGTCTACACCGTCTGGATCCAGGGAAACTCGTCGAGCCCGGTCCTGCTGGACCACTACTACCCCGTCGCGATCGTGATCGGGAGCGTCAACCGCGACTTTTCGACGAGCAACGGGACCTCCATCGCGCTGGCGTCCACGGGCTCCATCGGCACAGGTACCGTCCAGGTCTCGACCACGAACAACAACGGCACCTACTTTGGCGGCACCGTCGCCCTCAGCGTCGAGGGTGGCGCCGATGCGGGCGGGGTCCTGCCAGCAGGCATCGGGGCTGTGAGCGTCAGCCCATCGAGCATCCCGCTCAACAAGGGCACGAGCCAAGACGCGACGATCTCGGTCAATGGCGGGACGCTTGGCCCGGGCGTCTACTCGTTGACGCTGCGGGTCACCGGCACGAACTCGGCCGGCCAACCGGTCACCCGCCTCGTCCCGATCACCGTGACGATCGCGACCGCCAGCACGTCGAACGAATATGTCGACATTCTGGGCTTTGCGATGTTCCGCATCACGTCGCTCGACTCCAATGCGGTGTTTGGCTACGCGATCTCTGGCGTGTACGCCGACATGAACGATCCCGCGTTGCGCCGCGGTCAGGTGGCGCGACTCGTGCCCTGGAACTAGCCGGGCGGGCACGGCACCAACCCCTATCGGGAGGCAATTCTTCGTGGAGATGGAATACCGGGACCCCAGCCGTCGGGGTCGATATATCGTCATCATCGGCGTCATCCTCGCCGTGGTCGCCGGTGGAGCCGCGTTCTTCCTCATCAACCAGGCCCAGCAGCAGGCCGGTCAGGCTGGTCTCCAGAAGGTCGCTGTCGTGGTGGCTCTCAAGACCATCCCGGCGCGCAAGATCATCGAGGAAGCGGACGTCGTCGTCCGCGAGGTGCCGCTGGATCCCACCAACGCCCAGGGCATCGTATCCACGCCGGACAAGGTGATCGGTCGCGTGCCGGCGGTCACGATCCTGGAAGGCCAGCTCGTCACGACCAACCTCCTCGCCTCCAGTACGGAGGGCGGCCAGTTCTCCGTCCTTGGGCCCGATGAGACCGTTGGCCCGGATAGTCCGTCGTGGCGAGCCATCTCCATGACCGTGCCGGACGATCGGGCCGTTGGTGGACTCCTTCAGCCCAACCAGACCGTCGATGTCTTCCTCTCGGCCAGCATCAACGTGCTGAACAACTCGGAGACGGGCGTCGGCAAGGAGGGCTACTACTCGGACAAGTCGACCAAGATCTCGTACCAGAACATGGTCATCCTGGCCAAGGCGGGCAGCTTCTACATCCTGCGCGTGCCGATCGATGTCGCCGAGGAGATCTCCCACCTGCAGGCGAGCGGCGCGGCCACCTTCAGCCTCGCGCTGCGGCCGGACGTGGACACCCGCCAGGTCGATGCGTCCTCGCTCGGAACGACGACCAACCGGGTGATCATCCGCTACGGACTGCCCATCCCGGTGCTCTTTCCGCCGGCTACCGGGCCGATCCCGACGCCGGCTCCGACGCCCGTGCCGACCCCCTCGCCGGACCCGAACGCGAGCCCGGGTGCATCCGCGAGCCCGGGCGCGTCGGCCAGCCCGACTCCAGCTCCGTAGCCGGCCCACCTCGAACGACGCCGAGCGCACATCACCGACTCCATCTCCGCGCCGCTGACCCGGCGCACCTCCCGCCGCCCGGTCCGCCGTCAGGTGGGCCGGGCGGCACCATGTCCGGCCAAGGCTTCATCCAGCAGGCTGACCACCCGGGCGCGGGTCGCCTCGATGGCGCCGGACGTGTCGATGATCCGGGTCGCGGCCCCCGATAGTCGCTCACGGATCGATCCCTGCGCGGCGACTCGGGCTCGCGCGTCACCCGGCTCCGAGCCACGATCGATCAACCGCTCCAGCTGCACCTCCGGCGCGCAGGTCACGAGCCAGACCTCGTCGCACAACGCCGCGAGACCGCCTTCCACGAGCTTGATCGCCTCGATGACCACGACGCCCGCACCGCCGACCTCCGCATCCGCGATCACGTGCAGGATCCTCAGGCGAACGGCCGGGTGGACGATGGCCTCCAGGGCCCGCAGCGCCGTGGCATCTGCGAACACGATCCGCCCGAGAGCCGCCCGATCCAGAACGCCATCCGCCGCGCGAAGGCCCTCGCCGAAGCGGGCGTGGACCGCCTCGACCTCCGGCGTCCCCGGGGCGAGCACCTCGCGCGCGACCATGTCCGCGTCGATGACGGCCACGTGCGGCTGTTCCGCAAGCCACTTCGAGACAGTGGACTTGCCGCAGCCGATCGGCCCGGTGATGCCGATTCGGAGCACCCGATGCGTCATGGCGCGCGCTCCTCCATCTCCAGCCACGCATCTTCCGCCGCAGCCAACGCCGCGTCCACGTCGGCGAGCTCGCTCGTCACACGCCGCATCTCCACGAAGTTCGCGGCAACGGACGGATCGCCCATCGCCAGCTCCAGGTGGCCCTTGCGCAACCCGAGTCGCGTGATCTCCGCGTCCAGCGTCACCTTCTGCCGCTTGTACGCATCCTTGGACAGCTTCACCACCTTGCCGCGCGGCCTGGTCGCGGCGGCGGGCTTTGTGAGGGGCCCGGCCGTGACGCCCGCCGAGCGACCGTTGGCGCCCGAAGGCGCGGAGGTCGAGGCGCGCGCGACACCGCCGGGCCGAAGACGCAGCGCCTGTTCCAATATCGCCCCCGCCACGGTCCAGCCACCGGAGACCGCGGCGCGCCACGCTCGATACCCACCATCGAACGCCACCGCCTGGCCATCGCCCACGACCCACAGCCGGTCGCAGACGGTCTCCAGCAAGCGGCGGTCGTGGGACACGACGAGGAGCGTCGCCGGCGAATCGCGCATGAACGCCTCGATCGCCTCGCGGGCCGGGATATCCAGGTGGTTCGTCGGCTCGTCGAGGAGCAGCAGATTGGACGGCTGGATCCCGAGCAGCGCCAGCTCCAGGCGTGAACGCTCCCCGCCCGACAACGCGCGAACCTCCTTCAGGGCATCGTCCCCGCGGAACAGGAACCGCGCGAGATACGAGCGCGCCTCGCCGTCCGTGACCGGGCTCGCTGCGGTCAGGGCATCCAGGACCGTGGTGCCCGGGAATGCCGCCCCACGAAGCTGGGCAAGGTAACCAAGGGACACGTTGTGGCCGAACGTCAGTGACCCGTCAAGCGGTGGGAGCTCCCCGGCGATGGTCCGCAGCAACGTGGTCTTGCCCGCGCCATTGGGCCCCACGATGCCGATCCGGTCACCGCGCTGCGCGGCGAGCGACGGGATCGTGGCCACGACTCGCGGCTCTGTCGCCGGCGAACCGTCCGGTGCCGTCGAACCGTCCGGTGCCGTCGAACCGTCCGGTGCCGTCGAACCGTCCGGTGCCGTCGCCCCGCGTCCGGGGAGATACCCGATCACGAGGCGCTCCACCCGGATGACGATCTCCCCCGATCGGGACGGGCCACTTCCGGCCAGTGACGCCTGCGGCAGGGTCAGCTTGCGGGTCGCCTTGGGAGCTTCGCGGCGATCGGCGAGAAGGCGCTCCAGGCGGGCCTCGTGCTCATGCATCTTCGGGAATTTTCGGTGGCTTCGATAGCGCTGGATCAGCTCCCGCTCGCGGGCGATCTGGTCGACCTGCGTGTCGGCGTCCTTGGTCGCCCGCGTGTCCCGTTCCTCCCGTTGCCGGTGGTAGGCGGCGTAGTCGCCCCGGAACGGCGTCAAGCGCCGATCCCGGAGTTCCCAGATGCGCGTCACGGTCGCATCAAGGAACGCGCGGTCATGCGAGGCCACGAGCAGCGACCCGTGACGGCGACGCAGGTGCTCTTCCAGCCACTCCAGCGCGTCCAGGTCCAGGTGGTTCGTCGGCTCGTCGAGCATGAGCAGGTCAGGATCGGCGATGACCAGGCGAGCCAGCGCCGCCCTGGTCTGCTCGCCGCCGGACAGGGCTGTCGGCGGCTTGGCCCATTCGTCGCGGACGAAACCGAGGCCGGACAACGCCGAGTCGACGCGCAGATCCAGGGTGTAGCCGCCCAGCGTGTCGTAGCGATGCTGCAGGTCGGCGTACTCGTGGCCACCGGCCTGGCCCGCGTGCTCCAGCTCCGCGAGTTGCGCGCCCATCGCCTCCAGATGCGCGGCCCCCGTCCGGACGGCGGTCCGGAGGTCCGGCGCGGCCATGAACGCCGCATCGAAGTGCGATTCCTGGGCGAGCAGCCCGATCGACAGTCCGCGCTTGCGCTGGATCGTGCCATGGTCCGGCTCATCGCGACCGGCCGCCAGCCGCAGGAGCGTGGTCTTGCCCGCGCCATTGGGTCCGACCAGCCCGGTCCGGTCGCCCAGGGCGATGGCCGCCTCGATCTCGTCGAGGATGACGAGGGTGCCGACCTCCCGGCCCACCCCGGCGAATCGCAGGATGCTCATGTTCTGCCCCCGCCGGCGTCAGTGCCGGCATGGTCGCCACCGTCGGCCATCGCCGCACGGGCGGCGGCTCGGCGGCTGGCGGCGGCCCGCTTGGTCCGGGCCGTGCGCGCGGCCACGCTCGCCAGGGCCGCGGATCGGGCGGCTTCGGTTGCGGTCAGCCCGGTGCTCCCCTCCCCGGCCGGCAACTCCGTCCAACGGCGACCGTGGCGCACCCCGCCGCCGGTCATCGTCCGCAGGATGGCCGAGGCTCCCGTGCGATCGGCGCCGGGCAGGCGCTGGCACCACGAACAGAGGTGGGTAGAACGCGCCCCGACGACGATGCGCTTGATCGCTCGACCACAGCGTCGACATGGCTCTCCGGTCCGCTGGTAGACGTCGAGGCGCTCCTGCATGGAGCCGTCGCCATCGGGCGCCGTGTAGTCGTCGATCGACGAACCCCGGCGCTCCACGGCCTCTGTGAGGACACCCCGGATCGACTCGTACAGGTGTCGCTCGTCCGGCGGACGGAGGGTTCCCACGGTTCGCAACGGGTGGAGCTTCGAACGCCACAACGACTCATCCGCATAGATGTTGCCGACCCCGGCAAGGAACGACTGGTCGAGGAGCAGCGACTTCAGCCGACCCTTGCGTCGTCGGAGCAGGCGGCGGAACTCGCGCACGGTGAACTCGTCCGGCAGCGGCTCCGGGCCGATCGCCGCGAAGACGGACGCCCCGCCCACTTCCGTGACCAGTTCGCCGGTGACCGGGTCGCGGCCGTACAGCCCGATCCGCCCGAACTTGCGGATGTCGCGGAACCGCAACTCGCGACCATCCGCCAGCTCCAGCACCAGCCGCACATACGGGTCTTCCGGGGCACTCGCCGGGACGACGAACAGCTGCCCGGTCATCTTGAGGTGGATCGTCAAGGCGGCGTCCCCGGACAGCGCTACCACGATCTGCTTGGCTCGACGCCCGACGGTCAGGACCTCGCGACCCGAAACGGCGTCCGCGAACGCCACCGGATCGTGGGTGCGCACGGTCCGCGCCCACGAGCAGCGCGCTCCAACGATCGTCGCCCCGACGAGTCGCGGGCGCAGGTCGCGCGCGACCGTCTCTACCTCGGGAAGTTCCGGCATCGCGACGGAACCTAGCCGGCAAGCGGCGCGACGGGCGCCTCGATGGGCAGTTCGTCAGCCTCGGCGGCGACGGCGTCGGCCCGCGTGAGCGGCGTCATCGATTCCCAGTCGTCGCCGACCTTGATGTCGACGGTGAGCGGAACGGACAACGGGAGTGCGCCCTCCATCGTCTCGCGGACGATTGCCGCCAGCGGCTCCACCTCGTCGCGCGGCGTCTCGAACAGCAGCTCGTCGTGGACCGTCAGCAACAGGCGGGCGTGCAGGCCGGACGCGGCCAGGCGTTCCGCGACCCGGTTCATGGCGATCTTCTGGATGTCCGCCGCCGTGCCCTGGATCGGCATATTGATGGCCATCCGCTCGCCGGCGCCGCGCAGGGCCGGATTGGACGCGCGCAGTTCCGGTATCTGCCGCTTGCGCCCCAGAAGCGTCTCCACGTAGCCCTGCGCCTTGGCCTGCTCCTTGATCGCCATCATGTAGTAGCTGATACCGGAGTAGGCCGCGAAGTAGCTGGTGATGAACTCCTGGGCCTCCTTGCGTGGGATGTTCGCCCGCGACGCCAACCCGAAATCGCTCATCCCGTAGGCCAGCCCGAAATTGACCATCTTGGCCATCGACCGCTCGCCGTGCGTGATCTCCTCCGCCGGCTTGTGGAAGACCCGCGCGGCGGTCTCGCGATGGATGTCCGCGCCGCGCGCGAACGCGTCCTTGAGATGCTCGTCGCCCGACACGTGGGCAAGGATCCGCAGCTCGATCTGCGAGTAGTCCGCGGCGAGCAGGACGAGTCCTGGGTCGCCGGCCACGAAGGCGCGCCGGATCTTGCGGCCGAGCTCGGTTCGGATCGGGATGTTCTGGAGGTTGGGGTCGGACGAGGAGAGGCGACCGGTGGCCGCGACGGCCTGCTGGAAGGTGGTGTGCAGCCGCCCGTCGGCGGCGACCAGGGCCGGCAACGCCTCGATGTAGGTCGATCGCAGTTTCGTGTGGATCCGCCATTCCAGGAGCTTGTCGATCATCGGGTGGGCCGGCCGCAACTCTTCGAGGACCGACGCGTCCGTCGAGTAGCCGGTCTTGGTGCGCTTGCCCTTGGGCAGGTTCAACTCGAAGAACAGGATCTGTTCCAGTTGCTTTGGGCTGCCCAGGTTGAACTCATGCCCCACGTCGAGGTAGATGCCCTCCTCCAGCTCCGCGATCTTGGCCGCGAACTCGAGGTCCAGAACGGCCAGTGCCTCGCGGTCCAGGGCGACCCCGACGGCCTCCATCCGGGCGAGGACCGGGATGAGCGGCAGCTCCACCTCGCGGAACAGGCGCGTCAGGCCGGTTTCCTCCAGTCGCCGCTCAAGTGGCTCCCGGACCGCGATGACGGAGAGGGCCTCCAGCCCCGCCCGCGCCGTCATCGGGAGCTCGGCTGCGGGTGGAAGGATCTGGTCAAGGTTCTCAGCCACGACGTCGGCGATGCTCTGGCTGCGCAACGCGGCATTCAGGATGTAAGCAGCGATCTGGGTATCGAACGCGACCGGGATCGTGGCCGCATTTCCGTCCTCGGCGAAGCCCGCGACGAGGACCGGCTTGACCTCGTGGCCGATCAGCGGCGTCCGCAGACGCTCCAGCAGGTGCCGGAGCGCGTCGGCTGCCGCGGCGCCATCCACCGCCACCACCCGACCGTCGGATCCGGCGACGGCCATGGCGAGCGGCGTGCCACGGCGCGGTCGCGGGTCGTCAAGCAGGAGGGCCACGCCCACGCCGGCCTGGGCGGCGAGCCACGGCTCCAGGCCCGCGATCTCCTCCTCGGTCCGCACCTCGATGCGGCCGGGATCGACGATGGCCGCCGCCAATGCGGTCGGAAGGTCCTCCACAGTCTGGAGTGAGTCGGGGGTCGCCGCGCGGGCATCATCACCGGGGGAGGCCTCGTCGGGGACTTGGCCGGTGACTTGGCCCGTGACCGCATCAAAGTCGAGCCGAAGCTGGAGTTCGCCACCGGCCGGGCGTCCGGCGTTGCGCCCGGCGGCCCAACCGTCCGGCCTGCCAGCCACGCGCGCGGCTGGCACGTACCCGCTATCTGCGACGGCTCGGAGGCTCTCCGTCCGGTGCGCGGCCGTCTCGCCGGCGATGGGCGGCAGCCGCTCGATCAGGGTCCGGAATTCGTACTCGCGGAACAGTCGAACGACCGTGTCCCGGTCGTAGTCGTCGAGGCGCGCCGACTCCAGATCAAACTCGATCGGCAGGTCGCGCACGATCGTCGAGAGGTCGTGGCCCATCTCGATCTGCGCCCTGTGGTCGCGCAGCTTGTCGCGGAGCTTCTCCGGCGTCACCTCGTCCAGACGAGCGAACAGCGCCTGGAGATCGCCGAACTCGCGGATCAGTTTCGCGGCCGTCTTCTCCCCTACCCCGGGCACGCCCGGGATGTTGTCGCTGGGGTCGCCCTTGAGTGCCTTGTAATCGATCATCTGGTCCGGCCGCAGCCCGAAGCGCTCGTCGACCCTGGCGATGTCGTACATGATGGTGTTCTCGACGCCCGACCTTGTGGTCATAAGGCGGACGCGGGGGGTCACAAGCTGGAGCATGTCCAGGTCGGCGGTCACGATGGTCGTTTCCAGGTCGTCGCGCGGATCCAGCTGCTGGGTGATCGTCCCGATGACGTCGTCCGCCTCGAACCCCGCCATCTCATAGACCGGGATGCGCAGCGCCTTCACGACCTCCCGGACCTTGGGGAACTGGTCGCGCAGGTCGTCCGGCATCCTGACCCGGGTCGCCTTGTATCCCGAGTACTGCTCGTGGCGGAAGGTGGGGCCAGGAAGGTCGAACGAAACGGCAAGATAGTCCGGCTGGAGATCCTGGATACCGCGCAGCACGATGCTCGCAAAGCCGAAGACACCGTTGACCAACTCGCCCTTGGAGGTCGTCAGGGGCGGGAGGGCGAAGTATCCGCGGTAGACGAGCCCGTAGCCGTCGAGCAGCATCAGGCGTTCCATCGGCAGGCCTCAGGGTCTGGTGGGGCGCACACCACGGCGGGCGTGACTGAACCCAGGGGGTCGCCAGAGAGTGTACCCGCGGCCTCGCGCGCGAGGGCCAGTCGCTCAGGAGCGGCCCGCGCGGCGCGTGCTCCAGCGCAGGGCGAACAGGCCCAGACCGACGATCGTCAGCAGGCCGCCCGGCACGAGCAGCGTGGACCACCCGCTCGGACCGTCGCGCAGGGCGAGTTCGTCCTCGGACGCCGCGCCAGCGGTGTCGCTCAGATCGCGCTTGGTGGTCTGTGATGCCAGATCACGGTCGTCGCTGCCGGAGAACAGGCTGCCGTCCTCCGCCAGCGACGGCGCCGCGCTCACCTGGACCGACTCGGTCGACGGAGCGGCCGCGGCCGCGGCCGCGGCGGAGGCGAAGGCGTCGGGGGCTTCTGCAGGACCGGGTGCCAGTGGGGCGGCGGAGGCGCCGCCGGCCGCTGGGGCGGGTATGGCGTTCCCGACGGTCGACAAGGTCGCGCTGTCGCCGGAGCCGGGCAGAGCGCCAGGCACCGTGGCCACGAGCAGGCCGGCGAGGCCCAGGGTCGTGAAGCCGATGGCCAGCGGGCGGGTGATCGTGTCGCGCGACGTACCGATCAGCGTCAGCCAGCGACGCAGGCCACGGGGGCGAAGTCGCTCGGCATCGGCCGCGGTCAAGGTGAAGTCGCGGGGTCGGGCGGGGGTGGTCGCGGTCGGGAGGGCGAGGGCCAGGGCGAGCAGATCGGCGTGGAGCCGGGCGCACTCGGAGCAGGCGACGAGCAGGGCCCGGGCCGCGGCAGCCTGCGTGTCGCTCAGATCGGGGTCGCGCCCGGCCAACGCCGCGATCGAGATTCGATCGTGCGCGGCGTGGTCGAGGGTGGGCGTCAAAGCGTCGGAAGGTCCGGTCATGTCGTTCGTCAGACGGACTCCGGGCGTCGATGGTTCCGCATCATCGCATCGGCCCGCGGCGCGCGACTCGTCGGCCGGCGAACAGGCCGCCCCCGACCGCCAGGAACGCGACAGACAGCACGACGACTGGCGGCGGGCCGGGATCGAGCGGCAGGGACTCCGCCGCCGTGTCGCCGAGGCCTGCGTCGCCGAGACCCGCGTCACTGGTACCCGCGGGCGACGCCGCCGATTGCACCTCCCGCTGCAGGCTGCTCTCCACCGTGGACGGGATGGCCGTGACCCCGAACCCCGTCAAGGCACCCGGGACCGTGGCCACGAGCAGGCCGGCGAGGCCCAGGGTCGTGAAGCCGATGGCCAGCGGGCGAGTGATCGTGTCGCGCGAGGTACCGATCAGCGCCAGCCAGCGACGCAGGCCACGGGGGCGAAGTCGTTCGGCATCGGCCGCGGTCAACGTGAAGTCACGAGGTCGGGCGGGGGTGGTCGCGATCGGGAGGGCGAGCGCCAGCGCGAACAGGTCGGCGTGAAGTCGGGCGCATTCGGTGCAGGCGGCGAGCAGGGCCTGGGCCAGCGAGGGAGGCGCGACGGCCTGGGCGCCGCGCCCCACCGTGGCCGCGATGAGCAGACGGTCATGACCACCGTGTGCGGCCGTCAGCGTCACGACATCACCCACGGAAGAGGTCCATCCGATCTTCCAGGATCGCCCGCAGCGCGAGGCGACCACGATGGATCCTGGACTTGACGGTCCCGAGTGAAACGCCGGTCATCTCGGCGATCTCGGCGTAGTCGTAGCCTTCAACGTCGAACAGGACGATCGCAGTCCGCTGGTCGCCCGTGATCCGGGTCATCGCCTCATTGATGGCCCGGCTGCGCTCCGCGGTGACGGCGATCCGTTCTGGATCCGCGTCCGGACCGGCGGGCGGCTGCCAGCTCTCATCGTCGAGTTCCGGATACGGCTGGACGGGTCGGCGCTTGCGCAGTCGCTGGGTGTCCATGGCCGCGTTGACGCAGATCCGGTTGAGCCACGACTTGACGCTCCCGCCGCGGAAGGCCGCGAGATGGCGGAACGCGGAGAAGAACGCCTCCTGGACCACATCGGACGCCTGGTCGCGATCGGGAACCATGCGCACGACGAGCGCGAACAGTTGATCCTGGTGGAGCCGGACGAGGTCGTTGAAGGCATCGAGGTCGCCCGCGCGGGCGCGCTCGACAAGGATGAGGTCGCGGCGCTGGATGGGGTCACCGGAGACCGTCGTCGAGCGAAGCTCCTCCACGGTCAGGGGGTCCCTCCGGACGGCGATACTGGCGGACTTGAGGCGCGGCGAGTCTAGCATCGTCGTCCGCGGAGACGCCGCATCGATAACCGGAGTTCCGTGCCGTCGCGGTAGGATGGCGCTCCGACCCTTGGCCGAAGTGGCGGAATGGCATACGCGGCGGTCTCAAACACCGCTGAGGGCAACCTCTTGTGGGTTCGAGTCCCACCTTCGGCACCACTAAGTCAGATCACCCGAGACAACCGCCTGAGTCGCGCATCCTGGCGATTTCAGGAGTCAGCGACTCGACGACGACTGGATCTCCGGTAGTCGACATGGGAATGCGAGCCATCGACGCCTCGATCCGATCGGGTTCGAAACAGATCTGTGACCATGGCGGGGCCACGACTCAATCTTGGGGAACAGGATTCGATGCCCTTCCTCCCTCGACGCGTTCCGATTGACGAGAAGCTGTCGATGCGCGTAGCCTTGCGACGAAAGGGGTTGCAAAGATGGCTCAGACGCGGCGACTGGAAGAATGGGCCCGCCTCGAGGATGCTCTGGCTGATGCCGGGATCGACCGGGGCGAGTTCGAGCGCGTGACCGTCGCGGCTCTCGAGGAAGTCCGTCATCGTGCTATTGGGACAGATCCTGCGAGCGCTTTCACGATCGACGAGGCCCAGGTTCTGGACTCCGGTGGCTTCGACCTCTCGCCACGTCGCGACGACGAACCGGATGTCCTTGCGACCACTGCAAGTGCCTACGCGCTCCTCCTGGTAGATGCCGCAAGCGTCGAGGAAGTAGCAACGGCGCTCCGGGTGACCCGGGCCAGGGTCCGACAGCGCGCTCACGAGCGCACGCTGTACGCGGTCCGGGAGCGTGACGAATGGCGCTTCCCGCGATGGCAGTTCGACGAGGGGGGGCGCCCGATCCGTGGACTCGACAGGATCATGCCTGCGGTGCCTCGGGATCTGCATCCGGTCGCAGTCTGGCGGTTCCTGAGCGAGCCGGATCCTGACCTTGAGGTCGGCGACCACACCGTGTCGCCACTCGCCTGGCTACGCGCCGGCGGCGAGCCGGCTCCGATCGCGGACGCCGCCAGAGAACTCTGACCGGACCCGCGTTGGCGAAGCTGCCGCACCCGCATCCTCCCCTCCCCGCTCCGACAGGCGACGAGCGGATCACGGTCGAAAAGGACACGCTCGTGTGGCGGGTCTACGGCGCAGGCGGTCGCCATCCGGCGAGCTGGGACAGTTTCCGGTCCCACGGTCCGGTCCGGAACGGACGCTTCGACCACCACGATCCCCCGCCGCACGATGACCCTGTCAAGGGGATCCTCTACGGAGCGCTGGATGGCCCGGCAGCCATCGCCGAGGCCTTCGGCGACGCGCGAATGGTCGACCGATTCCGCGACTCGCCATGGCTCGTCGCGTTCGCACTCGAGATCGACATGGCGGCCCTCGACCTCGGCGGTCCCTGGTCTACCCGCGCCGGTGCCAGTCAGGCCCTCACGTCGGGTCGTCGCGACATCGCCCAGGCGTGGAGCCGCGAGATCCACGCGGGACTCCGCGAAATCGATGCGCTCCTCTACCCGTCCGCGATGTCCGGTGGGTCGACGAACGTCGTGTTGTACGAGCGGGCCCAGGAAAGCCTCCCAAGGCGCCCGTCCCTGCACATCCCGCTCGCGCACCCGGGACTGGAACCCGCCCTCAACCGCATCGCCCTGCGGTTCGGTTACTCGATGCGCTGACCCGGTCGGACGAGTCCGTACGCTTTGTTCTCGCGGTCCGAGCGCGATCGGCACGCGATCGGCACATGGACCGGCCCGGAGCCGGACGTCGAGCCTCCTCAAGCGCTGACGAGGCGGCCCGCCTGGAGGACGACCGCCGGTGTCGCCAGTCGTGTAACGTCGGTGAGCGGATCGCCCTCGACAAGCACGAGGTCAGCGAGCTTGCCGACTTCGACGGTGCCCGTCTCGGCATCGACGCCCAGGAGCCGCGCCGCGGACGACGTGGCGGCCTGGATCGCCGCCATCGGCGTCGCCCCGTGGTCGTGGAGCAGCACGATCTCGCGCCAGACCATGTCAGCTGTGACGCCGACCTCACCCGTGTCGGTGCCGGTCGCGATCGGGATGCCCATGCGGATGGCCGTTTCCGTGGCGGCGCGATGGCGGCGCTCGATCAGGTCCTGGCGCTCACGCTGGACCGCTGTCAACCCTGGGAGGGCTCGGTTGACGTCGGTCACCACCAGGGTAGGCACGAGCCAGGCGCCGCTCGCCGCCAGGGCCTCCATCGCCGCGGCGTCGGCGAGCCAGGCATGCTCCACGCTCGCCACCCCGGCCGCCGCGGACCGCCGAACGGACTCGCTGTCCTGGGCGTGGCTCATGACCCGGACCCGAAGCTCCGCGGCCGTTTCGACGATGGCGCGCAGCTCGTCTTCGGTGAGTTCGGGGGCTCCATGGACCATCCGTCCGGGTGCCAGTCCGGTCGTCGTGAGCATGGCCGCTTCTGAGGCGACCACCTTGACGACATCCGCACCGTCGCGGACGACGCGCCGGGTTGCCGTCACGAATGCATCCGGTCCGTCCGCCTCCAGCCCGAACTGGAACCCGTGCCCACCGGTGATCCCGACGGCTGTGCCCGCCGCCACGATCCGAGGTCCAGGCACGTGACCGGCCGCGATCGCGTCGCGCAGGACGCACTCCAGGTTGCGGATGGAGCCGGCGCCGCGCGCGGTCGTCACACCGGCCCGCAGCGCGCGGGCAGCATGACCGGCGGCGGCCAGCACGATCTCCGCGTCCGACCGACGAGCGATCGCCGCGATCGAACCCTCGGTCGGGTCGAACGTGTAGTGGGCGTGCGCGTCGATCAGCCCGGGGAGCAGCGTCCGGCCGGCGCCGTTGATGACAGTCGCGGCCGCGGCGATCGCGCGCGCCGGTTCGTGGGCCTCGATGGTGCTGATCCGCTCACCATCCACCAGCACGTCCATGTGGTCGCGTCGAGTCTCGGCGAGTCCATCGATCAGGGCCACGTCTCGGAACAGGTAGGCCATCGGGACAGCGTAGCGGCACCGGCGCCGGCGCAGGCGACGTCGGCCACGGCGCAGGCGACGTCGGCCACGGCGCAGGCGACGTCGGCCACGGCGCAGGCGACGTCGGCCACGGCCCGCGACGTCGGCCACGGCCCGCGACGTCGGCCACGGCCCGCGAGGGCCCTTGCGTTCTCACAGTTACCGATCCGCGATGAACGAGCACGCGCCAAATGCTCAGGGTGTTGATCGAGGCCATCTGAGCGGTTCGCGGGTGCTCGTTCGTTGCAAGACGCTATCTGAGGGTGACCAAGGCTTGAGGCCAGGGGCGGCGCATCAGGGCTTGAGGCCCGGCGGGCGAAGGGCCAGATCCCGGCGGGCGAAGGGCCAGATCTCTGCGGGCGGTATCGTGGACGTCACCGGCAGCGGGACGATGGACGTCACGTGGGCCACCGCAGGGCACAAGGAGTCACATGTTTCGTCGCATCTTCGGCACCAACCACGAACCGGCCGCCGACCTGGCCGAGGCAGCCCTCACGACCGCCGGGACATCGGCCGGCGACACGGCCACGGTCCGGCGTATCGTCGCAAAGCTTGAAGCGATGCCACCCGAGCAGGCCCGGCTCGTGGCGTCTGCTGCGTACACGCTGGCCCGAGCCGCGCATGCGGACCTGGACATCAGCGCGGAGGAGACCGCGGTGATCGAGCGCGAGCTCCAGACCCACGAGTCGATGGACGAAGCGACCGCCGTTCTGGTCGCGGAGATGGCCAAGCTGCAGGCCAAGACGGTCGGTGGGACAGAGGACTATGTGGTGACCCGCGAGTTCGCGGCGCTGGCCAGCGAACAGCAGAAGATCGACGTGCTCCGAGCCTGCTTCGCGGTGGGTGCAGCCAACGGCTCCATCTCTGCGGAAGAGTCCGCGGAGGTCAACCAGATCGCCCAGGAGCTGGCGCTCGATCCGAATATCGTGGCGACCATCCGCGGAGACTTCCACGAGCGCATCTCGGCGGTCCAGGAGGTCCGCCGCATCGCCCAGGGTCGCTGAACCGAGGCTTGTCGACCGTCAGATCGGCCGCTCAGGCGCTGGCGAGGCGCAGGTCCACGAGGCCCTCGCCCAGCCGCCGCCGAACCTCCGAGAGCAGTTCCGCGTCGTAGGCCACGCCTCGCCGCAGCTCCATGGGCAGTGGCGCGCCACCACCCGGTGACGGCACATGGATGACGACCCGCGTGGACCCTGGACGGTCGCGCAGCACGGCCTTGAACTGCTCCATCGCGCTGACCAGTCGATCCGGGGCGGCCGCACCCGCGAAACGGACGTGCAGGATGGTGTCCGGACCGGCGGCGACCGGGACGTCGGCGGTGGCATCGGCGACGATCCGCGCCCGCGCCTCGTCCGGCACGGAGGGCTCCTCGTCGGCGTCCTGGTCGGCGATCGCCACCGACCCCGGCGCCTCGAGATAGGTGGGCACCGGCTCCCCGGGCTGGATCCGGGGCAGGGCGTCCGGCGGCGGGCCATCCGAGGTGGGTCGTTGCGGCGTCACGAAGGCCGAGGAGGCCTCCCCGCCAGGTAGGCCCTCCGGTCGCGCAACGGGCACCAAACCCGGCCCGACGGCAACCGGCGCTCGGCGCTGACCCCCGCCGGAACGGCTCCCGCGGTCCCCCGCGGCCACCTCGCGCGCGAAGACATCCGGGCCCTTCGCCACGGCTTCATCCCAGTCCGCCGCGAGATCGGCCAGCAGCGAGACCTCCTCGCCCTTGTGATCCACCCGCCCGGCGACCAGCAGGATGGCCCCGTCCCGCCAGGTCGCGCGGGTCGTCTCGTACAGGCGCGGAAAGACGACCACCTCGATGGCCCCCTGGAGGTCCTCCATGGTCACGATCGCCATCGATTCCTGGCGTTTGGTGATGACCGTTCGCAAACCGGTGACGATGCCCCCGACCACGACCCGTTGGCCGTCCAGCGATTCATCGTTGAGGTCGCCCGAGTAGGCGCTCACGAATCGACCGACCTGTTCCGCCACCTCGCCCATCGGGTGCTCCGACAGGTACAGACCCAGCAGCTCCTTCTCCCAACGCAGGCGCTCACGGACCGGCACCTCGGTCGCGGGTGGCAGCGGCCGTTCGAGGGCGGTCGGATCCGCGGCGCCGATGTCGAACAGCGAGGTCTGACCGCTGACCCGGTCGCGTTGCGTCGCCTGCGCCGCGCCGATCGCGTCGTCAAGCCCCAGGAGCAGCTGGGCCGGGTGCCCGAACGCGTTGAGTGCCCCGACCTTGATGAGCGCCTCCAGGACCTTGCGGTTGGTCAGGCGCAGGTCGATCCGGGTGCAGAAGTCGGTCAAGGAGTGGAAGTCACCACCCTCCGCTCGGGCGGCGATGATCGATTCGATGGCCCCGTGGCCCACGTTCTTGACCGCAAGCAGGCCGAATCGGATCGCGTCGATCTCCACGGTGAACTCGAGGTGGCTGGCATGGACGTCCGGGGGCCGGACCTCGATGCCCATCCGGCGGCACTCGGCGACGGCCGCCGCGACCTTCTCTTCGTTGGCCCGGAATGCGGTCAGGACGGCGGCCATGTAGTCGACCGTGTGGTTGGCCTTCAGGTACGCGGTCTGATAGGCGATCAGGCCGTAGCACGTCGCGTGGGCCTTGTTGAACCCGTAGCGCTCAAAGGGCTCAAAGGCCTTGAAGACGGCATCGATCACCTTGGGCTCCACGCCGCGCTCTCCCGCCTGGCGGACGAACTTCTCCTTCTGGGCGCGCAGGACGACCGACTTCTTCTTGCGGATCGCGTAGCCGAGGGTGTCCGCCTCAGGACCAGTGAAGCCACCGAGCGCCACCGCTGCGGACATGATGTCCTCCTGGTAGACGAAGATCCCGTAGGTCTTCTCCAGGTACGGCTCCAGCAGCGGATGCAGGTAGGTCACGGGCTCCTGGCCGTGCTTTCGGCGGATGTATGCCGGGATGTTGTCCATGGGGCCCGGCCGGTAGAGCGCCACCATGGCCGCCAGGTCGTAGACGGAGCTTGGGCGCAGTTCACGGATGTAGCGGCGCATGCCCGCCGACTCCAGCTGGAAGATGCCGGTCGTCTCCCCACTGGCCAGCAGTTCGAACGTCTTCGCGTCATCCAGCGGGATCGCGTCCAGGTCGATCTGGATCTTCCGGTTGTCCCGGACGAGGTCCACAGCCTGGCGCAGGATGGTCAGGTTGGACAGGCCCAGGAAGTCGAACTTGAGCAGGCCCAACGCCTCGATCGCGTGCATCTCGTACTGGGTCATCAGCCCGTCCGAGTTGGTGGCCTTCTGGAGGGGCATCAGCTCCGTGAGCGGCTCGCGGCTGATGACCACGCCGGCCGCGTGCGTGCTGGCGTTGCGGGCAACGCCCTCCAGGTGTCGGGCGAAATCGATGATGCGCTTGACCGCCGGATCGGCGTCGACCTGCTCGCGCAGGGCCGGGGCGGTCTCGAGCGCTTCGTCGAGCTTGATGCCGAGCTGGTTCGGGATGGCCTTGGCGATCCGGTCGACCTCGCCGTAGCTGTGGCCGAGCACCCGGCCGACGTCGCGGATCGCGGCCCGCGCCAGCATCGTGCCGAAGGTGATGATCTGGGCGACGTGGTCCTGGCCGTACTTGCGCCCGACATACGCGATGACCTCGTCGCGCCGGCCGTCCTCGAAATCGACGTCGATGTCCGGCATCGTCACCCGGTCCGGGTTGAGGAAGCGCTCGAACGGGAGCTGGTACAGGATCGGGTCGACCGGGGTGATGCCCAGGGTGTAGGTGACGATGCTCCCCGGGGCGCTGCCACGGCACGTCGTCTGGATGCCCTGCGAGCGGGCAAAGGCGATGAAGTCGGCGACGATCAGGAAGTAACCGGCATAGCCCATCTTCAGGATGACGCCGAGCTCATAGTCCAGGCGCGTCTGGAGCTCCGGCGTGACCGTCCCGTAGCGACGGGCCAGCCCCCGCTGGCATTCCTCCCGCAGCCACGACTCCACGGTGTGGCCGTCCGGTACCGGGAAGTGCGGGATTCGGAGTTGCCCCAGCGGCAGAGCGATATCCGTCATCTCCGCGATCCGGCGGCTGTTGAGGATCGCCTCGCGCTGGTCGGGGAAGAGAGCCGCCATCTGGGCAGCCGTCTTGACGTAGAACTCGTGGGTGTTGAACTTGAGGCGCCCCGGGGTATCCAGGTTGTTGCCGGTGCCCACGCACAGCAGCACGTCGTGGGCTTCCGACTGCTCCTCGCGGACGTAGTGGAGGTCGTTGGTCACGACGAGCGGCAGCCCGACCTCCGGGCCGAGGCGCAGGAGCTGGCCGTTGAGCCGCTTCTGTTCCGGGAGGCCGTGGTCCTGGAGCTCCAGGAAGAAGTTGCCCTTGCCGAAGATCTCGCCGTACTCGCCGGCCGCCTTGCGCGCCAGCTCCCAGTCCTCCACCTCCAGCGCCTTGGCCACCTCGCCGCCGAGGCAGGCACTGAGGCCGATCAGCCCTTCGCTGTACTTCGCCAGGTGCTCGTGGTCGATGCGTGGCTTGTAGTAGTACCCGTCGAGATGGGCGTCCGTCACCAGCCGACACAGGTTCTGGTAGCCGCGGTAGTCCTTGGCCAGGAGGATGAGGTGGAAGGGCTGGCTGTCCGCCTTGCCCTCCTTGGAGGTCATCGACCGGGGCGCGACGTAGGTCTCCACACCGATGATCGGCTTGATGCCCTTGTTCCTGGCCGCCTGGTAGAACGCGACCGCGCCGTAGAGGGCGCCGTGGTCCGTGATCGCCATCGAATCCATGCCCGCGGCGGCCGCGGCATCCACGAGTTCGGTGATCCGACCGAGGCCGTCGAGCAGACTGAACTCGGAGTGGACGTGGAGATGCGTGAAGTCATTATTAGCTAGGAGTTTGGGCACGAGGAACCTTCGGCCCATGGCCAACAAAACGTTCTCAAGGTAGCCAACAGCCTAACGGAGTCAGAGGCTCAACGAAGATTGTGACCAACCAACTGTCCCCAGCGAGACCAGGAGATCAGGTCCTCGCCTAAGGTCGCGTCTCGACGGAGACGCAGGGCGATGATGGGTACTCGCTCGACGATCAGGCGCGCACGTTGCGCGAGTTCGCGGCGTCCCAAGGACTGGTCCTGGATGAAGCGGACCTCTTCTCAGAGGCGTTCTCGGGAGCGCGCCTCTTCCGCCCGGCGATGGACCGACTGCTTTCCCGTGCCAAGTCCGGGAACGGTCGCTACAAATGGCTGCTCGCCGCCAAGTGGGACCGCCTTGTCCGCTTCGACCGAAGCCAGCAATACGACGCCGGGATCTTCCACCACCTGATCGAGCGCGCAGGCTTCCGGGCCATTGACATCAGCCAGCCGAGCGTCACCGACGACGACTTGATGAGCTCTCTCATGCGCGACATCCTCGGGGTGTTCTCGGGCTTCGAGCGCCAGATGATCGCCCCGCGCACCAAGATGGGTCGCGAGGCTCGCGCGCCCGCGCTCGTCGGGGTGCTCTCGTGAGCACGCCGACCGCTGAGCTCGCCTACCTATCGGCAGCGCTCAAGGCGCCCCGCATCAAGGCCGTCTCCGGTCGGCTCGCCGATCGAGCCAGGACCGAGGGCTGGGACGAGGCGTATCTCGCCGCCGTCCCGACCGAGGAGGTCAGCTCGCGCGACAGCCACCCTTCGCCGACGCGCCCGGGCTCTACCGCTTCACCTTTGTGGGAAG
>Ga0163144_10008159_pt1 | contig 22711 bp, 19 predicted proteins | sample OliLak19BULKMAT1_FD_123175 | JGI IMG/M metagenome (GOLD analysis project Ga0163144, IMG submission 123175) | Freshwater microbial mat bacterial communities from Lake Vanda, McMurdo Dry Valleys, Antarctica - Oligotrophic Lake LV.19.BULKMAT1 | ecosystem: Environmental > Aquatic > Freshwater >...
GAACCTCGTGACGCTGAGCTTCAACATCAAGCGGATGTTCGCGCTGCAGGGGGCCTGAGAGGCCCCGCACCGCGCCCGACGCCCGAGACCTCGCACCGCCATCCATGAAATCTGACCTCCAATGCGCCCGCTTCGACCTCGACGGACTCCTTAGTCCGACAGGCTGCTAGCGATCCGCCACGGCAAGCGGCATTGGTCGTTCACTCGGCGCGCGCCCGGGGCGGGGGAAGCACCTCAAGGCCACATCAGCGACGCAACCGCAGCACGTATCGGCTCCGGCACCGGCACGGCGCCGCGCTGCGCCGAGTCGACGTAGACGTGCACGAACCGGCCGGCTGCAGCGATTGCCGGCTTTCCCAGCACGAAGATGCCGAGCAGGTAGACGATGCTGCTGCGCCCCAGGCGCTCGACGGCGAGGCCGATCTCGAGCTCATCGGGGAACGACACCGATTCGAAATAGCGGCAGCTCGTTTCGGCCACCACGCCGATGGCGGGCAGCGCGCGGATGTCGGTCCCGGTGGTGTCGATCAGGTAGCCGTTCACGGCGGTGTCGAAGTACGAGTAGTAGACGACGTTGTTGACGTGGCCGTACACGTCGTTGTCCATCCAGCGCGTCGGCATCCGCCGGAATACGCGGAAACCGCTGCGGGAGGGGACGGGGGCGCGTTCGTTCATCGAGGTCGTTACCACAAGCGTGAACCGGTGCTCATTGTGGATGCCGGGGCGAACGATGTCAGCCATCCGGCCGGTCGCGTCGCCCGTTCCCATTGCGAATGGCATCGTCCCGGCCCAGCATTGAAACCATGAAGACCCGCGCCGCCATCCTGACCCGCATGGGCGCCCCGGCACCCTATTCCGAATCCCGACCGCTCGAGATCGCGGAGGTCGAGCTCGACCCGCCAGGCCCGGGCGAGGTGCTGCTGAAGATGCGCGCGGTCGGCCTGTGCCATTCCGATCTCTCGGTGATCGACGGTAACCGGCCGCGGCCGCTGCCGATGGTGCTGGGGCACGAGGGCGCGGGCGTCGTCGAGGAGCTCGGCGCGGGCGTCACCGACCTGAAGGTCGGTGACCATGTCGTCACCGCGTTCGTGCCGAGCTGCGGCCATTGCGGCCCCTGCGAGACGGGCCGGCCGGCGCTCTGCGAGCCGGGCGCGGCGGCCAACACCGCCGGCACGCTGTTCAGCGGCGCGCGCCGGCTGCATCGCGCCGGCGCCGACGTGAACCATCACCTCGGCGTCTCGGCGTTCGCCGAGTACGCGACCGTGTCGCGCAACTCGGTCGTGCGGATCGACCGCAGCCTCGATTTCGCGCATGCGGCCGTGTTCGGCTGCGCGGTGATCACCGGCACCGGCGCGGTGATCAACACCGCCGACCTGCCGCTGCGGCGCAGCGTCGCGGTCGTCGGCCTGGGTGGCGTCGGCCTCGCCGCGCTGCTGGGCGCACGGGTGCGCGAGGCGCACACGATCGTCGCGGTCGATCTCTCGCCGCAGAAGCTCGAGCTGGCGCGCGAGCTCGGCGCGACGCACACGTTCAATGCCGCCGACGCGAACGTGGTCGAGGCGATCCGCGAGGCCACGAAGGGCGGCGTCGGGTACGCGTTCGAGATGGCCGGCTCGGTCAAGGCGATGGAGCTCGCCTACAAGGTCACGCGCCGCGGCGGCACGACCGTGACCGCCGGCCTGTCGCATCCGCAGGCGATGTTCTCCGTGCCGCACGTCAACATCGTCGCCGAGGAGCGCACCATCAAGGGCAGCTACCTCGGCAGCTGCGTGCCGTCGCGCGACATCCCGCGCTACATCGAGTGGTACCAGCAGGGCAGGCTGCCGGTAGACCGACTGCTGTCCGAGACGCTGGCGCTGGACGACATCAACGGCGCGTTCGACCGCCTCGCGCGGGGCGAGGGCGTGCGGCAGGTCGTCATTCTCTGAAAGGGTAGCGTCCCCTCTTACGGCAGCAGCACGCTCGAGCCGGTGGTCTTGCGCGCTTCGAGGTCGGCGTGCGACTGCGCCGCGTCGGCGAGCGCATAGCGCTGCCCGATCACGATCTTCACCTTGCGGCTGGTAACCGCGCGGAACAGGTCGCGCGCCATCGCGTCGAGATCGCTGCGCTTGGCGATGTACGCGAACAGCGAGGGACGCGTCAGGAACAGCGAGCCGCGCTTCGACAATTCCAGCGGCGAGAATGGCGCCACCGGGCCAGAGGCGTTGCCGTAGGTGACCATCATGCCGAGCGGCGCGAGGCTGTCGAGCGACGAGTAGAACGTGTCCGCGCCGACTGAGTCGTAGACGACGGCGACGCCGGCGCCCTTGGTCAACGCCTTCACCGACTTCACGACGTCGTCGCGGCCGCTGATCAGCGTGTGGTGGCAGCCGTGCTTCTTCGCAAGCGCGGCCTTGGCGTCGGAGCCGACCACGCCGATCACTTTCGCGCCGAGCGCGCGCGCCCACTGGCAGAGGATCAGGCCGACGCCGCCGGCGGCAGCGTGCACCAGGATCCAGTCGCCCTTCTTGACGCGATAGGTGCGACGCAGCAGGTATTGGGCGGTGAGGCCCTTCAGCATCATCGCCGCGGCCTGCTCGTCGCTGATCGCCTTCGGCAACTTGACGAGGCGCGCTGCCGGCACGTTGCGCAGGGCGGCGTAGGCGCCTGGCTGGGTGTGCACATAGGCGACGCGATCGCCCTTGCGGAAGCCCTTCACCTTGCGGCCGGCCGCAACCACGACGCCGGCGGCTTCGCGGCCGAGACTGCCGGGCAGCGGCATCGGATAGAGGCCGGTGCGGTCGTAGACGTCGATGTAGTTCACCCCGATCGCCGTCTGACGCACCTGCACTTCGTCCGGGCCGGGCACCGCGACGTCCACGTCGACGTACTGCAGCACCTCTGGACCACCGTTGCGCTCGATGCGGATCGCCTTGGCCATCGTCGTCACTCCTTGCAGCAGGATCGGGTTCGCGGTCGCCCCGACCAGGGAGCGAGCACGCTAGCGGCGTCGCGCGCCGCACGCAAGTGAGGCCGCGACCTCTGCCGGCCATTCCGTATGATGCGGGCACGATGTCCGACCTGCATTCGCCGCGCTTCGACACTCGCAGGCTCGCCGCGCCGGACGGCGTCGTGCTGCAGGCCGACTTTGCCGCAGGCGCGACGCCCGACGCACCGGCCGTCGTGCTGCTGCACGGCGGCGGCCAGACGCGCCATTCCTGGGGTAAGGCGGCGCGCACGCTGGCCGCGCGCGGCTACGGGGTCGTCAATCTCGACCTGCGCGGCCATGGCGACAGCGGCTGGTCGCCGGACGGCCGCTACAGCCTCGGACTGCTCGCCCGCGACCTGCAGCCGCTGCTGCAGACGCTGCCGCCGCGCGTCGCGCTGGTCGGGGCGTCGATGGGTGGCGCCGCGGCGCTGGTCTACGTCGGCAGCGGGCTCGCGCCAGCGGCCGCGGCGCTGGTGCTGGTCGACATCGTGCCGCGCATGGAGATCAATGGCGCCGAGAAGATCCGCGGTTTCATGCGCGCGCATCCCGACGGCTTCGCGACGCTCGAGGACGCCGCAGACGCCATCACCGCCTACTACCCGCACCGGCCGCGGCCGAAGGATATCGGCGGCCTGCGCAAGAACCTGCGCGAGCGCGACGACGGCAGGCTGCGCTGGCACTGGGACCCGCACGTCATCGACGGCCCCCACACCGTGGAGCCGCCGACGTTCTCGGACGCGCTGGTCGAGGCGAGCCGGCAGGTGCGGATCCCGACCATGCTGGTGCGCGGGCTCGAAAGCGACATCGTCGGCGAGGCCGGCGTGGCCGCGCTGCGCGCCGACCTGCCGCAGCTCGAGGTGTTCGACATCGCCGGCGCCGGACACATGGTGGCGGGCGACCGCAACGACGCCTTCAACGAAGGCATCCTCGCGTTCCTGGGCCGCCAGCTGCCCTCCGGCTGAACCGGCCGCCGCGGCGCCGATTTGCGCGGCCGCAGCGGTGCGATGCACGACCGGAAGACTGACATGACCGGGATCATCCGCCGCTTCATCGACACCCCCGACGGCCAGCTGCACTGCCGGCAGGCCGGCCGCGGCGCACCCGTGGTGCTGCTGCAGACGATGCCGTTCGGCACGCTGCCGCTGGTGCCGCTGATGCAGGCGCTGGCGCCGCACTGCCAGTGCTTCTCGATCGACCTGATGGGCCATGCGCCCTCCGACGACCGCGGGCGCCCGTGGCGCGTCGAGGACTACGCGACCAACCTGATCGATGCGTTCGATGCGCTTGGGCTCGAGCGGCTGCGCCTGCTCGGCGGTCACCTGACCGCACTGGTCGCGGTGGAGATCGCGCTGCGGCATCCGCAGCGGATCAGCCACCTCGCGCTCGACGGCCTCTATGCCTGGACCGAGGCCGAGAAGGAACCCTACCGCCGGGGTTCGGCGCCGCCTGTGCCATTGGCGCTGTCGGGCGATCCGCTGAAGGCGCGCTGGGAATCCTTCGTCGCGATCCTGCGCCGCTTCGACCCGCAGTTCGAGGTCACGCCGGAGAACGCGCCCGCAGTGACGCGCCTCGCGCTGTCGTTCCTGTCAGTCGGCATCGGCGGGCCGGCCTATCCGGCGATGTTCGAATACGACCTGCTCACGGCGCTGCCGAAGCTGCAGCCGGCGGCCCTGCTGTTCTGCTCGCCCACCGACACCCTGCGCCATTTCCACGAGCGTGCGATGGGGCTGCTGCCAGGCGCACGCGAGCACGTGTTCGAAGACGTCAATCCGCTGCAGCAGGTGCGCGAGCCGGCGCGTGCCGGCGAATACGCGGCGGTGCTGCTGGACTTCTTCAGCCTGGAGACGCGCGCCACATGACCGGCAACGCCGCGTCGTCGAGCAGCGGCGTCAGAGCGCCGCGTCGTCCGTCTCGCCGGTGCGGATGCGGATCACGCGATTGATGTCGGTGATGAAGATCTTGCCGTCGCCGACCTTGCCGGTCTTGGCGGCCTTCACGATCGCCTCGACGACCTGGTCGACGAGGTCGCTGCGCACGGCGACTTCGATGCGGGTCTTGGGCACGAAGTCGACGACATACTCGGCGCCGCGGTAGAGCTCGGTGTGGCCGCGCTGGCGGCCGAAACCCTTGACCTCGGTGACCGTCATGCCGGAGACGCCGATCTCCGAGAGCGCCGCGCGGACGTCGTCGAGCTTGAAGGGCTTGATGATTGCGGTGATCAGTTTCATTTTTTTCTCCCGAACATCCATTCGGCCTTTCGGCCGGGGGGCATGGGCCCCACGTTGCCGCCAAGCATAGTGCACCTTCCGTGCCATAGACGAGGCGCTGGCGAACCCACAAGATTCACGGAGTTGGCGCGCCACCCCGTCGCAGCCTGCACCATTATGGCGCAGCACGGACCGGCGACTGCCCGTGCATGGTGCGGGAGAAGCCGGCGGCTTAAGCTCTACGGGCCATGCCCAACCAGATCCTGATCATCGGCGCCGGACAGGCCGCCGCGCAGGCGGTCGACGTGCTGCGCCGCAAGGGGTACGCCGGTGCGCTGACGATCGTCGGCGACGAACCGCTGCTGCCCTACCAGCGTCCGCCACTGTCGAAGAAATATCTCTCCGGCGCACTCGCGCGCGACCGGCTGCCGATCCGCCACCAGTCGTTCTACGACGAGCACCGTGTCGAGGTGCGGCTCGGGCGCCGTGCCACGACGCTGGACCCTGTTGCACGCCGCGTCACGCTGGACGACGGCAGCATGCTGTCCTACGACGCGCTGCTGCTGGCCACCGGATCGACGCCACGGCGCCTCGCCACGCCCGGCAGTGCGCTGACCGGCATCCACTACCTGCGCACGATGGAAGACACCGACCGGCTGCGCGCAGAGGTGCGGCCCGGCGCGCGCGTGGTGGTGGTCGGCGGCGGCTACATCGGCCTCGAGGTCGCCGCCACCTGCCGCGAGCTCGGCGTCGAGGTGACGGTGCTCGAGATGGCCGACCGGGTGATGAACCGCGTCGTCTGCGAGCCGGTGTCGCGCTACTACGAGGCCGAGCACCTGAAGCATGGCGTGCGGATCGTGCTCGGCGCCCGGATGCAGGAATTCTCCGGCGACGCCCGCGGCCGCGTCGGCGCGGTGCGCTGCGCCGACGGCAGCGAGCATACGGCGGATTTCGCGGTGGTCGGCGTCGGCGTGCTCGCCGAGGACGCACTGGCGCGCAGGGCGGGCCTCGCCTGCGACAACGGCATCGTGGTCGACGAATACTGCAGGACTTCAGATCCGGCGGTCTGGGCGATCGGCGACTGCACCAACCACCCGTCGCTGCGCTATGGCTACCGCGTGCGGCTCGAATCGGTGGACAACGCGTTCGAGCAGGCGGGCACCGCGGCACTCGACATCCTCGGCACGCCGGTGCCGCACGACAAGGTGCCGTGGTTCTGGTCGGACCAGTATCACCACAAGCTGCTGATCGTCGGCCTCTCCCAGGGCCACGATCGCTACCTGCTGCGCGGCGACCCGACGACGCACACGTTCTCCGCCGCCTACCTGCGCAACGGCGAGCTGATCGCGATCGACACCGTCAACAATGCGAAGGACCAGATGGCGGCGCGCAAGCTGGTGGCGGCGCGCGTGCATCCGGATCCGGCGAAGCTCGCCGACGCTTCGATCGCGCTACGGGACTGCCTGCCCGGCTGAGCGTCGATCAGGAAGCGGCGCCGGCCGGACTGTTCGGGGGCGCGGCCGCCACCGCCTCGAGCTTCGGATAGGGCCCGAGCCGCAGCACCAGCAGGGCGGAGGCGACGAACAGCGCGAAGTAGACCCACAGGATGGTCGTGTGGGTGCCGGTGCGGTCGAAGACGAAGTTCGTCAGGATCGGCGCGGTGCCCGAGCCGAGCGTCCAGGCGGCGTACTGCCAGCCGTAGTTCTCGGAATAGGCGCGCGTGCCGAAATAGCGCGAGATCAGCACCGCGATCACGTCGAGCTCGGCGCCGGCGGCGAGACCGAGGCAGACCGCGGCGACCACGGCGGCCGGGCCGGTGGCACCGAGTGCCAGCAGCGCGACGCCGAGGATCGGGAACGCCAGGATCGCCGCGGCGACGTAGGGCACGAAGATCCGGTCCATCAGGAAACCCGCGAACGCGCGGCCGACGATCAGCGCGAGGCCGAGCGCGCCCTGCACCACCGCGGCCTCCTCGGGCGTCACGCCGCGTGCGCGCAGGATCGGCACCAGCGGCAGCATCACGCCGCCGATCGCGAAGGCCAGCAGCAGGAACGCGAAGATCATCTGCCAGAAGCGCGGCTGGCGGCGCGTCTCGGTCGCGGTGAAACCGACCACCGGGACGTCGGGCTTGCTCGCGTCGAGCCGCCCGCCCTGCGTGAGCGGCTTGCCGTCGAGGCCGAGGCCGCGGTCCGCGGGCGAGTCGTACAGCGTCCAGGCGATGATCGGCAGCGTCACCAGCAGCAGCAGCAGGCCGAGCCCGACGTAGGCGCCGCGCCAGCCGACGTTCGAGATCAGGTACTGCGAGAACGAAGACAGCACCGCACCGCCGATACCGATGCCGGCGAGCGCCGCGCCGAAGGCCTGGCCGCGCCGCTGGTCGAACCAGCGCGCGACGACGCGTGAATAGGCGACTGACGAGGTGCCGGCGCCGAGCAGCGGCACAAGCGCGAACACGAAATAGAAGTGCAGCAGGTTGTCCGTCAGCCAGTAGAGCGAGATCAGCGCGAGCGCGAACAGCACCGTGCAGATCAATGCCCAGCGACGCGTCCCCTGGCGGTCGAACAGCCGCCCGATGTAGAGCGATGACGCGACCGTGACCACGGTGCCGATCAGCGTCACCAGCGAATACTGCGTCTGGCTCCAGCCGAATTCCTTCGTGATGGGACCCTGGAAGATGCCGATCGCGAAAAGGTTGATCGAGGCGATGCCGGTCGCGAGGCCCGTCATCACCGCGAACACCAGGCCGCGCGTGCCGTCGGGCAAGGGCGCGAGCACCAGGGTCGCGATCGCGATCGCGATCAGCGGCACGCCGAGGGGCTTGAATCCGGGAGGCAGCACGCCGCCGATCACGAGGACGGCGGCCAGCATCAGAAAAAAGGCTAGGACGACGAAACGGCGGTCGAACCGGAGGACGGGGTGTGGCATCCGGCCGACGGTATCGGGATTCCGGCCTGAACGCAAAAGGCGGGAATCTCGCTGGCCGCAACGGGGCGACTGATCAGGAAACCCTGCGCCACGTCGCAGCGGAGCTCGCGCAACAGCTGCAGCGAAGCCTCGAGCTCGACGCCCTCGGCGACCACCTTCATGCCGATCGCGTGGGCGAGCTCGATCGTCGAGGCGACGATCTTCCGGTCGTCGGCGCTCTGGTGCGCGTTCGCGAGGAACGAACGGTCGATCTTCAGTTCGTCGAACGGCAGGCGCTGCAGCAGGGACAGCGACGAGTGCCCGGTGCCGAAGTCGTCGATCGCGAAACGCACGCCCATCGCCTGCAGGATCTCGATGTTGCGCGCCGCCGCACCGGTGTCCCCGACCAGCGCACTCTCGGTGATCTCGAGCACCAGCGAGCCGGGCGGCACGTCGTGGCGCCGCAGCAGCGCGAGCAACTCGTCGCCGAGATCGAGGTCGAGGATGTCGGCGGCCGTCACGTTCATCGCGAGGTCGAAGCTCAGGCCCTGCGCGCGCCAGGCGGCCAGCTGGGCGATCGACTCGCGCGCCACCCAGCGCGTCAGGTCGCGGATCGCGCCGATCTGCTCGGCCAGCGGCGCGAATTCGCCGGGCGAGATGTCGCCGAGCGCCGCGTGGCGCCAGCGCGCCAGCGTCTCGACGCCGATCATCGTGCCGTCATCGACGCTCACCTTCGGCTGGTAGGCGAGGTGCAGGTCCTCACCGCTCGCGATCGCCTCGCGCAGCAGCGCGCCGAGCTCGAGACGGCGCCGCACGCGCGCCTCGCGACCCGGTACGTACAGCATCACCGGACGCGCCGCTTCGCGGCAGTCGTTCAACGCCACCTCGGCACGCGACAGCAGCTCGGCCGCGGTATCGCCGTGCTCCGGCGCGACCGCGACCCCGGCGATCGCATCGACGACCAGCTTGAGGCCATCGATCTCGAGGCCGCCGCGCAGCAGGGTGCAGAGCTGGGCGGCCAGCGCCATCACGGGCTTCACCTGGCCATCGGCGGTCACCGCGAGGAAGCGGTCGTTGGCGAGGCGCGCGACCAGGTCGTCGCTGCGCACGTTCAGCTTCAGCCGCTGCGCGATCTCGATGGCCGTGCGGTCGGCGAGCGCGAGATTGGGCAGGCCGGTCAGCGCGTCGTGGAAGGCCGCGTGGCTGAGCTTGCGCTCACGCTCGGCGATGCCGCGCTGCATGGTATTCGTCGTCGCGGCGAGGCGCGCGAACTCGTCCTCGCCCCCGATGCGGATCTCGTCGTAGTCGCCGGCCTCGATGCGCTGCGCGGCGCGCATCAGCGTCCCGACGGGGCGGGTCGCGAGGCGACCAAGCCGCAGCCCCACGAGCATCGCCACCAGCAGCGCAGTGCCGCCGATCGCGGCCACCGTGTTGCGCAGGTCGTAGTACGGCGCGAGCGCCTCGGCCTCCGGTTCGTGCAGCGCCACCAGCGCGTCGGGCGAGTCGGCGTCGAGGCGCTGGATGAAGGTGAGCCAGGTGTTGCCGGCGAGTTCCGTCGGATGCGCGGCCCCGGGCGACTCGGTGCGCGGGACGCGCAGCCAGTCACCGAGGCCCGTGCGGGCCGCGGTATCCAGCGTCGAGGCGACCACGGCGGACTGCATCGGATCGGCGCCGTGCGACAGCAGCGACACGTCGACGCCGGTGACTTCCTCGATCCGGCGCGCGAAGGCGTCGTCTAGCGCGAAGCCCATCGCGACCCAGGCAATGGTCTCGGGCGCGTTGACCGGCGCCACGAACAGTTGCCAGGCGCGTCCCTCGATCACCATCGCATGAGGCTGCGGCCGGCTCGCGCCTGGTCGGCGCGCATCCGCGGCAGCACATAGCGAATCGTCGCCAGCTGCGGGTTGGTGCTGGCGACGACCGCGCCATCGGGTTCGAACACGGCGATGAAGCCCGCGTCGATGCGGGTGAGCTGGTTCTCGATCGCCGAGAGGATCGTCGGTCGATCGCCCGAGGCGATGGCCTCGCTAAAGCCGAAGTCGGCGCTCAGCACGGTGACGGCACCGGCGAGCTGGTCGTTGCGGAACCGGATCAGCTGGTCGACGGTCCGGCCGCCGAACGCGAGCCGCTCGGCCGCGCGCTCGTGAATTGCGACCGACGTGCGGGCCAGCACTGCGAACAGGGTCACGCTCCGCGTGACGATCACGACCCCGACCACGAGCAGCAGGATTCGCCGACGGAAACTGTGCATGGATCCCGGTCCGTGGAATGCGATCCGAGGTTAAGTAACCCGCGCTCGGGCAGCGAGCGCCAGGAGAACGCAGTAAGACGTCGCCCGAGGGAAGATCGGAAAAACGTGCGCGGCTTCGCAGAATGGGCTGCATTGGCGTTCGCGCTGCTGCCGCTCTGCCCACCGCTGCCCGCTGCGGAACTGCGCCTGCGCGTCACGGGGCCGGACGGTGCGCCGATCGCGGGGCTGGTCGTCACCGTGGCGCCGGTGGCCGGCACCGCGCACCCGGCGGCGCCGATCGCAGCCGTGATGGACCAGGTCAATCGCGCCTTCACGCGAGAACTGCAGGTGATCCCGGTCGGCTCGACGGTCGCGTTGCCGAACAGCGACCTGGTCAGCCACCAAGTCTATTCGTTCTCGGAGCCGAAGCGCTTCCAGCTGCCGCTTTACCGCGGCACGCCCTATCCGCCGCTGCGCTTCGACGAGCCGGGCCTGGTCACCCTCGGCTGCAACATCCACGACTCGATGATCGGCTACATCGTCGTGACCGACGCGCCGTGGTATGGGCTGACGGACGCGCAGGGCCAGTGGACCGGTCTCGATCTTGCGTCCGGCGACTACACGATCCACGTGCGTCATCCGCGGATGCGCGAACTCGGCGACGAGCTGACCACCAGGATCAGCGTGACGGCCGCACGCCGCACCGAGCTCTCGCTGGCGCTCGCCCGTCCGCTGCGTCCGGCGCCGCTGAAGGGAACGGCCAGGCAATGGGACTACTGAGCCGATTGCGACGCCGCCGGCTAGAATGACCTCGACGCAGCGAAGCTGACGTCGAAGGGGGAACCGGGATGGCGCGGCTTGGCAAACTCTGGATGCTCGGCGTCGCCGTGCTGCTGGCCTCGGCCCAGGCGGGGTCGGCGGAGCGCAGGATGCTTGCGATCGCAATCCATGGCGGCGCCGGCGAGATGTCGGCTGAGCAGCTCGGCGCGGACGGCGGCGCGGCCTATCGCGCGGGCCTCGCCGAAGCACTCGACGGCGGCTACGCCGTGCTCGAATCCGGCGGCAGCAGCCTCGATGCGGTGTCCGCGGCGGTACGCCTGCTCGAGGACAATCCCCTGTTCAATGCAGGCCGCGGCGCGGTGCTGACCCACGACGGCAACGTCGAGCTCGATGCCTCCATCATGGACGGCCAGCACCTGCGTGCCGGCGCGGTGGCCGGACTGCGGCGCGTGCGCCACCCGATCGACCTCGCGCGGCGCGTGATGGAAGCCTCGCCGCACGTGATGCTGCACGGCGCGGGCGCCGAGGAGTTCGCGACCGAGCAGGGCTTCACGCTGGTGCCCAACAGCTGGTTCCAGACGCCGTCGCGCCGCGAGCAGCTCGAGCGGGTGTTGCGCGGCAGCACCCAGCCCCGCAACGAGCTGCAGGGGCTCGGCACGGTCGGCGCGGTCGCGATCGACCGCCACGGCAACCTGGCCGCCGCCACCTCGACCGGCGGCATGACCAACAAGCGCTGGGGCCGCATCGGCGACTCGCCGATCATCGGCGCCGGCACCTATGCCAACAACGCCTCCTGCGCGGTCTCGGCCAGCGGCCACGGCGAGTATTTCATCCGCTCGGTCGTCGCCTACGACATCTGTGCGATGGTCGAGTATCGCGGCTGGTCGCTCGAGCGCGCCGCGCGCGAAGTCGTGCAGACCAAGCTGAAGCACCGCGGCGGCGACGGCGGCGTAATCGCCATCGATCGCGCCGGCGGCATCGTCATGGAGTTCAACAGCCAGGGCATGTTCCGCGGCATGCGCGATTCGCACGGCCGTCGCCGTATCTCGATCCTGCGCGACGCGGACGAGGCGGCCTTGCAGCGCTAGAATCCGGCCATGGCGATCCGCGAAGTGTTGCGCATGGGCGACCCCAGGCTGCTGCGCCGGGCCGCGCCGGTCGAGGACCTGCGCGATCCGGCGCTGGCGGCGCTGCTGGTCGACATGCGCGACACGATGCGCAGCCTCGATGGGGCGGGGCTTGCCGCGCCGCAGATCGGCGTGCCGCTGCAGGTCGTGATCTTCGGCCTCGAGCACAACCCGCGCTATCCCGACGCTGCGCCGGTGCCCGACACGGTGCTGATCAACCCGGTCGTCACGCCGCTCGAGGAGGCGCTCGAGGAGGGCTGGGAAGGCTGCCTCTCGGTGCCGGGCATGCGCGGCCTGGTGCCGCGCTGGCGCCGGATCCGCTACGAAGGCCTGGACGAACATGGCGCACCGATGGCGCGCGAGGTCGAGGGCTTCCACGCGCGGGTCGTGCAGCACGAGGTCGACCACCTGCTCGGCCTGCTCTACCCGATGCGCATCCGCGACCTGCGCAACTTCGGGTTCCTGGACGCGTTCGAGGCCGGGCGCCTGCCGGGCGCCGAGCCAGGGAACGGTTCGTTATCCACCGATGCCGAATCGGGCTGATCGACCGGAACTCGCGGTTGACGCGTCCGATCAGGCGACGCGCAGCGGCGTCGCGAAATCGTGCACCTGCAGCGAACGATCGAGCACGACGCAGCGATCGCGCCCCTGGTCCTTGGCGAGGTAGAGCGCGCGGTCCGCGAGCCGGATCGCGGTCTCGTGCGAGGCCTCGCGCGAGGCGTCCACGGCCGCGACGCCGACGCTGACCGTGACCCGTCCCATCGACGGTGAACCGGCGTGCGGGATGTCGAGCCCGGACACGGCCTCGACCAGCGCACGGGCGACGGTTTCGGCGTGCTTGCGGTCGGCGCCCGGCAGGATCGCGATCAGCTCTTCGCCGCCGAAGCGCGCGACCAGGTCGAGCGGCCGGCGCGCGGTCCGCGAAACGGCAGACGCGACGTCGCGCAGCGCCTGGTCGCCGGCCTGGTGGCCATAGCGGTCGTTGAACGACTTGAAATGGTCGATGTCGAGCATCAGCACCGCGACGCTCTGCTGGTCGCGCGCGGCCTGGTCCCAGACCCGCGACAGCTGGTCGTCGAACGCGGCGCGGTTCAGCAACCCGGTCAGGCCGTCGTGGCTCGCGACCTCGGCGAGCAGCTTGCGGTCGAGGAACGCGAGGCGCGTCGCGTGCTCGAGTGCATAGCTACCGGCGCCGGCGAACAGGTTGGCGCACAGCAGCAGGAACAGGTTGTAGGCGGCGATCTCGGGCGGCATCGACAGGCCGATCGCCGCCGCCACATAGGCCACGACCACCAGTGCGTTGGTGCGCAGCGCCGCGAAGAACGACATGCCGAGCATGAAATAGAGGAAGAACGTGGTCAGCACCAGCCGGGCCGTGCCGAGCGCGACCAGCGCCGAATCGGGCTGCGACGCCGCGATCAACGCGGCGGAGACGCCGAACAGTGGCGCTGCGAACTGGACGGCCGGCACGAAGCGCGACTCGTAGTGGCGGCGACTGGTGAGCCAGATCGCGCCGAGGACGATCGGCAGCTGCAGGCCGAGCCGCACCAGGTCGTCTGGCGCGCGCCAGGGCCGGCCGAGCAGCAGGTGATCGAGCAGCGTGAACCCGAGCACCATGCACAGCGCCAGCAGCACCGCAAAGCGCACGCGCGGGCGCACCGATGCCTGATGGACCTTCTGGAATTCCTGTTCCAGCGCAGCGTCGAACTTCAGCCAGCGAACGCCACGCAAGATGGCCAGGGACACGGCGGAATCGGCGCGATGCTTGAAGCTCGTGGGCGACACTCTGACGGCGTCTCGCGCTCTCTTTGGGTGTCGCCATTCTATGACGCTTTCGCCGCGTCAAAGGATGAATATCACTTGTCACGCGCGTGTCGCGCGCGTTTCACGCAAGCCAGGCTTGCATTAAGTGAAACCGAACGCGCAGCGCGTCGGCGCGACGCAGTTCAGGCGAGGTACTGCGCGAGATAATCCTCGAAGCTGCCGCTCGAGGCTCGCTCGATCGCGCGCGCCGCCTCGAGCGACTCGACCGCCTCGTTGGCGAACTCCGCCAGACGGGCCGGGTTCGGCGCGTACAGCTCGAGGAAATAGTTCTTGTGCTGCCGGGACATGCGCAGTGCAAGCTCGAAAAAGGATTCACCGGTGTCGCGCAGTTCGCGGATCAGGCGCGCCGACGGCGTCAGCGCGACGTCGTCGAGCTTCGCCGCCTGCACCGCGAGCGCCGCCGTGTAGGGGCGCGTGACGTCGGCCTGGTCGAGCAGTTCGCAGATGCCCTGCATCTGGTCGACCAGCTCGCGCGCCCAGTCGAGCATCGCGAACGGCCGGCCGTCGCGGCTCAGCACCAGGCCCTGCTCCCGGCCGCGGCGCGCGACGATCACGTGGTTCTGGTCGAGCGCCGCCTGCTCGCGGCTGTCGATCAGCGGACTGTCGCGCGTCAGGCAGAGCACCAGGAAGGCCTCGAGGAAGCGCATCTTGTTCTGGTTGACGCCGACCGGATCGAACGGGCTGACGTCGAGCGCCCGCACCTCGACGTACTCGACACCGGCGCGCTGCAGCGCCTTCGTGGGGCGCTCGCCGGAGCGCGCGACGCGCTTGGGGCGGATGAAGCTGTAGTACTCGTTCTCGATCTGCAGCATGTTGGCGTTCAGCTGGCGGTACTGGCCGTCGACCCTGACGCCGATCTTCTCGTAGTCGGCGTTCGGCGTGGTCATCGCGGTGGTCAGGTCGCGGACATATTCGTCGAGGCTGTTGACCGAGACCTCGACGCCCGACTGGTTGCGGTTGCGATAGCCGAGGTCGCTCATCCGCAGCGAGGTGGCGTCGGGCTCCCAGGCGGTGCCCTTGCCAAACTCGGGCAGCTCGACGCCACGCGCGCGCAGGAACGAATTGCAGACCGTCGGCGAGACGCCGAACAGATACAGCACGATCCAGCCGAAGCGCCGGTAGTTGCGCAGCAGGTCGAAATAGGCCGAGGAGACGAAGGCCTGCGAATGATCGTGCGATTCGCGCGCGGCGGCCCAGGGCTCCCAGAGCTTCTCGGGGAAGGAATAGTTGAAATGCACGCCCGAGATCGCCTGCATCACGCGCCCGTAGCGCACGCCGAGGCCCTCGCGATAGACCGTCTTGAGGCGACCGACGTTCGATGCGCCGAACTGCGCGATCGGGATGCTGGCGTCGCCGTCGATCGCGCACGGCATGCTGGTCGCCCAGAGCAGTTCCTCGGGCAGGTGCTGGTAGACGAACTGGTGCTGGTCGCAGAGGTACTGCAGCAGTTCCCAGTTGGTGCGGAAGGTCGGCGTGACCAGCTCGATCAGCGCCTCGGAATAGTCGGTGGTGATGTGCTCGGCCGTCAGCGCGGAGCCGAGCACCGGCGGGTGCATCGTCTGCGCGATGCGCCCCTCGGGCGTGACGCGCAGCGATTCCTTCTCGACGCCGCGACGGCCGCCCTGCAGCAGGCCACGCTCCCTGCCATTGACGAGGGCGGCGAGACGCCGCTCGAACTTGCGGTCGATCCGGGAGCGCGCCATCGGTGCTAGCAGCGGACGCGGCCCGCGAGGATGTCGCGGAAGCTGCCGAAGTTCCTCGCCATGGCCGTTCCGCTCAAGCGCCCGCCTTGACCAGCGCCAGGAACGTGCGGACCCGGGCCGCATTGGCGCCAACGTCGCCCATGCCGACCCGCGACTTGGAACGGATGTCGATGCGGGTGCCGCCACCCTCGGCGCGCAGCCGGATCACGACATCGTCCTTGAATCCCATGAAGCGCGTGGTGTCGGTGGCCTCGATCCGGCCCTCCGCCGGCACCGATGCGACCACGTCCCAGCCGAGTTCCTTCACGGCCGCCTCGACGCGCGGGAACGCCGCAGCCGGCGCGACGCCATCGAGTATCGCCGGCTGGACGTCCGGATAGGCCTTGCGCTGCGCTTCCGGTACGTTGGTCGTGCCGCTCTGCCCCTTGATCTCGGCGACGTATTCCGGCGGATTGACTGCACCGCCCTGCGCTCGGATCGGGATCACGGCGACGAACGGCGGCGGCGACGCGAGGTCGGTGCTGATCTCGTGGATCGGCGGCACACCCATGCCGGCACGCAGCCAGGTCAGCAGATAGCCGAGCATGCCCAGCGCAATCACGATCCCGATTGCCGCGGGCCCCTTGGGCACGCTGGCGCCCTTGGCCATGCCGACCAGGAAACCAATGATCGTCAGCAGCGCCCCGAGCGCCAGCACCAGCACGCCGCCGGAGAGCATCAGCAGCGCGACCGTGAAGCCGACGCCGGTGTAGCGGTTCAACGGGCCGGAGATCACCACCAGCAACAGGCCGATGCCGATCGCCCAGAGGCCGAAGCGGGTCAACCGGGTCGGCCAGGTGGGCGCCGACAGCGAAGGGAAAGCAGCGTCTGCGACCATCAAAGCCTCCAGGCCCGGTTGTCACCCGGCAACGATCCGGGCATCTTGCAGCGCAGCCGCCCGGGCGCGCAACCGGTCATGCCGGCCGCGTTCACGGAGCAGATTCGATGATCGGAATACTCGGCGGAACCGGACTCTACCGGATGGAAGAACTGGCGCTCGACGAAGAGCGCGAGGTGAGCACGCCGTTCGGCGCCCCGTCCTCGAAGCTGATGCTCGGGAAGCTGCGCGGCCAGCCGGTCGTGTTCCTGGCGCGCCACGGCATCCACCACGACCGCCTGCCCGGCGAGATCAACTTCCGCGCCAACATCTGGGCGCTGAAGAGCGTCGGCGTACGCACCGTGGTCGGGGTCTCGGCGACCGGCAGCCTGCGCTCGGGCCTGAAGCCGGGCGACCTCGCACTGCCCTCGCAGTATCTCGACTTCACGCGCGGCGGCCGCGCGGCAAGCTTCTTCGGCAATGGCGTGGTCGCGCATGTCTCGACCGCGCATCCGACCTGTGCGGCCACCTCGCAGCTGATCGCCGGCTGCGCCGCCGACCTTGGACTGCCGGTCCAGGTGGACCAGACCTATGCCTGCGTCGAGGGCCCGCGGCTCGGCACCCGCGCCGAGAGCCTGTTCCTGCGCGGCGCCGGCGCGGACCTGGTCGGGATGACCAACGTACCCGAGGCCTTCCTCGCCTGCGAGGCGCAGCTCGGCTACTGCACGATCGCGCTGGTCACCGACTACGACTGCTGGCTCGATGACCCGGCGCAGCACGTGACGGCGGAGATGGCGCTGTCGCTGTTCCGGCAGAACCTCGGGCGCGTGCAGCAGCTGCTGGCGCGGGTGGTCGAGCGCCACGTGGAGGACGAGACGCGGCCGTGCCGGCACACGCTGGCGCATGCGCTGGTGACGCCGACCGAGCGCATGAGCGAGGCGCAGCGCGCGATGGTGGAGTTCCTGCGCCAGTGACTGCCGCCACGTCGACGCGCGGCAGCTTGTTCAAGGCGCAGCCGCCGTCATCACCCGGCACGGCGAGAACAGGTCGAGCTCGCGGCGGTAGACCGAGGTCTGCACCGCCATCGCGCCGAGCAGCGAGTCGAACAGGTTGTCGTGCGACAGCGGCTCGCCGGAACGCTTCTTCAGGCAGGCGATGTCGACGTTCGCGGCGGTGGCGAAGCCGGTCGAGTTCCACAGCATCATCGGCACGTGGGTCTGTACGCGCGGCGCGATCGACCATGGCAGGCCGTGCAGGTAGAAGCCGCCCTCGCCCAGCGACTCGCCGTGGTCCGACATGTACAGCAGCGCGGTGTCCAGCGTCGCGGAGGCCTCGCGCAGCGTGCCGATCGCGCTCGCGACCACGTGGTCGGTGTAGAGCAGCGCGTTGTCGAACGCGTTGACGACTTCCTCGCGCGAGCAGTCGCGCAGCTCGTCGGTGCGGCAATCCGGCACGAAGCGGCGGAACGCGTCCGGGTAACGGCGGTAATACGCAGGCCCGTGGTTGCCGATCGTATGCAGCACGAACACGGTGTCGCGCTTCACGCCGGCGAGCGCCTCTCGTAGCGCCCGCACCAGGATCTCGTCGAAGCAGTCCTCACCGTTGCAGAGATCAGGCGCATAGGCGGCGTCGAGCTTGAGGGTCGTGATGCCGGCGCCGTTGCAGACGCCCTTGCAGCCCGACTGGTTGTCGAACCAGCGCACGTCGTAGCCGGCGTGTGCCAGCACGTTCAGCACGCCCTCGGAGCGATGGATCTCCTGCTCGTCGTAGGCGGCGCGGCCCCGGCGCGAGAACATGCAGGGCACGGAGACCTCGGTGGAGGTGCCGCAGGAGGTGACGTCGCTGAACGCGACGATGTCGAGCCGGGAGAGCTCAGGGTTGGTCTCGCGCGGATAGCCGAACAAGGAGAAGTTCGCCGCGCGTGCGGTTTCGCCGAGCACGAACACGAACACGCGCGGGCGGCGCTTCGGATCGATTGGCAGCAGGTTGCGTGCGTCGGTGCCGACCGCGAGCCGCGGCAGAGCCGCGCCCTGGGCATCGCGCGCGGCATTGCGCGCCAGCGCATAGATGAAGTTGCCCGGCGTGACCAGGTAGCGCAGCTCGCGCTGGTTGCGCATCACGGAGGTCAGGTCGCGCGAGATCGGCAGCAGCGCGAGCGCCACGACGACCAGTCCGCCGGCGAGCGCCGCGATCCGGAACAGCGCGGCGCGCCAGGGGGGAGTGCGTGTCAGCTCCGCCCACCAGATCAGCACGAGCGGCGGCAGCGACCAGGCGGCGACCCAGCCGACCATGGCGAACGTGAGCAGTTCGCGGGTCTCGTGGATGTCGGTCTCGACGACGTTGCGCAGCATGGTCGGGTCGAGCACGACCGCATAGGTGCGCATGTAGTAAGTCGCGAAACCCGTCGCAATCACCAGCAAGGTCAGCAGCGGCCGCGCCGTCCAGCGATTCGACAGCAGCGCGAAGACCACGAAGTGCAGCGCGACGAGCGCGACGAAGGTGCAGCCGAGGAACAGCCAGGTACCGGGCGCCGACGCGACACGCCCGGCCGCGATGGCCGACCACCACGGGCCATTGCCGAAGGCCACGGCGTATACAGCGATCAGGACGACCAGCGTTTCGACGCGCAGTCGCGGGCGAGTCAAGTACAAGGCGGACACTCCTGCAGCCGGTCACATGACCGGTGCTCTACAGGGATTGGACGGCGACGGACGGGAAAACCAATCGCGCCCAACAGTACTTCGTTGCGTAAGAGCCGCCCCGAGCCTCACTCAGCCTTGGCGATGCGGTTGGTCGGGACGACGATCGGCCCTCAGCGGCCCTTAGTCTCGCTGCAGGCCGCGCCGTGCTTGAAGCAGCTGTAGACGCGGGGGTGGCGCAGCATCACGCGCGCACCGGGGTTCTCGGCGGGGCTTCCGCCTTAGGTTGTAGGCCGGATCGTCATCGGCCGGCGTGCAGCGGTGGACCCGCACCCGGCCATCCGTCTTGACGACCATCTTGCTGTAGGCGCACATGAACTCGCGCCGCGACTGCTCGGTCTGGAAACTGGCCGTGCAGTTCTCGGTCACGAACGGCACTTCGGCCTGGCTGCCCGGCGGCCGGCAGGTTCATGATCGGTTCAGGAGTCCAGCGCGAGCATACGCGGCATGCATCCGAGTCCGCATTTTCCCGTGCGGCACGCCGCCATGGCGACCGCCCTGCTGTCGTTCGCGGCTGCGTTCGCCGCGGCTGCGCCGGCACGCGCCGACGGCTTTCGCTGCGGCACCAAGCTGGTCGTCGAGGGCACGACGCGCGGCGAGGTGGTGGCGCGCTGCGGCGAACCGACGGACGTCGAGCGGCGCTCGATCCTGCGCCGCCCGGTGCTGTGGCGTCATGGGCGCCCGTATTTCCTGTCCAACGACCCCGTCGAGGTGCCGGTAGAGACCTGGACCTACAACCTCGGCCCGAACAAGCTGATGCGCCGCCTGCGGCTCGAGGACGGCGTGGTGGTCGAGATCGACACGCTCGGCTACGGCTACCGCGCGACGACGCCGCGCCCGCCGCCGGGCGAGCCTTCGCGCTAGCGCGGTTGAAGGCCTCGCGCGCCTCGACCGCGCGGATCAGCGGCTGCAACAGCGCAACGCCGGCATTCGCCTGCGGCTCAGACCGACAGACGCTCCAGGATCTCGAGCGCCGCGCGCTCGCCGGTCTCCATCGCCGACTCCATGCCGACTTCGAGCCGCCGGGTGTGCTCGCCTGCGAAATGCAGCCGCTGGTAGGGCTTCATCATCGCCTGCGACCAGGCCTGCACCTTGCCCGGCACGTACTGGTGACTGCAGCCGCGCACCAGCGGCACCAGCGCCCAGGAATGCACGCCGACGAACTCGAGCCGCCCGACCATCGACGGACGAATCCGGTGCAGGTAGTCGAGCACCAGGCGCCCGCGATCAGCTGCCGGCATCGCATCGAGCTGGTACGACTTCGGGCCGAAGGCCAGAGCGCTGATCAGCTCGCGCGTGCCGTCGTGCTCGATCTGCTGGCGCACCAGCGTGACCGGGCCGTCGGTCCACATCGAGGCCTCGATGCCGTCTTCTTCCCAGTACGGCTTCTTGACGCGCAGCCAGACCTGGCTCTGGTTGTGGTACGGCATGCGCTTCACCGCATCGGCAATCTCGCCGGTGAGGCCCGGCGAGATGTCGATCTCGCGCAGCACGCTGAACGGCACCGCGACGACGACGTACTTCGCGCGCACGCGCAGGCCGTTCGCGCAGCGCACTTCGGCGCCGTTGCGGTCCATCCGGATCGCGCGCACCCGCGCCCCGAGGCGCAGCGAATCGCCGAGCGAGGCGCCGATCGCCTCGACCAGCCGCGAGGTGCCGCCCACCACGTGCGAGGAGGCCAGAGCGAAGCGCTCGAACACGTCCTTGCCCTGCATCTCTGGCAGCGCAGCGACGCTCTGCACGTCGACCTTCGAGCGCGTCGCCTCCTGCATCATCCGCAGCAGCGCCATCTTCTCGAGCGGCGTCGAACCCTGGCTGAGAGAGATCAGCCGGGTCGCCTCGGGCGAGGCCTTCTGTTCGATGAGCCATTGCGCGAGCGAAATGTCGTAGCGCGCAGCCTCGGGCGCCATCCAGTCCTCGAGCGCGCGGAACGGCGTGCGTTGCTCGACGTAGAAGGCGCCCATCGCCTGCGGCGGCACGCGCCGCTCGGGGCCGACCGTTCGGTTCAGCGACGACTCGGGCCACTGCTTTGGCGGGATCAGCGTGCCTTCCATCACGAACGAATACGGCGCATTGACGTGCGCGCCGGCCTCGAGCTTGAGACCAAGCCGCCGCGCGCTGTCGCGCACACGCGCGTACATCGGCCCGATCTGCACGCCGCCGAGATCCGGATGGTGCGGGAAGTCGTCGGCGGTGCGTACGCGCCCGCCGGCGCGCTGGTCGCCCTCGAGCACCAGCACACTGGCGCCGGCACCGGATAACGTGACTCCCGCGTTGAGGCCGGCGAGCCCGCCGCCGACCACCACGACGTCCACCGTCTCGACGCCGCCCTTGCCGCCGCGGCCGGCATTCGCCGCTGCCAGCACGCCCGGCACCGCAGCGCTCGCCGCCGCCGCGCCCGCCCCGATCAACCATTCACGTCTGCGCATGGGTATTCCTTTTTCCTTGGTTCCTGCCGATGGCCGTTGTACCGGACCAGGCACCGATTGTTGACGCGCGCCGCGCGCCAGGGAAGCCCTGCGACGCGGATCGCGACGCCGGTGTCGCGACTGCCACTCGCGCAGCGAGTTCCAGCCGCTCGCCGTTCAGGTTGCGCGAACCGCGTCCGTCGCGCGGGCGGTGACGAGCCGCCAGCGCAGCGTCAGCAGCGCGGCGGCCATGAACAGGCCGGCGATCAGGCCGATCCAGACCGCCGGCGCGCCGCGACCGCCCGCGATACCGAGGCTCCAGGCGAGCGGAAAGCCGACGCCCCAATACGCACCGATGCACAGCCACATCGGCACCCGCGCATCCTTCAAGCCGCGCAGCGCGCCGGCCATGCCCACCTGCAGACCGTCCGCGACCTGGAACACCGCGGCGTACTGCAACAGCGTTGCAGCGAGCGCGACCACGGCGACGTCCGCGGCATACAGCGCGGCGATGCGCTCGCGCGCCAGCACCAGCACGACCGCCGACACCGCCATCGTCGCGACGCAGATGCCGGCGCCGATCCAGCCCGCGTCGCGCGCCTCGAGCCCGCGGCCGGCGCCGGCGCGGTGACCGACGTGGATCGTGGTCGCCGAATGCACCGACAGCGGCACCATGAACATCAGCGCGGCGTAGTTGATCGCAATCGCATGCGCCGCGACCACCGTCGCGCCGAAGCCGCCCATCATCAGGCCGGCCGACGCAAACAACGCGCCCTCGGCGAGCACGCTGCCGCAGATCGGCAGCCCGAGCACCAGGATCGCGCGCAGGCGCGCCGGATCGGGGCGCTCGAACCTCGCCAGCGGCTGGAACCGCGCGTACGCGAGGTGCCGGCGAATGTAGGTCCACAGCACGCCGAGGATCAGCCACTGCGTCAGAGCCGTCGCGACGCCGCAGCCGACCGCGCCGAGCGCCGGCGCGCCGAAGCGACCGTGGATGAACACCCA
>Ga0163144_10008160_pt1 | contig 22707 bp, 21 predicted proteins | sample OliLak19BULKMAT1_FD_123175 | JGI IMG/M metagenome (GOLD analysis project Ga0163144, IMG submission 123175) | Freshwater microbial mat bacterial communities from Lake Vanda, McMurdo Dry Valleys, Antarctica - Oligotrophic Lake LV.19.BULKMAT1 | ecosystem: Environmental > Aquatic > Freshwater >...
AGATCGGGCCGCGCATGATGGTCCGCATCGCACGAGTCACCGGTCTGCAGCCGGATGATCTTTGAGGTCGAGAACAGAGCCGCTCACCGACCCGCCACCCTCGCACGCGGTGCTGCCCAGGACAGCACCTGTCAAATTGCACTATGCGAGAAACAGCAGGAGTTCCCTCGCCAGTTCGTCCGGTGCTTCCTCGGCCATATCATGGCCGCTGTCGATCCCACCTCCCCGGAGGTCAGTTGTCCAGGGTCGCCAGACGTTGAGAACATCGCCGTAGAGTTCCTTCAGGTCGTCGCGCAACGACCAAAGCGCGAGTGTCGGACATGCGACCCGGCGTCCGTTTCGACGATCCGCTTCGTCATGCTCCCGGTCTATCCCCAGGCCCGCACGGTAGTCTTCGATCATGCCGTGGACCGTCGCCGGGTCGTGAATGGCGGGTTGAATGTCCAAGTAGGCTTCCGCACCCATCTGCTCCGGTGAGCCGCCATACCAGGCATTCGGATCGGCGAGGATGGCGCGTTCGGGTTTTTCTGACTGGGCGAAGAAGAACCCGTGCCACCAGGCGATGGCGAAACGACTATCGCAACGCTCCAGAGCTTCGATGATCGGGACACCGTCGAGCACAGCTAGGCGATCGACCGAGGCCGGATGATCCATGGCTGTGCGGAACGCGGTGTAGCTGCCTCGGTCATGCCCCACGATGGCGAAGCGGTCGAAGCCCAACCATCACATCAACGCCACGCAGTCCCTGGCTTTGGCGCGCTTGGACGAGCCACTGTGGTTCGGGCTGTCCGCAGGCTTCGAGGACTGGCCAAAGCCTCTCAGATCCGGGCAAACCACAGTATGCGTTGCTGCGAGGAGCGGTGCGACACGGTGCCAGGTCGCGTGCGTGCGGGGATGGCCGTGCAACAACAGAACCGGAGGGCCGGCCCCGCCATTACGGACACGCAGCGTCGCCTCTGGCAGCTCCACCATCTCCAGCTTAAAATTCTCAAACACAGTTCACGGCTCCTATGCTTTGCCTGATTCCGGGAGGGGGCAACTCAATCTGAGGCGACCGGCAGCAAGCGGGGCAGGCAATCCACCGCCTGGTCGAGGCGCCACTTGATCGGCGGCGCATGAAATGCGCGGCTGCCGCCGCCGAGCCAGAGTTCGAAGCTGACGGGAATTCTGGCTTGCAGCGCGCGCAGTGCGATGAAGCTCGCATCGAGACGCGGCGGCCGCGTTGGCTGCAGCGCCATGGTCGTGATCAGGACAGTCTCGCCCGGCCGCCCGAGCACACCCGCATCGGCCTTGCCGCCGACGTCACGCAACGTCGCCGAGTACTCGATCGGCGCCGACCAGCGCGTCGGCTCGTCGCGCGCGCCGATGCGCACGCGAAGATCGACATGGTGCGCGCGCGTGAGCAGCAGCGTGCGCTCGCTGTCATTGATCAGAGTCACGACGAGGACGCAGACGGCGGCGAAGCCCGCCACCGCAAGCAGCATCGGGCGCGGCTGTGGCGAGGCGGGCGCCAACTCGCTCGCCATGCGCAACGGGCTGAGGAGCACCCAGGCCATGGCGACATGCAGGAACAAGAGGCCGGCCAGCAGGCAGATGAGGATCACGTTGCGCGTGACGCCGCCGGCGCCGACGGCGAGGACCATCTCGATCGGTCTCGGCCAATCCATGTCGACGACGGTCTGCGCGATCGTGCCGAGAACCGACGCCAGCCCGTCCTGTCCGAAATGGGAGACGAGCCGCGCGATCACGAACACGTAGACATTCATGATGCCCAGCGCGACGACGATGAGGTCCATCCGCTGGGCAACCGCCTGGCCCGCCGCGCGCATGCGCTGCCAGGCATCGAGCACGGCCGTCGCGACGACGGCGCCGAGGACGAGACCGGTCGCGGCCGCGCCGCGCACGCCGCCGGCAAAAGCCGGCACGAAACTGTCGAGGATCTGCTGGCGCTGTTGATCGCTTCCGCCGCTGCCCGTGTGCGTCAGGGTGGCGGATCCGGGCGCTGGCAGGAACACGTGGATGAACACGATCCAAGCGGCGACGGACAGGAAGAAGAACAGCCGCGTCTCGACATAGCCCTGATAGCCCTGCGCCGCCGGCGTGTTGGGATCGCTCACGCGCTCGGCCCAGCGCGTCGGCCAGCGCAGCGGCGCGACCAGGTAGAACGCGCAGGCGCCGACGAACCCGATCGTCTCCTTGAAGGCGTCGCGCAGCAGCTTGGCGAAATCCATCGCGTCCTCGGTCCAGCCCGCCCCACGATGCACGCGCGGGCGCGGGCGGTGCGACATCGGTGGGGACTTCGCGCAGGCCCGCGCCGAGGTTAGAACTGCGCATCCCCTTGTTCAGGAGTCGCCATGAGCCTCGATCCGATGTCCGACCTTGCGATCGCCCGCCGGGTCGCCCTCAAGCCGATCACCGAGGTGGCCGCGAAGGCGGGAATTCCCGTCGATGCGCTGGAGCCCTACGGCAAGACCAAGGCGAAGGTCTCGTTCGAGTTCCTGGATACGCTCAAGGACAGGAAGCGCGGCAAGCTGATCCTGGTCACCGCGATCAACCCGACGGCGGCGGGCGAGGGCAAGACGACGACGACGATCGGGCTCGGCGATGCGCTGAACCGCATCGGCAAGCGCACGGTGATCGCGCTGCGCGAGCCCTCGCTGGGCCCGTGCTTCGGGCGCAAGGGCGGCGCGACCGGCGGCGGCCACGCGCAGGTCGGGCCGATGGAGGACATCAACCTCCATTTCACCGGCGATTTCCACGCCATCACCACGGCGCATAATCTGCTCGCGGCGATGATCGACAACCATGTGTACTGGCGCGACGAGCCGGCGATCGATCCGCGGCGCATCGTCTGGCCGCGCGTGCTCGACATGAACGACCGCAGCCTGCGCGACACGATCACGGGGCTTGGCGGGCCGGCGCTCGGCGTGCCACGCGAGGCGCGCTTCGACATCACGACGGCGTCGGAAGTGATGGCGATCCTGTGCCTGTCGCGCGATCTCGAGGATCTGCAGGCGCGGCTAGCGCGGATCGTCGTCGCGGAGACCTTCGACAAGAAGCCGGTGACGGCCGCCGACGTGAAGGCCGTGGGCTCGATGGCCGTGCTGCTGCGCGATGCGATCAAGCCCAATCTGGTGCAGACGCTGGAGCACAATCCCGCCTTCATCCATGGCGGGCCGTTCGCGAATATCGCGCATGGCTGCAACTCGATCATCGCCACGGAAGCGGCCTTGCGACTGGGCGATTACGTCGTCACCGAAGCCGGGTTCGGCGCCGATCTCGGCGCCGAGAAATTCATGGACATCAAGTGCCGCGTCGCCGGGTTCGCGCCGTCGGCGGTGGTCATCGTCGCGACGGTGCGTGCGCTCAAGCTGCAGGGCGGCGCCGACGCCAAGAACCTGAAGACCGAGGATCTCCCGGCGCTCGAGCGCGGCATGGCGAACCTCCTGCGCCACGTCGAGAATGTCGGCAAGTTCGGCGTGCCGGCGCTGGTCGCCATCAATCGCTTCGTCACCGACAGCGACGACGAGCTGAAACTCGTCGAGACTCTCTGCGCCAAGGCCGGTGCGCGCGCCTTCCTGTGCGAGCATTGGGCCAAGGGCGGTGCGGGTGCGGAAGGTCTGGCGCGGGCGGTTGCCGAAACCGCCGATGCGGGAAAGGCGAATTTCAAGCCGCTCTATCCCGATGACATGAAGCTGCTGACCAAGATCGAGACGATCGCGCGCGAGATCTATCGCGCTGGCTCCGTCTCGGCTCCTGAAGCGGTGAAGCAGCGGCTGGCGAGTTTCGAAGCGGCGGGATTCGGTCATGTGCCGGTGTGCATCGCCAAGACGCAATCGAGCTTCTCCAGCGATCCGACCAAGCTCGGCGCGCCGACCGGCCACACGCTGGCGATCCGCGAAGTGCGGCTCTCGGCCGGCGCCGGATTCGTGGTCGCGGTGTGCGGCGATCTGCAGACGATGCCCGGACTGCCGAAAGTGCCGGCGGCGCACATCATCAAGCTCGGCGCGGATGGGCTGGTCGAAGGCTTGTCCTGAGCGGCGTCATACGGCGTCGGGCATCACGCGCAGGCGGCCGAGCGGCGAGAGCCAGGCGACCAAGGCCGAGGCCATGAAGGCCGCGAGCACGAGCATCAGGGCGGCCTCGAACCCTGCGAGATCGGCGAGTGCGCCGCCCGCCAGCGCGCCGAGCGGACGCACGCCGTAGATAGAGACCTGGATCGTCGCCGAGACGCGGCCGAGCAGCGCGCGCGGCGTGATCGCCTGGCGCAACGTCGTCTGGCAGATGAACCACAGCACCGGCGCGAAGCCGAGGAGCAAGTAGGTGAGGGCCGGCAGAACGCCGTCGCCGGTGCGCGGGCTCACCAGCAGCAGCGATGTCGCCAGCACCGAAGACGCCGGGCCGGCGACCAGGAAGACACGCGGCTCGATGCGCGCGAAGAGCGGGGCGGCGAGCAACGCCGCAGCGATCGACCCGATCCCGAAGACGCTCTGGACCAGCCCGATCGTCGCGGCATGAAGGCCGATACGCTCCAGCGCGAAGGGCACGAAGATCACGACCAACGCGAAATAGGCGAAGTTCCAGCAGATGGCGCAAAGCGCGATCGCGCGCAGCAGCGGCTGCGCACGCTCGAAGGCGGCGCCGGCGCGCATGGCGACGAGCATGGGTTCGCGCGGCTTCTTCGCATGTGCCGGCGGATCCGACGGAATCCAGCGCAGGGCGAAGACCGCCCAGAGCGCGCCGCCGCCGGCGAGCGCGAGTGCGGCCTGCGGCATGTTCCGCGCGGCCAGCGCGCCGGCGATCAGCGGGGCCGCGATCGCAGCGCTGCCGCGCACCAGCTCGATGCTCGCGTTCGCGCGGGCGAATTGCGTCGACGCGACGAGGCTGCGAATCACGGCGATCGCCGCGAGCATGAAGGTGACGCTGGCGCCGGCGGCGACGAAGATCGCGGCGCCGATCCCCGCGGTCCAGCCCTGCATCGCCGCCATCGTGGCGCGCGCGAGCGCTGCGGCGGCGAGCGCCTGAGTCAGGCCGGCCATGCGCCGCCGACCGGCTTGGTCGACCAGGATTCCCGCAGGCATCGAGATGACCAGCCAGGCGGCGCTGTGCATGGCGACGAGCAGTCCGACCTCGCGTGCGCTGGCGCCCAGCAGCAGCACGGCGGCGAGCGGAATGGCCGCCAGCGCGAGCTGATCGGCCGTATGGGCGCCGCGGCGGTGGCGCAGAGCAGCGCGGTGAATCCGCGCGACGGCGGAGATTGGGGTGTCATGGCCGATCGAAGTCTCGCTGAAACGAACCGCGATCGCACACCCGCTTCTTGCGACCCGAGGTCATGCGCGGGGATCTCGGGCGCGATGCGAGCAGGGACCATTGTCGTTTGCGCCGTCGCGCCGTTAAAGTCCCCACCAATCCCGCACGCAACTCATCAGAGGAACGCCATGGCCGAGGACTCACCGCACGATACACGCCGCTACAAGCTGCGCTCGAACTCCTGGTTCGCACGCCAGGATCGCGATGGCTTCGCACGTCGGAGCTGGATGAAGAACCAGGGCCGGGTCGACCACCTCTTCGATGGCCGTCCGGTGATCGGCATTTGCAACACCTGGTCGGAGTTCACGCCCTGCAACGGGCATTTCCGCCAGATCGCCGAATACGTCAAACGCGGCGTCTACGAGATGGGCGGCTTTCCGCTCGAATTCCCGGTCATGAGCCTGAGCGAGATCCTGCTGCGGCCGACCGCGATGCTCTACCGCAACCTCGTGTCGATGGACGTCGAGGAATCGATCCGCGGCCAGCCGATGGACGGCGTCATCCTGTTGACCGGTTGCGACAAGACCACGCCGGCGCTGGTCATGGGCGCGGCGAGCTGCGATTTGCCGACGCTCGTGGTGTCGGGCGGTCCTATGCTCAACGGCCGCTTCCGCGGCGAGCTGGTCGGTTCGGGCACGCATACCTGGATCTTCACGGAACGCCTGAAGACCGGCGAAATGACGATGGACGATCTCGCGCAATCCGAGGCGGCGATGTCGCGCTCGTCCGGGCATTGCAATACCATGGGCACCGCGTCGACGATGGCCTCGATGGTCGAGGCGCTGGGCATCGCGCTGCCGACCAATGCGGCGATCCCGGGCGTCGACGCGCGGCGCTATGCGCTGGCGCACATGGCCGGCCGCCGCATCGTCGAGATGGTGAAGGAAGATCTGCGGATGTCGAAAATCCTCACCAAGCAGGCGTTCGAGAATGCGATTCGCGTCAATGGCGCCATCGGCGGCTCGACCAATGCGGTCGTGCATCTCCTGGCGATGGCGGGCCGCGTGGGCGTCGATCTCACGCTCGATGATTGGGATCGCCTGGGCCAGGACATGCCCTGCCTCGTCAACCTGATGCCGTCGGGTCGCTTCCTGATGGAGGAGTTCTATTACGCCGGCGGTCTGCCTGTCGTGATCAAGGAGATCGCCCACACGCTCCACAAGGATGCGCTGACCGTCACCGGCAAGTCGATCTGGGAGAACAACAAGGACGTCAAGAATTGGAGCACCGACGTCATCACGCCGTTCGACAAGCCGTTCAAGCCGCAGGGCGGGATCGCGGTCGTGCGCGGCAATCTCGCGCCCGGCGGCGCGGTGATCAAGCCGTCGGCGGCGAGCCCGCATCTGATGAAGCATCGCGGTCGCGCCGTCGTCTTCGAGTCGATCGAGGATTACGATCACCGCATCGACGATCCCAATCTCGACGTCGACGAGAACTGCATCATGGTGCTCAAGGGCTGCGGGCCGAAGGGCTATCCCGGCTTCGCGGAGGTCGGCAATTTCGCGCTGCCGGCGAAGATCCTGAAGAAGGGTATCAAGGACATGATCCGCATCTCCGACGCGCGCATGTCCGGAACGGCCTATGGCACGACGGTCCTGCACACTTCGCCGGAAGCGGCCGCGGGCGGCCCGATCGCGCTGGTTCAGAACGGCGACATGATCGAGCTCGACGTGCCCAATCGGCGTCTCAACCTCGAGGTCAGCGACGCCGAACTCGCCAAGCGCAAGGCGGCCTGGACGCCGCCCGCGCCGCATAGCGAGCGTGGCTACTACAAGCTCTACACCGACCACGTGATGCAGGCCGACAAGGGCGCCGATCTCGACTTCCTCGTCGGCAAGTCGGGCGCGCGCATCACGCGCGAGAGCCACTGACGCCAAGTGCCACCCCGCTTCAGGCGGCGGGGTGGCGCATTCCATCGGAAGATTTCATGACCAATGAGCACGCCGCGCCGATCCGCCCGGAAATCGAGGAGCTGAACACCTCGCAGATCGCCGAGGTCTTCTATGCCGGCAAGGATCATCCGCGGCTGCTGCCATTCTGGTTCGGCGAAGGCGACACGGCGACGCCGGATTTCGTCAAGCAGGCCGCGATCGCGGCGATCAATGGCGATAAGACCTATTACGTCGACGATCGTGGCATTGCGCCGTTGCGCGAGGCGGTCGCGCGCTACGTGTCGACGCTCACCGGCCGTCCCATGGTCATGGAGCGCGTGCAGATCACCGCGTCCGGCATGTCGGCCGTCATGATGACGATGCAGGCGATCGCCGGTCCGGGCGACTACGTCGCCTATGTCTCGCCGGTGTGGCCCAACATCGTGGAAACCGTGCGCATCGTCGGCGCCACGCCGGTGCCGGTCACGCTCGATGCGACGCCGGACGGCGGCTGGCGACTGGATCTGCAGAAGCTGATGGCGACGTGCAACGCCAAGACCCGCGGCATCTTCATCGCGTCGCCCGGCAATCCGACCGGTTGGATGCTGACAGCCGAGGATACGCGCGCGCTGCTCGAATTCTGCCGCAAGCGCCGGATCTGGCTGATCATCGATGCCGTGTATGATCGCCTGACCTACGACACGCCGCGTGCGCCGTCGCCGCTCGACATCGCCGAGCCGGAGGATCCGGTCATCGTGCTGAACTCCTTCTCGAAAGCCTGGGCGATGACGGGGTGGCGGCTGGGGTGGGTGATCGCGCCGGCGTGGTTCCATCTTCATCTGCGCAAGCTCAACCAATACAACACGTCAGGCGCGGCCACGTTCGTGCAATGGGCAGGCATCGCGGCGCTCGAGCAGGGCGAGACCTTCATCGCGGAGATGCGGGGTCGCCTGCACCGCGCGCGTGATCTCGTCATTCAAGGCCTGTCGCGCTTTCCGCGCGTGCATGTCGCCGCGCCACCGGGCGCCTTCTATGCCTTCTTCCGTGTCGATGGTCTCACCGACAGCCTCGGCTTCGCCAAACAATTGGTCGCGAAGACGGGCGTCGGCCTGTCGCCGGGCAGCGCCTTCGGCGCGGAGGGCGAGGGCTATATGCGCTTCTGCTACGCCTCCAGCGAGCAGCGTCTGTCCGAGGCGCTGACGCGCATGGAGCCGATGCTCAAGTGACCGCGCTGATCGGACTCGATTGGGGCACCACCAATGCGCGCGCGCTGCGCTTCGATGCGGGCGGGCGCGTGGCCGAGTTCCGCGAACGGCCGCAGGGCATCCTGCGCGTCGCCAATGGCGATTTCACCGCCGCCTTCGGCGAGCTGATCGGCGATTGGCGCGCGGCGTCGCCCGCGGCGCCGGTGCTGATGTGCGGCATGATCGGCAGCCGTCAGGGCTGGCGCGAGGCGAGCTACGCAGCACTCCCGGCCGACGGCGAGGCCCTCGCGCGCAGCTTCCTGGCCATGCCGGAGATCAACGCCTGGATCGTGCCCGGCGTCAGTGGCGCGAGCCTGGCCGATGCGCCGGATGTGATCCGCGGCGAGGAGACCCAGGCGCTCGGCGTGACGGCGCTGTCAGGGCAGGGTGATGCGTGTCTCTGCATGCCCGGGTCGCACTCGAAGTGGGTGGAGATCAGCGACGGCCGGCTGGTGCGCTTCGCGACCTTCATGACCGGCGAGGCTTTCGCGGCACTCAAGGACCACACGATCCTCGCGCGGATGATCGACGGCACGGCCCATGTGCCGGAAGCATTCGCGGCCGGACTCGCGCGCGCGCACAAGCCAGGCGGCTTGCTTCATCACCTTTTCACCGTTCGCACCGACGGGCTGTTCGCGAAGCTGGCGCCAGCCGCCGCTTCGTCGTTCCTGTCCGGGCTGCTGATCGGCCACGAGGTCGCTGCGGCCAGCGCCGCCTTTCCGGCGCGTGAGATCGTCATCGTCGGGAGCGAGCAACTCGCCGCGCCCTATCGGGCGGCGATCACGGCGTCTGGCCGCAGCGTCTGCGTGGTGGCCGGCGATGCCGCAGTCGGCGCGGGGCTCTGGCGACTGGCGATCGCCGCGAGGCTCGTGGCTTGACGCCACGCGGAGATGGGGGATGAGGTCATGCGCGTTCTGATCGTCGACTCGTCGAACGCCATGGACATCGAGATCGAGAAGGAAATTCTCGGCCCGGAGATCACGGTGGAGGCGCTGTCGACCCGGGATCCCGCCGCGGTTCCCGATGCGGTCTGGGCGCGCGCCGACGCCGTGCTGTGTTGGCTCATGCCCATGCGCGCCGAGACGATCGCCAAGCTGACGCGCTGTCGCATCCTCGTGCGCTACGGCGTCGGATATGACGTGTTCGACATCGAGGCGGCGGGGCAAGCCGGCATCGCCGCGTGCAACACGCCCGATTATGGAACCGGGGAGGTCGCCGACCACGCGATGGCGATGATGCTCAGCCTGCGCCGCGGCCTGCCGAGTTTTGCCGATCTCCTCACCACCGATCCCGTCGCCGGTTGGCGGTGGTCGGCGGGGCCGCTGATGAAGCGCGTCGCGACGGATCGGCTCGGCATCGTCGGACTCGGCCGGATCGGGCGCGCCGTCGCGACCCGTGCCCAAAGTTTCGGCATGGATGTCGTCTGGTATGACCCCTATCCGGAAGCAAGCGAGACGCTGCCCGGGCGGCGGATCGAGGATCTCCACGAATTGCTGGCGACGAGCGACATCGTCAGCCTGCATTGCCCACTCACGGCGCAGACGCGCGGCCTGATCGATGCCGCGGCGCTGGCGAGGATCAAGCCGGGCGCCATCCTGATCAACACGTCGCGCGGCGCGGTGGTCGATGTGAACGCCGCGCATGACGCGCTCAAGTCCGGCCGTCTCGGCGGCGCCGCGATCGATGTGTTTCCCAGCGAGCCCGTGGATCCGGATTCGCCCCTGGTCACCGCGTTTCGTCTGCAGCCCAGCTGGGCGTCGGGCCGCATCATCCTGTCGCCCCATGCCGCGTTCTACTCGCCGCAATCATGGCGCGAGATGCGCGAGAAGGCGGCGGCGACCGCGCGCGATTTCCTGACCAAGGGCTGGCTCAGGAACTGTGTGAACAAGGCAATGCTGCCGGAGTTGGGCTTGCGGCGTCAGGCGAAACCAGATTAGATCGACCCGTTAGAAAAACTTGTCGGCGCTGCGGCGCCTCATCAGACAGGGACCAGGGGAACGCATGGCCGGGGTCGTCGTCAAAGGCATAGAGAAGGCTTTCGGAACCACGAAAGTCATTCGCGGAGTCAACATCGACATCGCCGACGGGGAGTTCGTCGTGCTGGTCGGACCCTCGGGGTGTGGGAAATCCACGCTGCTGCGGATGATCGCGGGGCTCGAGGAGATCTCGGCCGGGACCATCGCGATCGGGAATCGCGAGGTGAACCGGCTGCCACCGAAAGATCGCGACGTCGCGATGGTGTTCCAGAACTACGCGCTCTACCCGCATATGACGGTCTACGACAACATGGCCTTCAGCCTGAAGCTGCGGAAGGCCGACAAGACCGTGACCGCGGAACGGGTCAACAGGGCCGCGGACATCCTCAACCTGACGCCCTATCTGCAGCGCTATCCACGCCAGCTCTCAGGCGGACAGCGCCAGCGAGTGGCGATGGGGCGCGCGATCGTTCGCGATCCGCAGGTGTTCCTGTTCGACGAACCGCTGTCCAATCTCGACGCCAAGCTGCGCGTGCAGATGCGCACCGAGATCAAGGCGCTGCATCAGCGCCTCAAGACCACGACGGTCTACGTGACGCATGACCAGATCGAAGCGATGACGATGGCCGATCGCATCGTCGTCATGCATGACGGCATCGTCGAGCAGATCGGCACGCCGCTCGAACTCTACGACCATCCCGCCAATATCTTTGTTGCCGGCTTCATCGGCTCGCCGTCGATGAACTTCATCGAGGGCGTGATGAAGCGCAACGGCGCGGCGGCGACGCTGCAGACCAAGGGCACGAGCTTCCAACTTCCCTCGACTGTGCCGGGCAAGGACGGGCAGAAGGTCATCCTCGGCATCCGGCCCGAGCATCTCGATATCGCGCCGGCGGCCCCGGACGCCTTCAGCACATCGATCGTCGTCGTGGAACCCACGGGCGCCGACACCCAGATCGTGGTGGATTTCGGCGGACAGCAAGTCCAGGCGGTATTCACGGAACGCCATGATTTTGCGCCCGGCCACAAGATCGCGCTCAGACCGAAACCCGAGGGCATCCACATCTTCGACGTGGACTCCGGCCGCCATGTCTGACGGCGCAATCCGGTTCCGGATCGCCCGTAAGACTGGACTCAAGTGAAACAGTCGCCAGAAGGCGACGATTAGGGAGACACAGCGATGAATGATTTCACACGACGCGACGCACTCAAGATCGGCGCCGGCGCAGCGGTCGGCACGGCGGCGCTGGGTGCTGGAAGCGATGCGCATGCCCAGCAGGGTGGCGTGCCGACTCCGGAAAAGGGTGCGAGCATTCGCGTGCTGCGTCCGGCGAAGTTCGTCCAGGGTGACGAGACGCTGTGGAACGAGAACAGCCGGAAGTTCGAACAGCGCTACGGCGTGAAGGTGAGAGTCGATTACGAAGGCTGGGAAGACCTCCGTCCCAAGGCGGCGGTCGCCGCGAATGTCGGTCGCGGTCCCGACATCGTCTATGCGTGGTACGACGATGCGCATCAATATGCCGAGAAGCTGGTCGACATCAGCGATGTCGCCAGTGTGATCGGCCGCAAATACGGCGGCTGGTATCCGATCTCCGAGAAGTTTGGCCGTCGCCAGCTCAAGAGCGGCGCACTCGGCAACTGGATCTCGATGCCGATCGGAGCCGGCGGCGGCAAAGTGTGTTGGCGCAAATCGGCCGTCAATAAGGTCGGCTACCAGGCGATTCCAAAGGATCATGCTGGCTTCCTCGATCTCTGCCAGAAGCTCAAGGCCAATGGCACGCCGGCCGGCTTCGCCCTCGGCAATGCCATTGGCGATGGCAATGGCTGGACCCACTGGGTGATCTGGTCGCATGGTGGCAAGATGATCGACGAGAAGGACAATGTCGTCATCAACAGTCCAGAGACGATTGCGGGCCTGGAATACGCCAAGCGTCTCTACGACACGTTCATTCCGGGCACGCTGTCCTGGCTGGATCCGTCGAACAACAAGGCGTTCCTCGACAGTCAGATCTCGCTCACCCAGAACGGCATCTCGATCTATTACGCCGCGAAGAATTCGAGTGATCCGGTCATCAAGGCGGTCGCGGCGGACACCGAGCATGCGGACATGCCGGTCGGCGCAACCGGCAAAGCGACCGAGACGAACCTCGTGGTCCCGGGGATGGTCCTGAAATACACGAAGTTCCCCAATACCTGTAAGGCCTACCTGGCCTACATGATGGAGAAAGAGCAGTATGAGCCCTGGGCGACAGCGTGCATTGGCTATTGGAGCCAGCCGCTCAAGGCCTACGAGTCGCTTCCGATCTGGACCGTCGATCCGAAGCACACGCCGTTCCGCGATGTGATGAGCAAGCAGCTCTGGCCGGGTTATGCGGGATCGTTGGGGACGCAATCGGCGGGCGTGCTGGCTGACTTCGTGATGATCACCATGGTTGCGCAGGTCTGCTCTGGAACCAAGACCCCCAAGGACGCCGCGGCCGAGGCGCAGAAGCGCGCGGAGCGTTATTATAAGCTCTGATCTCTGCACGACCATGACGCGATGAGGGCGCGCCGACGCAGGTCGGCGCGCCCTTCTTTCGCCCGGAGGTTTTCGTCCGGGATGCCCACAACGGATAATCAGCCCGACATGGCACTACTCCCCGCAGCCGCCGCGAGCTCCAATCCGCCAGTGACTTTCGCGCGATTGCTCGACAATCGGGCCTTCCTGTCGGGCGTTTTCATGCTGCCGGCGGCCTTGCTCCTGGGGCTGTTCCTCACCTATCCCCTCGGGCGCGGCATCTGGCTCGGCTTCACCAACATGCGCATCGGCGGCGAAGGGGTGTGGGTCGGGCTCGAGAACTACATCAGCCTGTTCGATGATTCCGTGTTTTGGATGTCGGTATGGCAGACCTTCTTCTACACGGCGATAGCGACCGTATTGAAGTTCGCGCTCGGCCTCTGGCTTGCGCTGCTGCTCAATCACAACTTTCCGTTCAAGGCGCTGGTGCGCGCCTTCATCCTGTTGCCTTACATCATTCCCACCGTGCTCTCGGCGATCGTCTTCTGGTGGATGTACGACACGCAGTTCTCGATCATCACCTGGAGCCTGCAGAGGATGGGGCTGGTGACCGGCCCGATCGATTTCCTCGGCGATCCGTGGAACGCGCGCATGTCGCTGATCTTCGCCAATGTCTGGCGGGGGATTCCGTTCGTGGCGATCTGCCTGCTCGCCGGGCTGCAGACGATCTCGCCGTCGCTGTATGAGGCGGCGGCGCTGGACGGCGCCAATGGGTGGCAGCGTTTTCGCCATGTCACGGTGCCGATGCTGATGCCGATTCTGTCGATCGTGCTGACCTTCTCGGTGCTGTTCACCTTCACCGACTTCCAGCTCATCTACGCGATCACCAAGGGCGGCCCGATCAACTCGACCCATCTGATGGCGACCCTGGCGTTCCAGCGCGCCATCCCCGGCGGCCACCTCGGCGAGGGGGCGGCCATCGCCACGGCGATGATCCCGTTTCTCGTGATCGCGACGCTGATCAGCTACTTCGCGCTGCAACGGCGCCGCTGGCAACAGGGAGGCCGCGATGAGTGATGCCCGCACCAGCGACTCCACGGGCATGGCGTTCCTCGACACCGTGCCGCGCCAGCTGATCACCGTCTATCTGCCGCTGGCGGTCTTCGTCTTCGTGCTGCTCTTTCCCTTCTATTGGATGGGCATCACGACGTTCAAGCCGAACGACGAGCTGTATAATTTCCGCAACCACAATCCGCTCTGGGTCAAGAACTGGACCTTGGCGAACATCGAGCGGCTCTGGTACCAGACCGAATATCCGGCGTGGCTGTTCAATACGATGTGGGTGGCGATCGCCGCGTCCACGCTGTCGATCTTCGCCAGCGTCCTCGCGGCCTACGCGATCACGCGGTTGCGGTTTCGCGGCGCCAACACGGTCGGGCTGATGATCTTTCTGGCCTATCTCGTGCCGCCGTCCATTCTGTTCATCCCGCTGGCGACGATCGTCTTCGATCTCGAGCTCTACGATACGCAATGGGCCTTGATCCTGACCTACCCGACCTTCCTCATCCCGTTCTGCACCTGGCTGCTGATGGGCTATTTCAAGTCGATCCCCTATGAGCTGGAGGAATGCGCGCTGATCGACGGCGCGTCGCGCATTCAGATTCTCGTCAAGATCACCTTGCCGCTCGCCGTCCCTGGCCTGATCTCCGCGGCGATCTTCGCCTTCACGCTGTCGTGGAACGAGTTCATTTACGCCCTCACGTTCATCTCGTCCTCCGAGGAGAAGACGGTGCCGGTGGGCGTGCTGACGCAGCTCGTCGAAGGCGACGTTTATCACTGGGGCGCCCTCATGGGCGGCGGTCTGATCGGATCGACGATCGTTGCGATCTGCTACGCGTTCGTTGTGAACCACTACGTGTCGGCGATGACCGGAGCGGTGAAGGAATGACGCGACCAAGTCCTGACAGGAGTTTGACGACATGAAAGTGGTCATCACCGGCGGCACCGGCATGCTCGGCAAGAAGCTGGCGCTGCAGTTGCTGAAGCAGGGCACGCTGTCGCCCGATGGCAAGACGACCAAGATCGACAAGCTGGTCCTGATGGACGTCGCCGCCGCGTCCGATTTGCCGGTCGATCCACGGCTCGAGATCGTCACGGGTGAGATCCATGACGCGGCGCTCATCACGCGCCTGATCACGCCGGATACCGGCGCCGTGTTCCATTTCGCCGCCGTGGTCAGCGCCGGCGCGGAGCGCGATTTCGATCTCGGCTACCGGGTCAATCTCGATGGCACGCGTCTCGTGCTGGAGACCTGCCGCGCGCTGGGCGCCAAGCCGCGCCTCGTCTTCACGTCCTCGATCGCGGTCTATGGCGGCGATCTGCCGGAGCGTCTCTCCGACGACCAGCCGCTGACGCCGCAGACCTCTTATGGCATCCAGAAGGCGATGGGCGAGATGCTGATCGCCGACTATACGCGCAAGGGATTCCTCGATGGCCGCTGCCTCCGGCTGCCGACCATCGTGGTGCGGCCGGGCAAGCCGAATCTGGCCGCATCGACCTTCGCGTCGTCGATCATTCGCGAGCCGCTCGCAGGGCAGGAGGCCGTCTGCCCGGTGCGACCCGACAATTGGATGCCGTTGCTCAGCCCGCGCAAGACCATCGAAGCCTTCGTGCGCGCCCATGATCTGCCGGCCACCACTTGGGGCTGGAACCGCTCGCTGACGCTGCCTTCGCTCGATGCGACGGTCGAGGACATGGCTTCCGCCTTGCGTCGCGTCGCGGGCGAGGACGCCTATCGTCGGATCAAGTGGCAGCCCGACGCGATGATCCAGAAGATCGTCGATGGCTGGCCGCGAAAGCTCGCTTCGACGCGCGCCAAGGCGATGGGTTTCACCGCCGATGCCAGCGTCGATGCGCTGATCGAAGCGCATATCGAGGATGATCTGCGTCCCAACCGGGGTTGAGTTGCGCCAGGACGGCGCAGCGTCAAGGGAGCGTTAACGGGCGGCGGCGGAAGCTGGCATGGCAAACGCGATGCCGCTCACCGATCCCAACATGCGACGGATGTTCCGCAAGGAGCTCGATCGGCTCTGGCTGCTCGGGCGCAGCCTCGTGGTCGGCTGGTCGATGATCCGGGGACGGGTCGCGCTTCTGCTCCTGCCCAATGCGCGTCTGCCTGAGATCGAATTTTTCGGCTCGGAGTTGATCGGCGGCGGGCCGCGGCGCTTGGCGCCGGAAGAATTCCAGGCCGCCGTCAAGCGTTTCGGCCTCGAGCCGGTTCTGATGGAGCGGCCCGAGATCGGGCCGCCATCGCCGCGCGCGGTGGCGGCGATCGAAGCGCTGCTGCGACCCTATGGCATCGCGTTCACCGCACGTCGTGCGGTCGCGCTGGTCGACATCGTCGCCTTTTCGCGTGCCACGCGCCTGGAGCAGGCGGCCAAGCTCAACAGCCTCGCCTATTCGATCGCCATCGCTCAGCGGCGCAGCTCGCAGCTCGACCTCGACATCGACCTCGGTCGATCGAGCACGGGCGACGGATTCTATCTCTGGAACCGTCGCGGCGGAGATGCGGCGGATGTCGACCTGGCCTGCCTCGTGCTGCTCGCGCTCGCCGACAACCGTCTCGCCGCCGATGGCGGCGGCGTCGTCCCGCTGCTGCGTGCGGGGTTGACCATCGGGAGTCATTTTTCGTTCTTCCAGCCGGACAGCGACGGCGACCGGAACTACGAATTCATCGTCGGCGAAACGACCATCGCCCTGGCGCGCATCGTCGTCGCCGCGGCGCCCAAGCAGATCGTGCTCGGCGTCGGGGACTCGGACGGTGTGAAGTTCGCCGCGGCGATTCAGCAGCGCCTGGCAGGGCTTGGGCGCATTGCTCTGCCCGATGTCCATCTGCGCTGCGTCGCCGTGCGTCTGAGTGGCGGCGCGGCGCCACGGCGCAGCATCGTGCAGGGCAAGCACGGCATCGACTATCCCGCCTACAATCTGCGCGCGGATCTGGAACTGGATGATGGCGGGGCGGTCAGCCTCGGCCTCGCGACCGAGACCGAGGCGCCGCGTACGGAAATCCCGGCGCCGATCAGCGCCGGGACATCGCGTCAAAGCGCGACGGTCAACCCGCCATCCACGTAGATCGTGTGGCCAGTCACGAAGCTGCCGGCGTCCGAAGCGAGGAACAGCGCCGCACCGCCGAGTTCAGCCGGCTTCGCCCATCGACCCATCGGCGTGCGCTTGTTCACCATCGCGACGAATTCCGGATTGGCGAGCAGCGGCGCATTGAGCTCGGTTTCGAAATAGCCCGGCGCGATCGCATTGACGGTCACCCCCTTGGTCGCGAACTCGATCGCCATCTGACGCGTCATGGCGTCGAGCCCGCCCTTGGCCGCCGTGTAGGCGGAGACCGTCGCGCGCCCCAGCCGCACGGTCGCCGAGACCGTGTTGATGATGCGGCCCCAACCCGCTGGCACCATGTGCTTGAGAACTTCGCGCGACAGGATGAACGCGCCCCTGAGATGGATCGCGATGACGGCATCGAAATCGGCGGTCGGAAACTCGGTGAGGGCGTGACGGAGATTCATGCCGGCGTTGTTGACGAGAATGTCGAGCCGACCCTGCGTGCGGACGATGTCCGCGACTGCCCGGATGCAGGCGGCCTCGTCCCCGACGTCGAACGCCTGATAGCTGGCGGCGATCCCCATCGCCTTGAGCTTGTCCACCGCGGTGGCGAGCTGCTTGGCGTCGCGAGAGTTGATGACGATCGTCGCTCCCGCCTTGCCGAGCGCCTCGGCCATGGCGAGGCCCAGGCCGCGTGAGGCGCCGGTGAGGAGCGCGACGCGCCCCTTGAGTGAAAACATGTCGAGCGACATCCGTTGTTCCTTTCCTGGTGGTGCTGGAATGATGCGTCAATCGAGGAAGCGACGGTGCGGCGCGCCGACCCGCGCGATGGCGAGGACGCCGTCGAGATGCCCGCCATCGCCGTCGATCCCGACGAGTTCGGCCTGCTTGCCGAGCCTCTTGAGCGTCTCCACCGCCTTGCGCGCATTCTCGGGCGCCAGCAGCAGGTCGCTCTTCGCCGGCAGGAACAGCGCCTTCGCCTTGATGCGCGAGAGCCCGGCTTCCAGCCCGCCGCCATCATGGCCTGTCATGAAGAGCTGGTTCGCGCGGACGAGGTAGAGAAAGTGGTTGGCATCGCCAGTGTGCGCGCGCGCCGTGCCGGCCGCGTCGAGCGCTGCGGCGATGGCGTATTTGTTGTTCCAGCTCGTCAGCGGGTTCTCGCCATCCCGAGCGAGCCTGCGAGCGAACGCCTTGTCGGCCCATCCCCAGTGACCCGCATCGAGCGTCACCGGCACCACCCTTTGCACCATGTCGGGATAGGCGGACGCCCATTCCAACGCCTGCATCGCTCCCATCGACGCGCCGATCGCGGCGTGCACGCGCGTGACGCCGAGCGGGTCCAGCAGCGCCTTCTGCACGTTGACGAAATCGCGCATCGTCACGATCGGGAAGCTCATGCCCCAGGGCTTGCCGGTATCGGGGTCGATCGTCGCGGGCCCGGTCGTGGTTGTATTCGGATCTTTGGTGTTGAGATTCGCCAGGCTGTCGACGCTGACAACATAGAACCGGTTGGTGTCGACCGGCTTGTCCGGTCCGATGATCGGATCCCAATAGCCGGGCGCCGTGTCATCCGCCTTGTATCTGCCCGCGGCGTGCGAGTTCCCGGTGATGAAATGCGGAACGATGATCACATTGTCCCGGGTCGCGTTGAGCTGGCCATAGGCCTCCCAGCCGACTCTCACATCCCTCAGGGTCGTGCCGCCGACGGTGGCGTAGCTCGGCATTGCGAAGATCCTCTTCGCGACGATGCCGACCGATCCGTCCTGCGCCTGAATGGACGCGGCGAAACCCAGGAGCGACATCGAGATCAGAGCCGATCGCAGCTTCATCGTAGGCTTGTCGGGATGATGAAGGATGATGCCGGCGCTACGGTCACTTCACGAGCCCGAAGCTCCTGGGCAGCCAGAAATAGATTTCCGGCACGTAGGTCACGAACAGAAGTACGACGAGCATGCAGGCGAGCAGCGGGAGGAGCGGGGGCAGCAGCTTCTCCATCGATATTCGCCCGACCTTGATGGCGACGAACAGCGCCGTGCCGACCGGTGGCGTGGTCAGGCCGAAGGCGAGGTTGATCACGATGATCAGCCCGAAATGGACCATGTCGATGCCGAATTTCTGCGCCAGCGGCAACAGCATCGGCACGAGCATGATGATCGCCGGCGTCATGTCGATGAACATGCCGACGACCAGCAGGAAGAGATTGAGGATGAGCAGGAAGGCCCATTTGCTCTGGATGAGGTTGAAGAAATTCTCGGCCAGCATCCGCGGCAGATTCTCGTAGGTCAGGATCCAGGAGAATACCGAGCAGGTCGCGATCAGCATCATGACGACCGCGTTGGTCAGGCAGCATTCCCAGAGGATCTCCGGCAGATCGCTGAAGCGGATCTCCTTGTAGACGAAGATCGTCAGGAACAGCGCGTAGACCGACGCGGCCGCGCCGGCTTCGGTCGCGGTGAAGACGCCGGAGATGATGCCGCCGAGGATGATCACCATCGTGAACACGCCGGCCAAGCCGTCCAGGACGCGGCGGATCTTCTCGGCGCGCGGCAGCACGGGCAGACGCTTCTGGTGATAGAGCTTGCCGTGGATGAACGACGCCGCCATCAGCGACACGCCGATCAGCACGCCGGGAATGATGCCGGCGACGAACAACGCCGCGATCGAGACGTTGCCGGCGACGTGTGCGAACACGATCATGCCGATCGATGGCGGGATGATCGGTCCCATCGTGGCGGCGGTGAGGACGATGGCGGTGGCGAAGCGGCGCGAGTAGCCGTCCTTCTCCATTGCGGGGATCATCATCGAGCCGATCGACGACACTTCGGCCACGGCCGAGCCGGTGACGCCGCCGAAGAACATCGATGCGACGCAGACGATCTGCGCGAGGCTGCCCGGCAGCCGGCCGACCAGGACTTCCGCCATCTTGACCAGCCGTGTCGCCACGCCGCCGCGCGACATCAGCGTGCCTGCGAAGACGAAGAAGATGACGGCGAGGAGCGGGAAGGTGTTCAGCGACACCAGCATGCGCTGCACGATCGTCGCGTTGTCGACGCCGGGCATCATCAGCGCGGCGACCACGGAGGCGATGCCGACCGAGAACGAGATCGGCACGCCAATCGCCATCAATACGATGAATATCGTGGCGAGGGTGATCAGGACCATGGCGTCAATCCACCGAACTGCCGGTGCTGTCGCCGCCTTCACCGCGCAGCGCGTCGAGAGTCAGCTTGAGCGCGAAGAGCATCATCAGCGCGCCCGAGATCGGCGCCGACACGTAGTACCAGTAGTTCGTGAACGGGATCGTTTCCATCAGATCGGCGCCGAAATCGTCGACGAAGACGATGCCGTAGCGAAACACGATCCAGCCGAAACCGAAAATCAGGACGCCGATGCCCGCACCCGTCAGGCGACGCAGACGCTCCGGCAGTCGCTGAAAGAGCACATCGAACGCGACGTGTTCGCGTCGCGCGATGCACGCGGCGCCGCCGAGGAACGAGATCCAAACCAGGAAGTAGCGCGGCACTTCCTCCGTCCAGGACGGGACGCGGCCGGGCAGGAACGGGATGCGCGTCAGCACGTAGCGCGCGAAGACCGCGTAGATGACGACACCGAAAATGCCGGCCGCGCAGCCGATGCACACGATGCGGACGGCGGCCATCGCGCCATCCACCGCGCGATCGAGTGCTGCGATCAATCTGTTCAAGAATTCCCCCGCCGATCGAAGACCGCCGCCCTCGCGCCGCCGAGATGCGGCGCGAGGGCGCGTGTCACCGGTTCAGAACTTCTTTCCGGTCTCGAGGATGTGCGCGATCGTCTTCTCGGCGTTCAGGCGCTTGCCCTCGGAGGTGACGAGCGAGCTGACCGCCTCGATGAAGGGCTGCTTGTCCGGCTCGATGATCTGCGTGAACTTCGCCTTGAGATCCTGAAGATCCTTCTGCTCCGAGATCTTCCATGCGCCTCGCATATAGGCCTGGGTCAGCTGGCCGGCCATGACCAGCGCCTGCTTCTGCTGGTCGTTGAGCTGATTGTAGAGCCGCATCGAGACGACCAGCAGGTCGGGGATGCGCATGTGCTCGTCGAGCGTATAGAACTTCGAGACTTCGTAGAATTTCTTGGCGACGACCGAGGGATGGTTGTTCTCGGCGCCGTCGACCACGCCCGTCTGCAACGCCGTGTAGAGCTCGGCCCAGGCGACCGGCACGCCGGTGGCGCCCAATGCTTCCATCGTCTTGATCATGACCGGCGACGCCATGACGCGGATCTTCTGGCCCTTGAGGTCGGCCGGCGTGCGGATCGGCTTCTGGGTGAAGAAATTGCGCGAGCCGGAATCGATGTAGGCGAGCTTCTTCAGCCCCTTCTCCTCGAGCGCCTTGACGAAAGCTTCCGCCTCGGGTTGCGCGAGGTACCACCAGAAATGCGCCTCGCTCTTGAACAGGAACGGCAGCGAAAACATGTCCATCGCCGGCACGACCTGGTTGAGGTTCGAGGCTGACACCACGGTGAAGCCGATCGTGCCGTTGCGCACGCTCTGGACGTTGGCGACCGCGTCGCCGAGCTGTGTGTTGTGGTAGGTCTCGACCTTCACCGCGCCGCCGGTCAGCGACTCGACCTGCTCACCGAAATACTTCTCGGCGAAGGAGGAGGGGTGATCCACCGGCTGGATGCCGGAGAGTTTGGTCATGATCTGGGCATTGGCCGGTCCGGTCGCGATCAATGCGACGGCGGCGAGTGTGGCAAGCAGTTTCATGGCTGAGTTCCTTCCCTGCTGGTTTCCTGATGCACTGCAGTGTCTGATCTTTCGCGGTCGAAATCCACCGACGAGACCTGACTATGGATCCATTGTCGCCCCGCGCCAATCGCGTCGCTCCGACGGGCGAGCTCTTCGCCACGCCGTCACGCGGGACGCTGATGGGCAATCGCGGCTGTCTCGTCGACGCGGCGGGCGCCTTGACGCGACGTCGATGGACGACCCGGGCCTGGATCTGCTGCCGATTGGATTACAAGGGCCGTCAGCGGCCAGTGGCGCCGCCCGGTCGCTGGACGGCATTGTTCTTCCTCGACGAGGCGACCGCGCTCGCGGCCGGGCACCGGCCCTGCGGCGAGTGCCGGCGCGAGGCGCTGATCGCCTACAAGATCGCACTCGGACGCCGCGAGGCGCCGATCCGCGAGATCGACGACGACCTGCACCGCACGCGACTATCCATTGTGCGGGCGCGCGGCACGCTCGCGGAACTCCCTGACGGCGCGCTGGTGCAACTCGAACGCGATGGCGCGTGCTGGCTGGTCTGGCGAGGCGCGCTCCATCGCTGGACACCCGCCGGCTACGACACGAAGCGTGGTCTCGAATCCGCGCGCATCGTCGACATCGTCACGCCGGCACCGAGCCTGAGTGCGCTCTTGTCGGGTTACGTGCCGATGGTGCATTCCACCGCCGAGTCGTCTGAGCCGGCCCTCCTCGAATGAGGAGGGACAGGCGATCTCGCGGCGGCGAGATCGCCAGGGTGGTTGGACACAGTGGGCCTCAGGACTCACCACCCCGCGCGGCTGTGCCGCGCTGCCCCTCCTCGAGTCGAGGCTAGCGTGAGCACACATCTTTTGCGTGAGAGTCTCATTTTTCTTGAACGCAACGAATCATGTGTGATTCGTTGTTCGCCGTCTTCGATTCGCAAAGGAGCTGAGCGATGGCGGCGATGGAA